>Ga0123336_10002878_pt1 | contig 14758 bp, 14 predicted proteins | sample SSSSmetaG_FD_96466 | JGI IMG/M metagenome (GOLD analysis project Ga0123336, IMG submission 96466) | Glacier valley bacterial and archeal communities from Borup Fiord, Nunavut, Canada, to study Microbial Dark Matter (Phase II) - ​SSSS metaG | ecosystem: Environmental > Aquatic > Freshwater > Ice... | reverse complement strand
TTAACAATCCTGAAAGCTTTGTAAATCAAGGCTTTTGGGAGCAATCACGACACAAGCCTTGACAATTTAACAACCTTGTTTATTGAAAATAGCTGGCATTTATTGAGAATTGGGGATCGAGGAATAAGGGTTTGATAGCCTCGATCGCGATCGCTCTCAAATGTTAAGAAAGATGTTTATAACGCATAGCTTATTAAGGGGGGTTAGGGGGGATCGAGATATGTGCAGTCTCATAAAAAATTGGTATCAGTTGGCAGTTGTTAACAGCTAACAGTTAACAGTTAACAGTCAACAGTTAACAATGACTAATTACCAATTACCAATTATCTAAATGAAAGATTTCCTAAAATATACTTGTGCAAGTTTGCTGGGAACCTTCCTAGGATTGTTGCTGCTGGGCGGTGTAGGATTGGGCGGACTGGTACTGCTAATTGCTGTGGCGGCCTCGTCGTCTAAAGATTCAGGCCCGCAAGTTAAAGATAAGTCTGTATTGGTATTAGACCTTTCTTTAAATATCACTGATAGTAAACCAAACCGCAGCACTAGCGCGGCGATTCAAGAAGTGCTTTCGGACGAATCCGGCGATGCTGTGACGCTGCGGAGTGTTTTGGACGCGATCGACTCTGCGAAAAAAGACCCGAAAATCGTTGGCATTTATCTCGAAGGTAGCTCGGATTCCAGCAGCAGCGGGTTTGCTAATCTCAAGGAAGTTCGATCGGCATTACAGCGTTTCCGAGATACCAAAAAACCGATTTTTGCTTACCAAATGGACTGGAATGAGCGAGATTATTACCTCGGTTCAGTTGCAAATACAATTGCTGTCAATCCCTACGGATCTGTAGAAATAAACGGTTTTAGCAGTCAAGCAATGTTTTTGACCGGTGCTTTGGAAAAATATGGCGTGGGAGTGCAAGTGACTCGCGTCGGCAAATACAAGTCAGCCGTTGAACCGTTTTTGCTCAAAAAAATGAGTCCCGAAAATCGCCAGCAAACTCAAAAATTGCTCGGAGATATGTGGGGAGAATACCTGAAAACTATCGGGCCAAATCGCAAATTGACCGTTCCGCAACTGCAAGCGGTGGCTGATAATGGCGGAACTTTGATGGCTGACGAAGCCCTCAAAAGTAAGTTAGTTGATAAAGTTGTATACTTTGACGAAATCGCAACTGAACTCAAAAAACTCACAGGAACCGATCGCGAAAGCAAATCTTTCAAGCAAATTAGTTTAAAAAACTATGCCAGAGTTGCTGAGGATAACAACTCAAATCGCGCTAACAAGAAAAATCAGATTGCTGTACTTTACGCCGAGGGAGAGATTGTAGATGGGGAAGGAGGCCCAACTCAAGTTGGAGGCGATCGCATCGCTCTAGAAATGCGGAAAATCCGAGAAGATGACGACGTAAAAGCTGTAGTTTTGCGCGTCAACAGTCCCGGAGGTAGCGCGACGGCGGCGGAAGTCATCGGGCGCGAAGTCGCGCTGACGGGCAAAAAGAAACCAGTTATCGTTTCGATGGGCAATTTGGCAGCATCCGGCGGCTATTGGATTTCGATGGGTTCCAGCAAAATCTTTGCCGAAGCGAATACGATTACCGGTTCGATCGGCGTTTTTGGAATGCTGTTCAACGCCGAAAAGTTGGCTGCTAACAACGGCTTGACTTGGGACGTGGTGAAAACCGCCCGTTTTGCCGATACTAACACGGTTTCCCGCCCGAAAAATCCTCAAGAATTGGCGAATATTCAAAGGATAGTCGATCGCATTTACGATCGATTTATCACTAAAGTCGCCGACTCCCGCAAACTGCCAAAAAACAAGGTGCAAGAAATTGCTCAAGGCAGAGTTTGGTCTGGTACTGCGGCCAAAGAGTTGGGTTTAGTCGATGAAATTGGCGGGCTTGAAGATGCTGTCAGAGAAGCGGCCAAGCAAGCTAAACTCGGTGACAATTGGCAGTTGGAAGAATATCCAAAAAGTCGCAGTTTGGAAGAGAGAATTTTGGAAAAATTTTCCGGCGTTCATGTTTTGAAACCAGCCACCAAACTCGATCCGCTAACGGCCGAAGTTAAGAAAATGCAGGATGAGTTGGCTGTTGTCAAGTCAATGAACGATCCGCAGGGAGTTTATGTTCGCTTGCCTTTCAATTTGCGGATTAATTGATTGAGTTATATCAATTCTGGCTGCGCCGGAATGACAAGCGAGGACACGGCACTGCCGTTTCCTAATTTTGGGTAATATTAATTCCGATGCAACCGGAATTGAGCTGAAAAACCCGGTTTCTTCAAGAAACCGGGCTTATGAATACCCTAAAGGTCGATCGGCTCGGAATTGGTAATATTTGTTATGCTGCACGCTGAGTTAACAATCCCCAGACAAAAAGTACCACGATCGCACCGATGACTGCAAAAGCTATGCTAGGTAGAGTTAATGCTCCGAAGGAAGCTCCTGCGCTAGTCCCGAGAAAGGTTTGGCCTAAATAACCTCCCACCAGCGCGCCGATAATTCCTAAAACTGTTGTGGCAATAAAACCACCGCCTTGAGTTCCCGGATAAATAGCTTTGGCGATCATACCGGCAATCAGTCCTAAAACAATCCAAGCAATAATTCCCATATCTTTTTCTCCTGAATCCTTAACTTTTCTCGTGCCTTGTCTTATGTTCTTAGAATAACAACCCCTATCCTGCTCTTACCTCTACCGCAGGGAAGAACCGAAAGTGGTAGGATTTCTCATAAATCGTCCGAGTTTGAGCCTTTTTAATCTCTCAAAAGAGTTAACCCAATTTTTCAAGGTAAGAAAGGTACTTATGCTCAAGGCAAAAGGGAAATAGGAGAAATTTTCTGGGACTTGTTATGTTTTACTGGTAAAAAAATTACAATAATTATCTGAAATAAGGAAAGTTTGCGCCCGATGAATCTGACTCTGTGCACGATCGTAAAAAATGAAGAAGCAACACTGCTGCGGACTTTGGACAGCGTTAAAGGTGTTGTTGACGACATAGTTGTCGTAGATACGGGATCGGGCGATCGTACCCGTGAAATTGCCCGAGAATTTGGGGCGAAGGTTTACGAATTTGAATGGTGCGACGACTTCGCAGCAGCACGCAACGAGTCTCTGAAGTACGCCCAGGGCGACTGGATTTTGGTTTTGGATGCCGATGAGGTGCTAGTACCCGAGATTATACCTCAGATCCAGCAGGCAATTAAGAGCGATCGGCTGCTGCTAATCAATCTGATCCGTCAAGAAATCGGTGCATCTCAATCTCCCTATTCCCTAGTGTCGCGCTTATTTCGCAATCGCCCCGACATCCGCTTTTCTCGCCCTTACCACGCAATGGTAGACGATTCCGTAGCTGAGATTTTGCAGAGGGAACCACAATGGAAAATAGCTTCTCTCCCCGATGTGGCAATTTTGCACTCTGGTTATCACAAAGATGCGATCGCCACAAAAGGTAAATTCCAAAAAGCTCAAGCAGCGATGGAACGCTATATCGCTTACTATCCAAACGATGCCTATGCTTGCAGTAAATTAGGCGCTTTGTACGTAGAAAGTGCGCAACTTGGACGGGGAATTAATTTATTAACCAAAGGCTTAACTGCTGCGGCAATTGATGATTCTGTTGTTTACGAACTCAATTATCACTTAGGAATTGCTTACCGCCAACAGCAGCAGTTTGCCAAAGCAAAAGAACACTATCAAGCAGCAATTAATACAAACGTGTTTCCAGCTCTCAAGTTGGGTGCTTACAATAATTTAGGCAATTTACTCAAAGATGAAGGAGATTTGAAATCTGCTGAAAAAGCTTACAAAGCAGCCTTAAAAATTGATCCCAATTTCGCAGCAGGACACTACAATTTAGGACTGACGCTAAAAGCAGCGGGAAATTTAGCAGATGCGATCGCCTATTACCGACAAGCGATTAAAATCGATCCCGAACACGCCGAATATCATCAAAATTTGGCAGTAGCTTTGCTGAAAATCGGCAAAATGCCAGAGAGTTTAGCAGAATTCAAAAGGGCGATCGCCCTTCACGAACAGCGCCGCCCCTTTGAAGCAGAACGCCTGCGGCGGGGACTGCAAGAAATGGGTTTAATGTAAACTTGTTACCCTGTAATTTGTAGGGGCAATCCCCCCGTGGTTGCCCTCGATCCGGACGGGTAAGCACGGGGGCATTACCCCTACAAACTGTAAAAATTACCAATAAAATCAAGCAATTATCTCTACTTTGCCGCTATCCAAATCGTAGCGCCCTCCAACAACTTTAAGCTTCCCCGCTTTCACAGCTTCAGCCAAAATAGGCGACGCTAATTTTAAATTATTTACGGTCATTTTCACATGAGCTCTGACTGCGTTATCCCAAGCATCCCCCGGCTGACCTTTTGTGGCATCAACTGCTGGTTTAATCGCCGCTGCCAAACTGCCAATTTTACCTGGAAGTGGTTTGCCATCTACAGCAGCTTTGACAGCACCACAACGTTCGTGACCCAGGATTACTAGCAGCGGAACACCTAATTCTGCTGCGGCATATTCCATACTGCCAATAACAGCATCATCTAGGATGTTTCCAGCTACTCGGATATCAAATAAATCCCCCAATCCTTGGTCAAAAATAATTTCCGGGGCAACCCGTGAATCAGAACAAGCCAGAATAGTTGCAAAAGGATGTTGACCCTGTGCTACTTCTAAAACTCGCGATCGGGCTTGATCGGGAAAAGTCCGTTTTTGCTGAATGTAGCGTCGATTCCCCTCCATCAATTTCTTGAGAGCACCGTTGGGAGTAATCTGTGAGATTGGCTCTGCATTTGCGGCTTGGGCGTGTAAAAGCTCTGGTGCAATGCTTGCCGCCAGTATCCCTGCACCAGCACTCAACAGTAGATTTCGTCGCGAAATCATGCCGATTCTTTCGCTTTCAGTCATTGCTTGCAACTCGGTTCAAATTTTTGTATCCATCAGCATAATATCTACCATAACCTCAGCCAGACTTCTTTACTTTTTCTTTACAAGTAGCTGGGGTAAAATTTAAAATTCAAAAAAGTTGCCCCTTTTTATTTCATAAACTCAACTGTGGTCATCCTTCTGCCTGCGCTGGCTGCTATAATGTATCCAAAACGACAATTATTTATCAATGAATCGAAATGTCTTACGTCGCCAGCATTCATATATATCCGGTCAAGTCCCTTGACGGCATAGCTGTCAGTCAAGCAACTATTCTTGCCAGTGGTGCTTTAGAAGGCGATCGCTCCTTAGCAATCTGCAATGAAGCAGGAGAATTTGTTAACACTAGACCCAACAGTGGAGTCCATTTTCTGCGCTTATCATTTGACATAAAAAAAAGAATTGCTGGGCTTAAAATTCAAGACACCGAACAAGAAATCTTTTTTCATATAGATATAGAACGCCCGGAAATAGAATCTTGGTTGAGCAACTACTTCGGCTTCCCCGTCAAATTAATTGAAAACTTGCTCGCAGGATTTCCCAACGATATCGCTGCACCCGGCCCCAGCATTATCAGTACCGAAACAATTGCCGAAGCTGCATCTTGGTTTCCAAGAGTTTGCGTTAACGAGATGCGCCACCGCTTGCGAGCTAATATTGAAATAGGAGATGTCCCGGCTTTTTGGGAAGACAAACTTTTCCCAGAAGCAGATGAAATTGTCAGCTTTCAAATAGGGACTGTAATATTTGAAGGTATTAATACTGGTAACCAGACCCATGCCATATCTATGGGAAATTATGCAGCGAAAGAAGCTTATTCCAGTTTTCAAAAGGTACTAACAGCTAACCAGAATCAAACTATACCTAATTTGGTAACAAGAGGGGATTTAAATCACTTGAATCGGCTGATTGTGAACACGCGAGTGCCACCTCAAGCAGCCGGAAAAATAGTACACCTAGGAGACGAAGTTAAAATTATCAGCGTCAAAAAATCCCTATTTAATACGATTCCTGATTAGTTTTATAAGAATTTGATTCCCAATTCGGTGGCATCGGAATGATAGAGGAGACGGCAGGCAAGTAGGGTGCGTCGCTACCCGTATTTCAGCAAGTTATATCGAATATCTCGCAGCGACGCACCCTACAGACTACAATTAATCGGTTGACAGTTACATCGGGTGCGAGCATGACGATTATTTTGGGGTAGGGAAACGGCCCTCGGGCGGTGTCCTCCGTTACTCCAATTCCCAATGCCCAATTACCTTTGATTTCTGTTGGTATGATAAACTGCGATCGGTCTGTCAATTCCTTTAAATCGGAAATCTCCCATCGGCTCAAAACTTTGGGGCAATCGCAGCAACTTGTAAGTAGCTTCGCTCACCACACATTCCCCAGGCAGACAAATTCCCTCCATCCGAGCAGCCAGATTAATTGTCGAACCCAACACAGTATAATCAACTCTTTTAGAACTGCCCACATCACCAATTATCGCCTTCCCACTGTTAATAGAAATCCGCAGTTGTAGGGTTTCCCCTAAACTATTATTTGCATTGAGTTCGTCAAGACGATTGAGCATTCCCAAAGCTGCCGCTACCGCTCGATCGGCATGATCGAGCTGAGGTTCCGGCGCTCCAAAAAATGCCATAATACAATCTCCAATAAACTTATCTAAGGTTCCTCCTTCCCCAAAAACTTCTTGCAGCATTTCCTCAAAAAAATTGTTGAGCAACCGGGCTATTTCAGTAGGACTCAACCGTTCCGACATTGCAGTGAAACCAACAATATCTGCAAACAGAATGCTGATTTCGCGTTCCACAGGCGGTAGGCGATGGTTAATTAAAGTCCCCGTATTCATTAAATGCTGGACAACAGCGGGAGAGTGATAACGTTCCAATCTTTGCCGCATAGTTTCTTCATTGCGGAGTTTCTGTGTCAGTAGCCACCGCTGCACGCTGGAAGCGACGATATTTCCTAATGCTGAAAAAAAGCTGAGGTCTTGATCCCCTCCCTGATACCACTCCCTAGAGGTTAATTGAGCATCGCCGTAAAGCACTCCAAAAACTGTATTTTCATCCCATAGAGGAACAGCTATCGCCGTGCGAATTCCTTTGTCAATCATGCTCATATTGTCGTCAAACTGTTCGTCAAACTGAGCGTCGGCAGTTTTGAGAGCAACTTGTTCATCCAATACTTTGCGGCAAATAGTGCGGCCGATCCAACTGCCGTCAGCGGGGATATGTTTATTTTTAGCTGTGGGTTTTGCTGCGGTTTTAACTACTTCCAGTTCGCCGTTATTTTGGAAGTCTATTAAGAGGGCTAAACGTTCAATATTTTTGATATCGCGGAACACGATTTGCTGGACTTGATCGAAGATTGCTTCGATGGATTCAGCCGTGTTCAAATATTTAGCGATATCGACTAAATATTTTAAACGCGAGATAGCTTGTTCGTAGTTTTTTTCAATTTTTGTGTCTGGTTCTATCCACTGTTTTTGCAGTTCTTTCGCTTTGCCGAGGATGGTAACTCCTTCGGGCATGGTGCCGATTTCGGGAAGTTGGGGGTCGGAGCGATCGAGCAAAACGACAATTAGATTGATCCGGTGTCCCAAATAAATAACATCGCCCTGATTGACTAAGTGAGGGTGGTTGAGAGGACTGTTGTTCAATAGCGTCCCATTGGTACTGCCCATATCCTCAACTAGCCAATCCCCTGAAGCTATTTTAAATAAGCGGGTGTGGTGCCGGGAAATGTCAGAAAAAGGAAGTTGCAAATCGCATTCGAGCAACCTACCGATAATAAATTCCTCGCCCTCGACAGGCACGGTTTTTTCGATGACCCCATTAATTTGCAGTTCCAAATTCAGTTCATTCATAGACAGCACCGCTGTTGAATTTTCAAGACTTTCAAAAGACTTGAATTCATCAGACAAAATCTCCCGGGAGTTTTATCAAGCCGGCGGCAACTCCAAACCAAGCTGACCCAACACACCAGTTCTAAAATCATTTAACATCTGCCGCGCCGTTCGTTCGACATCTCCTTTATACCTGTCTTTTGCTACCTCGTGCAAATAATCTTCACCATTACTAGATAATAAATCTAATTTATACCTGGATTTGAAACCAGATACTGACATCAAGGTGTCATCGATCGCCTCAAGCTCCCGGAGCAAATTTACCATAGCTGCGGCTACTACCTGATTGTCGTAAGCTGCTTCGCCAATATCTTCGCAAATAGCTAATTTTATGGCATTTTCTTGATTGTTAATTCGGGTAGGGATCACTCCGGGGGCGTCCAATAACTCAATTTCGTCAGAGATGCGAACCCATCGGAGCGATTTAGTTATTCCGGCTCTGCGAGCACTGTCCACCACTCTGCGCCCTAACAGCCGATTAATTAAGGCAGATTTTCCGACATTGGGAAAGCCCATCACCACGGCTCGGACTGGACGGGGTAGCATACCTCGATCGAACCTTCTTTGATTTAGCTGCACCCCAGCATTCTGTACGGCATCCGCCACGTCGTGCACTCCTTGTCCGTGCTCGGCATTGGTAAAATACACAGTCTCCCCTTGAGACTCAAACCAGGTTTCCCACGCATCGCGCGATCGAGTAGTAATCATGTCCATGCGGTTGACAACCAATACTCGGGGCTTGCCGCCTACCCAGCTCGGCATTTGGGGGTGGTAAGTAGCCAAAGGAATGCGGGCATCTCGGACTTCGAGCACCACATCTACCCGCTTTAACTGTTCTTTTAATGCCCGTTCAGCTTTGGCAATGTGACCAGGATACCAGTGAATTTTCATAATACGAAGGAAGAAGGAAGAAGGATCAGGGACAGAAAGCAGAAGGATGAAAGCAGAAGGATGAGGGAGAGAAAGCAGAAGGATGAAGGGAGAAGGATGAGGGATGAGGGAGAGAAAGAAGGAATGAATCTAGTAAGGAACGAAGGAAGTAAGGAGGAAATCAGGAAAATCAAAAAGGGAAAAAGTAAGCTGTTAGCCATCTAACTTGCGCTGATGAAAGCAAGTAAGAAGAAAGAGTTTTCTTCCTTCTTCCTTCTTCCCTCTTCCTTCTTCCTTCTTCCCTCTTCCTTCTTCCTTCTTCCTTCCTTAAGGCACAATCAAAACTGCACAAGGAGACAAATTAATTACCCGACTGGTAACGCTGTCAGACGCTCCATCTTCGGTTAAACCCATTCCTCGACAGCCCATCACAATCAAATCAGCCCCAATTTCGTCAGCCACATCACAAATCGTGAAAGCAGGTTTGCCTTCTCGTTCGATGATTTCAGCTTCAATTCCCTGCTGGGAAAACATCGATTGAGCCTCAGACAGCAGTTTGGCGACAGCTTCTGGGGAAGTCATTACCTCAGACGGTGGGGTCGCACCCTCCTCGGCGGGGGGTTCAACTACCGACAGAATCACTAAACGAGCACCGTAGGTTTTCACAATATTGATCACCTTTTCGGCGGCTTCGCGGGCTTCTCGGCTTTGATCTACTGGAAATAAGACAGTCTTGAACATAGCGTACATCTCCCGGGCACGGACTCCGATAAAATGTTGAGGTTGAACCAATCAATGCAGCTTATTCCATCTTCCGTTTTTTTGTAGGGGCGCGATTGAATGCGTCCTAGGCCCAAGTGCAAGTTACCAGTGCCGACATTTTAACGGAATTCAACAAAACACACGTATTAGGGGGTTAATCCTGTGACCAAAAAAACTGTAGCAAATTTATCGGCATCGGATTTATCGGGAAAACGGGTACTGGTGCGGGCGGACTTTAACGTGCCACTCGACAACGGCAACATCACAGATGATACTCGTATCCGGGCGGCTCTGCCGACAATTCAAGATTTGGCCTCCAAGGGCGCTAAGGTCATTTTGTGCAGCCACTTCGGCCGTCCCAAGGGCGTAACCGAGAAGTTGCGTTTGACTCCTGTTGCTAAGCGATTGTCGGAATTGTTGGGTAAAGAAGTCAAAAAAACTGATGATTGCATCGGCGATGCTGTCGCTGCTACAGTCGCGGCGATGCAAGATGGCGATGTGATTTTGCTGGAAAATGTCCGCTTCTACCCAGAGGAAGAGGCAAATGACCCGGAATTTGCTAAGAAGTTAGCTTCTGTGGCCGATTTGTATGTCAACGATGCTTTTGGAACTGCTCACCGGGCGCACGCTTCTACTGAGGGCGTTACTAAGTATCTGAGTCCTTCTGTGGCTGGGTTTTTGATGGAGAAGGAATTGCAGTATCTTGGTAGTGCGATCGACAATCCTCAACGTCCTTTAGCTGCTATCATTGGCGGTTCTAAGGTTTCTAGCAAGATTGGAGTCATTGAAAAACTGTTGGAGAAGTGCGACAAATTGCTGCTGGGCGGCGGCATGGTTTTCACCTTCTACAAGGCTCGCGGTTTGAGCGTTGGCAAGTCTTTGGTGGAAGATGACAAGCTGGAATTGGCGAAGTCTTTGGAAGCTAAGGCGAAGGAACGGGGAGTTACTTTTCTGTTACCTACTGATGTGATAGTTGCTGACAAGTTTGCTGCTGACGCTAATACTAAAACTGTCTCTGTTGAGAACATTCCCGACGGTTGGATGGGTTTGGATATTGGCCCGGATTCTGTGAAAACTTTCCAAGCTGCTTTGGCTGATTGCAAAACTGTAATCTGGAACGGGCCGATGGGTGTGTTTGAGATGGAGAAGTTTGCTGCGGGTACTGAAGGTATTGCTCATTCTTTGGCTGGAATCACTAAAACTGGTACTACCACAATTATCGGCGGCGGTGACTCGGTGGCGGCTGTTGAACAGTTGAATTTGGGTTCAGAAATGAGCCACATTTCTACTGGTGGCGGTGCTAGTTTGGAGTTGCTCGAAGGTAAGGAATTGCCTGGTGTTGCTGCTTTAGATGAGGCTTAATTAAGTTAAGTAGGGCGGGCTTTGTTGCCCGCCTTGCTGAATTCGAGTCTGAATTTTGGGCTGCGAATGAGATTTTTAGCGTTGCTGAATTTAGGTATGATTCACTCGCTTAGACAATCCCTGAAATTTAGAGTAGGGGCAATTCATGAATTGCCCCTACTAAATTTCGGAGGCAAATCATACTCCAAATCAGCAACGCCAGATTTTTTTAATTAATCGCCGAGGGCGCTCTTAACGCAGAGTAAGACGAAATAGAGAAAGAAATGGGTTGAAATTTTACTGTTTGCGAGTACGATCGATCTGAAGTGGCAGTGAGGTTTGTTTGTGAAACTTAAAATCTTGGCAAGTGTAACGGCAACTATAGCAGTTTTAGCCCCGTTTTTGCTAGCAGCTCCGGTGAAAGCTGAAAATCCCGATCATGTCCGGCAATTGCTGGAAAGTAAGGAGTGTGAGGGCTGCGATTTGAGAAATGCTGATTTGTTTAAGGCGAGTTTGTACAGAGCTAATTTAAAAGGAGCTGATTTAAGCGGAGCAAATCTCTACGAAGCTAATTTGCTAGAAGCTGATTTAAGTGGTGCTAATTTGGCAAATGCTAATTTAGTTAATGCTGAGATGTCCGGTGCTGATTTGGACAGTGCTAATCTGCGAAATGCGGATTTGTCTAATGCTTTTTTGGGGCGTGCTAATCTGACGAGAGCTGACCTGCGCGGTGCTAAACTTTTTGCTGCTAATCTGGGCGAATCTTATCTGCTGCAAGCTAATTTGTCGAATGCGGATTTGAGGCGTTCGCTGCTGTTTAGAGTTAATTTGAGTCGCGCGAATTTAAGTGGAGCGGATTTGTCTTTTGCTGATGTGCGCGATACTAATTTGCAGAATGCTATTTTGTCAAATACTAGGCTTCCTAAAGCTCAATTGAGCGGGACAAATATCGATGCGGTTAATAACCTGCGGCAGGCTGATTTGGAACGCGCAAATTTGCGGGGTACGAATTTGGGGCCGCAGGTTTGCGTAACGACGAATTTTCCTTATTGTGTTTTGAATTTGGAATAATTGATCGTAGAGTGCGTCAGCCGCGATTATTTTGGCAGCTACTGGAGTTTTTGATGGTCGGGCGCACCCTAGGTTCATATTTGAGCTAAGTTTGAGGTGCTTTGTATCCCCTTTCTAGGGCGAATTTCACAAGCTGGGCCCGATTTTCTAGCTGTAATTTGCTGAAAATACTGCCTAAATGAGCTTGCACAGTCCGGGGGCTAATAAACAGTCGATCGCTAATTTGTTTGTTAGTATAACCCTGAATAACTTCCCAAAAAACTCTTTCTTCGGCTGGTGTTAGAGGCAAAGGTGCAGGTGTTGGCAATACTGCGACCGCTTTTGGCTCTACTGCTCTGGCGTTAGAAGTTTGCAGCAGTCGCACAATTTCGGCGTGTATGCGGTGAGAGCGCTCTAACTGCGCCTTGACCTTAGCCAAGATTTCTTCAGACTGAAATGGTTTTACCAGATAATCGTCAGCGCCGATCGAATGACCTTCAACTTTTGACTCAATTTCACCTTGACCTGACAAAAATATAAACGGGACTAATTGTCCCAAACGGGTGGTGCGCAAGCGGCGGCAAAACTCAAACCCGTCCATTTCCGGCATCATCACGTCTGAAATTACCAAATCTGGGGGGGCATTTTCAAAAATCGAGAGCGCCTCAACTCCTGAATTAGCGCATTCAACCCGGTATCCTTGGCTTTCGAGGTACATTGCTAAGACTGTTTGACAGTCTGCTTCGTCGTCAACTACTAATATTCTTTCCATGACAGGCTTGCACCAATTCCAGTTGACAGTTCTTGAAACTGCGACTCCCAAATTAGGAACTTAATTGAGTTTACCTGCTGCAACTTGATAAAGGCTCCCAATTTCAAGACGTCGCAATTCCTCAAATAGTCCAATTACGGGCGGCGATCGCATAAAATGAGAAGAAGTAGAGGAATATTGGGAAAAATTTCCTTCTTTTATTCACTCCATCCTCAAAAGCTATAACTTTTTAGGAGCGAGCGTCAACTTTTCCGCAGAAATATAGAATCTCAAAGAAACAATTTTATTTTATTATACAGAAATTATGGTGACACTTACACTATTCCTAGACCCGACATGGAAAGGTTTTTAGATTTTTCGGGTTCGGATACAGGTACAAAAGGGATAACGCGAGCTACTAGGGAGTGCGCGAACAAACCCTGGGCGGCAACCAACATACTTTCAATTACCGGTGCGGGTTCGGGGCGGCTGAACAGATATCCCTGCATGATATCGCACTGATGCTGTTTCAAAAAAGCTAATTCTGCTTCTGTTTCTACTCCTTCAGCAATTACGGTCATCTTCAAACTGTGACCGAGTAAAATTACTGCTGTAGTAATAGCAGCATTTTGAGCATCTTCGTTGGCATTACGGACAAAAATTCGATCAATCTTTAAACTGTCAAAAGCAAATTGCTTGAGATATCCTAAAGTAGCATAACCGGTGCCGAAGTCGTCAATAGCAATCCGAATTCCTAGTGCTTTAAGTTCGTTTAAAGTAGCGCCTGCGACTGTCGCATTTTCTACCAAAGCGCTTTCGGTCATTTCTAATTCTAAATTAGCCGGCTCTAAGCCTGTGGTTTCTAATATTTGCACAATTCGTGCCTTGAGTTCTGGATCGGACAACTGCCGGGCCGACAAATTTACGGATATTGTAAACGGCGAAAATCCCGCAGCCAGCCAACTAGCTGCTTGAGCGCAAGCTGAAAGCAGTACCCACTCGCCAATCTGAATAATTAAACCTGTTTCTTCTGCCAAGGGAATAAATTCGGCGGGAGAAATTATACCTCGATCGGGATTTTGCCAGCGCACCAAAGCTTCGGCGCCAATGACTTGTCCGGTAGCAATATTTACCTGTGGCTGATAGTATACCTGAAACTCACCTTGTGCTAAAGCGCGACGCAGCAAGGCTTCGAGAGCCAACTTTTCAGGAGACAGGACAGAAACCTTGGTCGATTCGTTAACTAAATCTTTTAGTCTGGCTTCTGCTTGGTGAAGTGCGACTGTCAGGGGTTGAGTAATAGTTAGACGTTTCGAGATGCGAGAAGCAATAGCCCCCAGCAACTCAGCCTTAGTAAATGGCTTTGTCAGGTAATCGTCAGCCCCTAATTCCATCCCCCGACGAAAATCGGTTTTGTCACTTTGAGCGGTGAGGAAAATAAATGGAATTGTTGCAGCTAGCGAGTTTTGCCGCAGCGTTCGCAACACGTCATAGCCGTCAAGTTCCGGCATTTGCACGTCGCACAAAATTACATCCGGTATCTCCGAAAGTGCCATCTGCACCCCAAATCGACCGTTTTCTGCCACAATGGCGCGGTAGTTGTGAGATTCCAGGAGTTGCAGGAGAGTTTCCCGGATTAGTTCGTCGTCCTCAATGACCAAAATTTTGAGCATGATACTTAGATAACAGATGGCACTATATATCAGAACCTGACTAACTCTAGCATACTCAAGCTAGGGGGTTAATGATTAGGCCAATTAGCCTATAAATGATTAGCCATTTGGCTAAAGATTTTTGTTGCGTTTTCGAGTAAGAATCAAATAGTTGGCAAAATTTGGAATAGTTCGAGCTTTTTTAAGAGTAGAAAACTGTGGCGTGAGGCTCGTTTGATAAATTTTTATTACAAAATACCGATGGTTTCTCATAAAAATTGGCGCTAACACTGTCACTGCACAGATGGGCGATCGCTTATACAATATCTGGTTAATTATCTGTAACAAAAACGGTTTGTAGAGATTATTTTAGTCCTCAGCTTTTTATGCGGACTAAAGTCCAATGGCACTGAAAAAGTGAGCAAAAAAAAATCTGTAAGGCAAGATATACATAGATAATTGCCTGACCAACCAAAATATCTCTCTCCCGGCAATG
>Ga0123336_10002875_pt1 | contig 14766 bp, 10 predicted proteins | sample SSSSmetaG_FD_96466 | JGI IMG/M metagenome (GOLD analysis project Ga0123336, IMG submission 96466) | Glacier valley bacterial and archeal communities from Borup Fiord, Nunavut, Canada, to study Microbial Dark Matter (Phase II) - ​SSSS metaG | ecosystem: Environmental > Aquatic > Freshwater > Ice... | reverse complement strand
TCGCAGTCCTCGGAAAGTCATCGCAGAGCGGCGCGGGGAGTGAGCTGGACGGAAAGGCGGGCGGTAACCGACAAGCGGGCCAGAAGCTCCTCCATCGGTACAAGCTTTCCCCGATCGGCTTCGCGGAACCTGTCAACAAAACCGAGACACTTGATTTCGTAATTTAGGCTCGCATTTCTTCGGTCCCAACGTCGACGGGGACGGCTCTGCCTTCGCCTGATGGACAGCACGCAGACGAGCTGACCACAGGCGAGCCCCCGTCGACTGACATGGGTGTTGGCGGCTTGGGTTTGTTGATCCAGACCGCAGTAGGCAGCGGCGGTGGCATTGGGACACCGCGAGGGAAGCGCTCAGGACGCGCCTGGTGCGCGGCGGCGAGGACGGCGGCCCGTTGGTCGCGACGAGCGGCAGCGAGACCGTAGTGGACCTCGTGCGGCGTCAGGAGGCCGAGGCCGCTGTGATGGTGCTCGACGTTGTACCAGTGAAAGAAGTCGACGCAGAAGGCGCGAGCGTCCTCGATGCAGCCGAAACGATCAGGAAATCCAGGACGATATTTGAGTGTTTTGAAATGCGACTCGGAGAATGGATTGTCGTCGGAAACATGAGGCCGAGAGTGAGTCTTGGTCACCCCAAGGTCGGCGAGCAGTAGTGCCACCTGCTTGGAGGTCATCGACGAGCCGCGGTCGGCGTGCACGGTCAATTGGCCCGGCTTGATACCCTGGCGTCGGCAAGACTCCTCGATGAGGCGCTTGGCCAACACCGCCGATTCTCCGTCGGCGACCATCCAGCCCACGACGTTGCGGCTGAACACGTCGAGAATCACATACAGGGGTCCTGGCCCCGGCCGTGTAAAAACTTACTACAAGGACTCCCGCCCGTCGGTGGTCCGATCAAAGTGATAGGTGCCACTCGGGATTACGTGGGCGTGGGCGAGAGGCGAGACGCGCGCCAGGTCTTCGCGAGCGGCCGCCTGGCCGCTCTTCTCGAGCGCTGAGACAATCTCAGCAATTCGCACGCTGTTCCAGACGAGAACGGCATTCGAGAGCAACCCCAGAGCGCTCACCTTGTTCATGATTTCTTCGTAGTCGCCGGTGCGAAACGATCCCTGATTGGCGAAGAAGAGCCGTCGCGCAACGGCATGCCGGCTCTCGCCTCGGTTGAGCTGGCGATGCACTCGCGTGCGCATGTCACCGTCGTGGGCGTACCGAAGGATGTAGGTAGTTTTGACGACGCGGCCGAGCATCGTTAGCGCCTTGGCGAGCCGATCTGACGGCGAGCTCGCCGCCAAGCGTTCGAGCACGACGTGAGCAGGTGACGTGCGATTGCGCAAGGAAGCCGCGACGCGAACGAGCTGATCCCACTGCTCTCGAATCAGCGTGACATCGACGGTGGAGCGGAAAATGGAGGCCAGCTCCCCTACGGAGCTGGAGCGATCCACCCGGTAGAGTTGTTGGTCTTTCAGGTCCTTCAGCCTCGGCATGAAACAGAATCCAAGCAAGTAGCACAATCCGAAAAGCTGTTCGGTAAAGCCGTGGGTGTCGGTGTAGTGCTCGCGCGGGCGAAGCACGGTCTCGTTTTCGAGGAGGCCATCCAGCACGTAGAGCGCTTCCCGAGGAGAGCAGGAGATGACGCGCGACGCAAAGACGCTGAACTGATCCGAAACGTGCGTGTAGACGCTGACGGCGCGATCGTAATAGCCAAAGTACCGCGGATAAAATGTTGCGAGCAGCGACGGAGCCTGCATGCCAAACCGCTGTCCGTCGGAAGACGACGCCACGCCCTCACCCCACACCGAAGCGATTGGTAGACCGTGGTGATAATCGATGAGCACGCGGTTGGCAGCACGAAGCGTTTCGGGCCGCAAATGCCAGCGCGATACGTGGTTCAACATGTCGACGGTGAGGCCCTTGGTGCTCTGCGCCATCGTCGACAGGCCGAGATTTGTCCCATGGGCGACGAGAGTGGCCAGCAATGCTGGGTAGGAGCTGACGCCGCGCGCTGGCTGCCCGCTGAGCGGCACGAGCTCGCGCGAGAAGCCAGACCACTCGTCGACCTGCATCAACAGATCTTCGATGCGAATGCGTGGCAGATGCGTCTCGACGACGCGACGAAGCTCGCGGACTGTCGCGGGCTCCTCGATCGCATCGGCTCGCGAGTATTCTGTATCCGCTGCATGAACCCCGTCTTTTCGTGACGGGCGTCAGTCTGCAGAATTGGGGTCGTGGACGAGAGACGATCAGCGCGACGGCGACTGCTATTCCGACGGCGGCGGGATGGTGAGCCAACCGACTTCGCGAGCGAGCTCGGCCTCGTCGAGGCGGGCGCGGGTCGCGGCCCAGTACTTGGGCGCCAGCTCGAGGTAGCGATCGCGCGGCCAGTGGGCCAGGACGCGGAAGAGGTCGCGCAGATAGGCCTCGGGGTCGAGCTGGTGCAGGCGGGCGGAGGCGATGAGGGAGAAGATGTGGCCGGCGCTCTCGGCGTGATCGTCGCTGCCGATGAACAGCCAGCCCTTTCTGCCGACGGCGATTTTTCGCAGCTCGCGCTCGGAACGGTTGTTCTCAAGGACCAGTCGGCCGTCGTCGAGCACCCGCAGCAACGCGGCCTTCTGGCGAATGGCGTAGCCGAGCGCGGAGCGAACCATGCCGCGCTCGTTGCGGACGCGCTGGTACTCGACCTCGGCCCAGGCAAAGAACGCGTCCATGTGCGGGCGCAGGTGCTGACGGCGCAGGCGCTGCACCACGTCGGGCGGATCGGCGTGCCAGGCGTCCTCGAGCATGAAGATATGGCCAATCCGCGCCAGGCCCTCGCGCCCGACCTCGCTCTTGGCAGAGGCCGCTTCCCAGAACTTCCGTCGACAGTGGGCCCAGCAGCCGACCTCGTATCGTATATCGACAATGTTATCATCGTCGTCGGCCGAAATTTTCGGCGGGCGGAAAATGATGTCGTACACGCTCTTTGCGTCGGCCTGGATATAGCCGGAGAAGCCGCGGAACATATCCTCCAGAACGAGGCTGGTTTCCTTCGGCGTGTATTCGAAAAAGATATGGTCACGGTCGGCGATCTGCACGAAGAAATGACCGCGGCGGCACGCCTGTCGTTTGTCGTCGAACCGTCGTGGCGGCTGGATCGCGACGCCGGTGGCGTCGGTCGCGATGCAGAACGCAGTGGCCCAGGCCTCCTCGCGCGCGGCCGCGATCACCGTCGCGCCCGCGGTCGCGCCCGCATCCTCGACCCACCGGCTCATCGTGCCGCGATCGATCGCCACGCCGTCGCGGCCAAGCCGGTCCTCGATGCGGTGGAGCGGCAGGCCATCGCAGAACTTGTCGGTGAGGATGTGCGCCAGCATCGACGGCGCAGCCAGCGAGCGCGGGAAACATTCGGGTGGCATCGGCGCCGTCTCCACCATGGTCTCGCCGCGCGCATCGACGGCGCAGTACTTCACGCGTGCCACCACCAGCCGCCGCATGCCGCCGCGTTTCCAGGCGACCTTGCAGCTCTCCTCGAAGCCAATGCGCGACGCCTTGCCGTCGACCACGAGCTGTTCGAAGAGCTCGTCGATGATTTCGACGCGCACCTCTTCAAGCGGAAGCTGGCGCAGATCGCGACGGCCAGTCGGCTTCTTCTTGGGTTTGCCGTTTGGCGACTCACTCGTTTCCGTCGCTGGCAGCGGGAGCGGGCCGCCAAGTCGGTCGAGCGCGGCGAGCGTCGTCGCGAACTCCAGCTCAAGCTGCGCCGTGTCCACACGCTCGGCTTTGGCGACGAAGATTCGTCGCTGCAAGAGCGCCAGCTCGAGCCGAAGTCGGTCGTGCGACGCGCGGAGGACGTCGCGCTGACGCGTCATCTCCGCCAGCGCATTCCGCTCCGACGCCAGCGCGGCCTCGAGCGCGACAATCCGCTCTTCCGCCGTCGTGGACTTCGTCGTCACCTCGCCGTTCGACATCGCGCGCACATAGATAATACCGGCTGATCGATCTGTCGATCCCCTGCGTGCAAAAACTTTCGTCGCAGTGCTCAGTGCACGCCGCGTTTGCGCTTTCTCGGCAAGGTATCGCCAGATTCTTCGAGCGCGATTCCGTCGAGGAGGTCGTCCAACTCGCGTTCGTCGAGCGTCACGCTGCTCGCGCTGTCATCGAGTCGCTCGGGAATCCGGAACGTCCCTCGGTCGAGCCGCTTGTAGAACAGGCACAGCCCCGTGCCGTCGAAGAACAGCACCTTGAGCGCGATGCGCCGCCGGCTGAAGAACACGAACAGGGCGCGCGACCGGGCCTCACGTCCGAGTTGCTCTTGGACCACGCCGGCCAGCCGATCAAATCCCCAGCGAAGGTCAATCGGCTCGACCGCGACGAAGATCTCGACTCCGGTCGGGATCATGCGCCCCGCCGCGGTCGCTCGTGCAGCACGGCGACGATCGTCGCCAGCGTCGCGCGGTCGAATCCGGGCGTCACCGCGACACGCGCGCCGCCAATCTCCACGAAAAGCACCACCGCCTCCTCAGCATCGGCAAAAGGTGCCGTTTTCTGTCTGCCCAGCGCGCGCTCGACGCGCACCATCCGCGTCGTCTCCGACGGCGGAGGAGCCTTCGCCCGCTTGATCCGATACGACCAATTTCGCAGACCCACCTCGCTGAAACCGCCAGCCTCGCTGAATTTCGCCGCCGTCTCGCCGCTGGCTTTCCACTCGCGCACTCGTATCGCCCACGTCGCTGCCGTCTCTCTCATGCGCCCGAGCTTGCTCCCCGCACGTCACTCGCGAAACACGGGGTCCGTGCAGCGGATACGCCTCGTCATGCAGCCGAGCGCGGTAGCACCGCAGCAAGAAGCGGTACACGCTTGCTTTTAGCGCGTGACGTGCGTCTTCGAGCTCGCGGCTGTCGATGCGCTTGGGCGCTACCGGCGACTGCTTGCCAGGAGCGAGCTCGCACGCGCCGCCGCAATGCGCGCAGAACTCGCCGACGAGCGTGCCGTGCGCGACGACCCAGTCACGTTGTGCGTCCCGGAGTCGCGCAAAGCGCTGCGGATATTCATCGAGCATGGCCAGCGCACGCTCGACCTCGTCGAGCCAGAACGCGAGATTGGCGAATTGCCCGACGAGCTGATGCGCGAACGACGTCGTGAATTTGTCGAGCTGCTTGGCGACGGCAACTGCGCGTTCGGTCGTGTAAGCCATGTGATCACCTCTCGATCTCGGAAGGTCTGAGTCTGAGTCTGGGTCAACGCAGCTCACCGAGGGTAATTTTCGATCAGGTCAGACCTGACCGACGGAAGTTGCGACGGCCGGCAGCCCGGACAACCTCCCAGAATCCGGACAAGCAAACTACCCAAGCCGACGCGCTGCTTCGTGGGCCTCGACGCGCCAGCAGTTGCGCGTCGCTAGGGAGCGGCTGCAGCCTATCGCTCGACGGCAGTACCCGACGCGCACAATTAGCGGCGGATCCCCTCGACGTCGGCATTCTGCGTCCGGCGCTGACCACGCTCTTCGCTAGCCAGAGTCATGTGATCGCAATACGAACGGATACACGACCGTTTGTGATGCACCCACGAATGGGGGAAAGCGAGCCGCGAGAACGGCCTCGGCGATACACGATGCGGTCAAGGTGCCGCGCAATTCACCTATATCCTCTGCGCTTTTGACGACGCCGTCCGAGGCCACGACAAACCTCATGTGTGCCGTGCCAGGCTTCCCATATCGGTCGTAACAGGCACGGACCTTGGACGAAACCTCGCTCCGCATCACGTTGACGATGGTCTGCTTCCCGAGCGGCGTCGAACGGTCATCGGGCATTGGAGAGCCCAGAACGAACCGTTGTAAATGCGCCTGAGCGCGCCCTTCGAACGCCGGAAAACGCGCCGCCGCAAAGGCATCCTCGATGCAAGACGCAATTGCTGTAGCAGCCATTTCGCCACTAATCTCGACACTCTGCACGACGCCGTCGGGCCCAATCATGAGCCGCGCCACACCATGGCCCACGCTACGCAGCCGCTCGTGACACACGTCGAGCTTGGGCCAAACCTGTACGCGGATGACCTCGACGATGGCCTTCTTCTCGAGGAGCTGCATCCGAGCAAACGGATCGCCGACAGTGTCCGCAACGACGGGCATCGCCAACAACGACGCGAGCACCAAGAACATCCCCCGTACCCCGCAAGGCATCGTACGACGCATCGCCACAATGTAGCAGGAACGCGGGTATGGGATGTTTTCGTTCTAGGGGCCCTCTCTGAGCTTGAAGGACTGTGCGCAGTTGATTTCAACCGCGTCCGAAATCCGGACAAGTGAACTACCGTCGGTCGGGATCCTCTACAATCACCGCCGCCAGCAATCGGATCTTGGCTGTCGGAGTCCGGCGCAGTATGAGAGAGCATCTGTAGCGACAGCAGCGTGAGCGACGGAGATCGCAAATGGCAACATCGAAGCGGAAGACAAAACCAAAGAGGACCAAACCCAAGCGGACGGCAAAGCCGAAAGCAAAAACGAACGACTTTGAGCCTCAATTTTGCGCCTGGCTCGAACGGGTCTGCAAGAAGGAGAAGCCACCTTCATCCGTGATCGCCTACAACATCGGCCTATTCGAGAGCACCGACGGATATTCAGCATATCTAATTGGCGCGGACGACTTTTCAGAGGACGAGAGCGACTGGGCATGCGATGAGACGTTCACGCCAAAGGAACGTTACTTCTCGCTCCCGTCGAAGGAGTTCAAAGGGACGGAGTGGCAGACTGTCGTGAAGACGGTTTCACGAGCTGCCAAGACCTTCCTGACGACTCCAGCCGCAAAGTCGTCCTTTTTGAAAAAAGCCAAGGCGATCACTGTTGGGTTTGATGATGGAGATTTGGTCAGGGTTAAGTAGTCAACCTGTCCACCGAAACGGCGCAAACTCGCCGTTATTGAGCGTCCAATCGCCGCAAGCTCACGGCTTCCACCAGCACCGCCTCGGGGCCGCAGACAAGACCAAAGTATTGCGGTGCGTTGCGGACAGCGATACAGCGCTGCTTTGCGCCCTGTGATCTCAATAGCGTGTTGGTGAAGCCAACCAGATCGACATAGTCGTACACCGGCGGGTTGCGCTGGTCGAACGGTGGCGGAACGCGGTCAGATACCCGCTGCAAGTGCGGCGTCCACTTCCACTGTTTTCCGTCGACATACACCTGCAGCTCCTGGGTCGGACGCTTGACCATGTCGACGTAGGCGCGGTCCAGCGCCGGACGAACCATCCTGCGCAGCGAGTCAAATAGCTCAGCCTCCTGTTCGAAACGCGAAAAGTGCAGATCGAACCAGTGGGCGCGGTCTTCGCTTTCGAGATAGCCGAAGAGCGTCAGTTCCGCGAGAAAGGGTTCTCTGTCGTCCATCTCCCCTTCGCCCCACCGCTTGCCGACGAACGCTGCCAGCTCCCGCCTTCGGGCCGGGTCGTCGGGCTGATCGCCGGTACCCACGACCTTGGGCGTGTTGCGCTGGCGCAGGATCTCAGCGGCGCGTGGGTCATGCGAGATTGTCAGTGCATTCACGAGCTGGTCGGCGGCCACCGCTTGAAGCGGGGCTCCAGTCGTTGCAAGCTTGGCCAGTCGCTCAGACCACGGGCGGGGGCTGGCGGTGTGGTATCCAATCAGTATGTCATCGGACGCGTCGCGCTCGAACAATGCTGCGAATCGATCTCCGCAATGAGAGAGCTCCATCCACCATATCTCCTGGAGCTCCGGCCGTTTGCTGGAGGTTTCCAATCGGTTGGAGATCGCCGTGCAATAGGAACGCATCGGCGGGCAGTTCAGCCGCGAGCCGATCAACCGGGCCTTCAAGTTGTCCTTGGTCGCCGCCAAGAGAGCGTCAAGGCGTGCCCACATCGCCGCATCCCCAGCGCAGAGTAGCCGGTTCGCCGAATCCGACCGCAGGCGCTCAGCCTCGTCATCTCCCGACTGCGCCGGCTGTGGCGCGGGGATTCCCACAGCTACGGCATAGGGAATCACAAGCGTGGGCCGCGAGGTCGCGTTTCCTTGCGTTGGAGCGGGCACCCTGCGGCAACCGGAAATGCACAACGTCACCACCGCAAGACTGGCCAATCGCATCCGCAAAGCGTTGTGCCATATCCTCAACATGCAGCTCAGTAACATACGAGTCCCAAGCCGACAACCTGGCTAGGCTCACCCTCACCCAGGGTAATTTCTTGTCCTGCTTCGCACGCCCAGGCTCCGGCTCACCCTCACCCAGGCAATTTCTTGTCCTGCTTCGCACGCCCCCACACGCCGCACCCAGGGTAATTGCGTGTCGGTGATCGAACACTATACCCTTCGGTTTGGCTCACTTCCACCAAGAGCCAAGAACCAGGAACAGGTCGGTTGTCCGGCAATCGGACAGTACTTGACGGCATTGCCTTGAAACTACCCTCGGTCGGGATCTTCTAGAAATCCGGACAAGTGAACTACCCTCGGTCGGGATCGTCTGTTGACTGCATTTGGCCCCGGATCTACTTTATAAGTATGTCGATTAAATATCCTGCTTTTTACTTTCTCATACTTCTGGGCTCTGGCTGCAGTGACAACTCCCTCTCTGTCGAGACACGAGAAGAAGCGATTACGTGCCTGGATTGTCTGAGATATCGAGTCGGCCGGTCGTTCTCTATCAGTAGCGGTGCTGATTCTCATATTCCCGACGCACCCACGTCGGCAATCAGGGTTGGCGGCCAAATCAGGGCTTACAACGCCGGCGGCCATAAGACCGTCGTTATGTCGGCAAGTCGGGTCGACAATCTCTCATTTAATGTTGCACAGCAGCAAACGGCGATCGTTGCCGGGCCAGCCGGGAATTTTGATGAGGGCGGGGTGTGGATCACTTCGGCGGAGTACGATCAGACGTCAGGCAAAGTGCGCGCCTGGTATCACGCAGAACGAAACAACACCCTTCCAAATACTTCGCACTGGTCTATGGCGTACGCCGAATCGTGGGATCTAGGGCAGACCTTCTCGCGGGTGCCGTCGGCCGACAATCGAGTTCTTACCGCGCCTGGGGCAGATCCGCCGCCACCTGGGGCTGGCACAGGCGAAGGAAACGGCAGCGTCATTCGCTGGGGCGACAAATATCTGATGTATTTCACGCACAATCCTGCAGATCCGTACGACAACACCACCCGTCTCGCACAGTCGAACATTGCGAGTGGTGGTGAGAGGTGGACTTGGTCCAAGTATCTGTCCAATGGGGACGGAATTATTTCTTCCGCCGACTTCGCCAGTGACGCATTGGGGGGCTTGAGCACGATGCTACAGTATCCGGGACCTGTTAGCCGCGACACGTTACTGCTCGGCTCTTTTGCGGGCTCATACTGGGGCTCTACGTCCGGTAGTCCGTATGTCAATCTTCTAGTAACTGATGTTTGGACTACTGGGTGGCCCAAAGGCGTGAAGCTATCGTACTCCGCCGACACGATTAACTTTACCGCCATGCCTCAGCCGCTATTGGTTTCTGATGGCATGGAGTACGCCCGAGCACCAAGCGATCCGCCTCCGGCAACCGCGTTCATCGACTATGCAAGCATCGTGGCGCCAACGGGCGGAAGCGCGTGGGAGAAGTCTTTCCACATGTTCTACGAATGGATCCCCACGTTCACCAAATTCGACCGCTATCTCGAGAGACGACTAGTACAAGTTTCACGAAATGCCTCAGGCATAAGCCCACAAGTCGATGTCGCGCTAACCCGCTACTACAGCCCAACCTTCTCGGACCACTGGGTCACAACTGCACCGCCACGACAAGCGGGGGCGCAATATGATTTCGAAAAGGATATTGGCTACGTCCTCACCAGTCCTCAACCTGGCACGGTTCGACTGACGGACTGCTATGCGCCAGGATGGCATGACCACTACGTGGGACCGGGCGATCTCTCTCAGTCTCCATGTGGCACTACGGATCAAGTTCTGGGCACAATCGGTTGGGCGTGGACGACTCCGGCGGTCAATCGAAAGCCAATCTATCGTTGCTTCAGCGCTACACTGCTTGATCATGTGATTGCAGAAACGGCGACCTGCGACAATCGACCAGGCTATTCATTGGAGTGGGGTGCCCCGATGGGCTATATCAACCGAGCAGACAAGACTCTTCTCACTCGCTTTTACTCCAGCGCCCGAACAGATACGTGGGTACTGACCCAAGAGACACACGAGAACGGCGCCGGACATCCCTATTCGTATCTACCGTCGGACTACGCGTTTGATAAGGATCTCGGATTTCTGTTTTCGCCATCGGAGCCGCAGCCAGCCGGAACCGTGGCAATCCACAGCTGCTACTATCCGGATGATCATTTTCTGTATCCGTACAATTGTGCTGGGCTGACTGATTTGGGTCTTATCGGATATATCTACGACGCCAGTGCTGCGCAGCCCCCGGGCACGAAAAAGCTCTACAGATGCTACAACGTAGCTCAAGCGAATCACACAGTATCCGACGACCCATTTTGCGAGAGCGCGACTCCGTACGAATTTGTTCTCGGCTACACCGAGCTCTAGCTCGACCACCCGAAACACAGCCCACCTTTAACGACCTTCAACGACTTACACGGTCCACGCCGATCGGTCGGAATGGTTGTGAGGCCTCTGCATCGTGCTTGCGTCGCTGCTAGTCTGGGCTGTCGCTTCCCGCGGGCGTATCCGACGCGGCTCAACCATTTGGCCATCGGTGCCACCGATGTCGTTGCGTCATCAAGGGCTCTCACACGGCGTACAAACGAGCGTCACCTACAACCAATGACCGGTGGACCGCGAAGGGATGAAGATGGGTATCCGGTCACCTCACCCGCTCACCTCACCCAGGGTATCCAGGGTAGTTTGCTGTCCGGATTTCGAACGACTCCGATGAGGCCCCTCGACAGTCATAGGTTCGTCTCCAAATCGGGCAAGTGACCGCATCGCGGGCAAGCACCCGGCAGGAAGCGCCCGCCGAGCAACTCATCCAGCGATGCGCCAACCAACCGCCCAACGCGAAACGCCATGCTCGCCAACCGCCCGCCCGCGGAAGTTCGCGATCTTCTCCAAAGTGTCGCGCTGGAAGTAGACACGCTATGAGCCGGAGTGCACCGAGCTGTTTTGCGAGCCATTCGCCGACCTTATTGTCGTCGATGATTGATCCAGGCATCAACAATCTGCGTAGTCTCGGCAAGTCCAATGACATTTAACCCAAACGTCAAATCAAAGCCCTGCCGGATTCCTCTTACGACGCGAAACCCATCACGACGATGAGTAACTCTATCCAGTAGACTGGTTAAAATGATGGTGAAAGCAGCAGAGGGCTGGTCAGGAGCCAAAAGTTCAATGAAAAGCAGCGGCATTGAACGACACGTCACAGCAACTACGCCGTCGGCAGAGAAGGCGTCGTCCGCAAAAAGCTCTAGCATTTCGGCCAAAGGAGAACTGCCGGGATTCCACAAGCTGAGGCGTGCAGCTTCGACAAATATTGCCGGGCTGACTGGCGTGGGTACGTAGCGCGCGGCGACAAGCTTGGCGCAGGCTGCGTCATACTCGGAGCTTTTGATCTTGGCACGTTCGGACATGTATCGAATAAGCAGCTCGGTAGTAATACTAGTGCAGTCAAAATAGTGCTGTGCGGCAAACATCATCGTCATGTCATCCGTCCAGAGCAGATGATTGCGGACTGCACTAACCACCAATGCCTCTGCACCAGCGTTTCCGAACAAATTCACAAGTTCTTTTCTGCGCTCTGGAGCAATAGACGCGAGTTCCGGGCAACCGACTAGACTTGAAACTCTGCGAATAGCGGCCAATTGCTCATTCAACTTCTCTACTGAGGCCAAACGATGTGCCTCGGGAATTTCTTGGAACGCGTGGCCCCCCGGTACACGCTTCATGCTTCCAGCTGACGGTGTCGTCACTTCGCGTACCATTTGGTTACAGTCGTCATTAACGGAGTACGGAATCTTTGGGGAAAGCGACAAGGAACCGAGCAAATTCTCCTTCTGCAATAAGAGAATAGTAGCTAGCGCTGAAGGATCCAACACAAGCTGCGCGCCACCATCCAACCTCTCGAAGACTCCTGCAACATACGAAACGTCGCGGTCCCCGACTCGAACTTGGCTGTTCGGATCCACAGCCAACGCCATCGTCATTGAAACATCCGAGCGGCCGAGAGCCTCGGCTACTATATGCATCGGCATAGGGTTCACCTTATATGCCGAAAGCACCTCATCGACGCGCTTCTGATAAGCGTCAACGACTCTCAGTATCGGTTCAAATTGCGACGTGAGAATGGTTTCTTGCGCTGTTTCTAATCGAAACATCTGAACCCCTGGCTCATTCGGGAACCGGAGCTGCCAGTTGTCGAGAACATCGCGATACCGATAGACGTACTTGCTAACAACCTGAGTCACAACGGCCGTGCGGTGTTGAATGTCTGATTCGGCGATAACCACCTTTTCGGAGACCTTTTTTCCGATCAACTTTGTTGCAAGACGGTCGTCGGTTCGCAATTCCTGCAGTTCAGCCATTGTATCGGGTTCATCTTCCAATACGAACCATTTGTCACTTGAGCCATCTTCGCGAATACAGACGGCGCAGCCCACTGTGGCAATAGTTGGCTCCTCAATTCTCGGCATCGGCCTGCTGCTCGGTGTCATGGTATGAAAATAAGCTGCGTGAGCTTGATGGGAGCCGAAATGAGCGCGCAGCGCACGGTACGCGTACCTCAGACGAAGACGTGCGTCACTTGCGGTTTCAAGGATTGCAAGTATCGCTGGAATCCACTCCGGCTCGATATCCGCTGGATCGGGGATGTCGTGTTCGGATGCGCTCACCAACTCGGGTCGGCCAATCCGCAGCCCGATCGTCGACAGACGAAGACGCGCCAGACTGTCACGCGGTGTTGTCTGGAGGTGAGCTTGAAGTAGATTGACCGCGGCGACGGGATCGTATCTCTCTAGTAGAGCCGCTTCCTGCGCTATCAAAGCGGGTGGTGCCTGTCCGTTAGCTCGCAATTGCCTGCACGCGTCGAGGGCGATGTCATCACGGCCTAGAGCCTCTGCACACGCAATTAGATTGTGCGCATCGAGGGAATAGTGATTCGGATCAAATATCCGCTGCCAGAGGGCCAGGGCCTCGCCTTGCAGATCTATCTTCGAAAGAAGTGCTGCCAGGTGCGTTATTGAATTCCTAGATGTCTCAGCCGTGACATGCGAACTCGCTTCGAGAGCAAGCCTTCGGCATTCTTCAATTTCTTTTCTTGCGAGAGCTATGCTGCTTCGCAATAACATTTCATTCAGCAAGCCCAGTTCAGACGATACATCGAGAACGAGACGCTCGGCTTGATCCCAAAGCCCTTGAGCACAGAGCCCCTTGAGCGCGTACACGGCAGCGTCGACGCGCGACGCGCCGTCGTCATTTCGAGCCACATCTGCAAACAGAGAGGTCGCCTCAGCGCGTGAGCTGTCGGTCGATTCCTTCCATAGTGTTACGCCAAGCATGAATTTGGCTCGACTGCTAGCCCCGTGAGACACGGCGCGTCGAAGATAGTTGGTGGCTGTCTTTGTGTGGCCCCGTTCAAGCACCAAAGTCGCGAAATTTTCGAGGACATTCGAGTCATCTGGTGCAAGGCGATATGCTTCTTCGATATCGGAATCCCGACTTACTCCAAGCATCGCATTTACCTGTGCTCTTGAAAGCAAAGCATCAATGATTGCAGGATGGCCTAGCTGGTCACGAGCTCTGTCCACCGCAAACGTAAAGTACTGCAGCGCTTGCTCGAGGCCCTGTTTATCAGAAGGCTTCCGGTCGTCCAGCTTTACGATTTCGTTTGCGAGCGCAACCTTTCCCCGCACCAGCCAAGCCGCAGACCATTCAGGATTTTCAAGCGTTGCTGCGGCAGCGAATTCTGATGCGCGAACAAAGTTCCGCTCAGCAAGCGCTCGCAGGGCAAGCGCGACCGACACTTCAGCATTAATGGCGGCTGGCGACATTTCCTGGAGCAGTTCGTCGAGTAGTTTTGTTGGTGGTGCACTTCGAGCACGGACCGCAGCTGCCTTGATTGTTGACGGTGCGGTACGTAGGATCTGTCCAGCCTTGACGTATGCCTCGTCGCCACGTCCAAGCATCTCAAGGCCCACCGCGCCATATCCCTGAGCCTCCGGATCTGCGGGCTGCTGTGCTTCGGCCTCTACCAAGCAGCGAGCTGCTGGCGCAAAGTCGCCCTGGTTGCTGAGCGCAGATCCTTTGTTCACCAAAAGTCGAAACCGCTGACGTGACGTTAGATGATCCCAGTGTCGGGCACGGATACGATCCATCAAGCTAATGGCTAGTGCACTCTCGCCGTTGCGAAGCCGGTCTCGCGCCTCATCCAGTTCGGCATCGTAGGCATTGTGACTGGGCGCGTCGTAGTTGAGGTTTGTGGATTGAGGGGCCGTCGTAGCGATATTGGTTGAAACGGCCTGAGTAGGCATTCCCAAATCTGCGCTCCCACCGCCGGGCCCCAGAGCGTCGTCCGAGCGGCCGCTGGATGGATCAGTATCGATAGGAAGATACTCACGGAGGAAGGCAATGAGACACTCAGCGGACGCCCTGGCAGCGAAGACTTTGAAGCCGTCTTGTTTGTCCTCGTCGGCGTGATCCATAACTCCCTTCATTACAATCATGTGGGGAATTCTGGTCAGTTCGGCGACGCTTCCTATTGCTGCAGCCTCCATTTCGACTGCGATTACCTTCCTCATGTTGTTTGACAGTCTGGAGTTGACCCGATTTGGTGGACACCCGCGCTCAGTAAAATGAGCGTAGAAAGGTGACCAT
>Ga0123336_10002874_pt1 | contig 14769 bp, 13 predicted proteins | sample SSSSmetaG_FD_96466 | JGI IMG/M metagenome (GOLD analysis project Ga0123336, IMG submission 96466) | Glacier valley bacterial and archeal communities from Borup Fiord, Nunavut, Canada, to study Microbial Dark Matter (Phase II) - ​SSSS metaG | ecosystem: Environmental > Aquatic > Freshwater > Ice... | reverse complement strand
TCAATGCCGTGGTTCACAAGCTGGTCGAACGCCGCCTGCCGCCCTTCCTTGGTCATAAACTTTTGCGAGCGCGCCGACTTTAGAATCGTGCCGCCCTTCTGCACCGTGTTCGACACGGAGGCCGAATCCAGGCGCACGAACTCGCCCTTAATCATGCCCGAATAGCCGCGCATGATGCCGTAAACTTCAATGCCGTGATAAACCCCGGCGCGCACCACCGCCCGCAGGCAGGCGTTCATGCCGGGCGCGTCGCCGCCACTCGTAAAAACTCCGATTCGCTTCATAATTTTCTCGCCAGCTGCTGGCCGCTACCCTGCCCCAGTATTCTGTTCCGGTCAGGGGCAAACCCTGCAAAGGTCGCACCGACGGGCCGCGCCGCCGCGCGCCGTTAGCTTCCTTTTCACTGCCTGCCCGTAAAAAGTTGTCCGCAACCCGCCCACCGCTCGTCTACTGCCCGTCCACTACCCGCCAACAGTTTGCTTATTAAGAAATTCTTACCTACTTTTCGTGAGTCATTTTACCCACCCCAACCACCCTTAGTGCCCCTTTCCTATGTTTGGTTTTTTCAAAAATCCGCAGGCCGAGAAAATTAAAGGCCACCTCTGCAACCTCGCCGCCCTGGCTAAAGCCGATGGCCACGTGGACGAGCGCGAAATGAATTTCATCATCGCCGTGGGGCAGAAAAACGGCGTTTCGGCCCAGGACGTGCGCAAGCTCGTGGCCGGCGACACGCGCTGCATGGCCGACCTGCCCACCAACGACTCCGAGCGGTTCGACCAGATTTTCGACCTCGTGGACATGATGCTCGCCGACGGCACCGTGGACGAGACGGAAATGGACTTCTGCGTCCTGATGGCCGAAAAGCTCGGCTTCCGCAAAGCCATCGTCGCCATCCTGGTGCGCAAAATATCGCAGGGCGTGAAAGACGGCCTGCCCAAAGAGCGCATCAAAGACGAAAGCCTGGGCTTTCTGAACTACAATGAGCTGCCGGTACGGTGAAGTTAATGTGCGGATGTGATTGATGGGCTGATGTGCAAATGACTTCGCTAGTAGCAGTAGTTTCCCCGAAAAGCCATTAGCACATTAGCCCATCAATCACATCCGCACATTTCAAGAAATGGCCCGCCGCAGCCCCGCGCACGCCTGGTCGATTTCGTCGAACGAAATGGTGAGCGGCGGGGCGATGCGCAGCGAGTTGTCGCAGAATAAAAACCAGTCGGTGAGAATGCCTTCGCTTTCGAGAGCGCGGTCGATGATGGGTTTGAGTTGAGCGAACGAGTCGAACTCGACGGCCAGCAGCAGGCCGATGCCGCGCACTGCGCGGATGGCCGGGTGCCGTAGGCCGGCCCGCAGCCGCGCCGCTTTGGCCGCCACGCCGGCCAGCAAATCTTCGTCCTGAATGACTTGCAGCGTAGCCAGGGCCGCCGCGCAGCTCACCGGGTGCCCGCCAAACGTGGTGCAGTGCCCCAGAATCGGGTCGGTCTGGAAGCCAGTCATAATTTCGGGCGACGCGATAAACGCCCCGATGGGCATCCCGCCGCCCATGCCCTTGGCGCAAACCAGGATGTCGGGCACGACCCCGAACTGCTCGAAGGCCCACTGCGTGCCGGTGCGCCCAAAGCCACACTGAATCTCATCCAGGATGAGCAGCGCGCCGACTTCGGTGCAGCGGCGGCGCACGGCGGGCAGGTAGCCGGGTGGCGCGATACGCACCCCGGCCTCGCCCTGCACGGTTTCGAGCACCACGGCCGCCGTGCGCTCGGTAATCAGGGCCAGGTCCTCGCGGGAGCCGTAGCGCAGGTGGCGCACGTCGGGCAGCAGCGGCCGAAACGAGTTCTTGAAGCCCTCGGAGCCGGTGATGGACAGCGCCCCGTGCGTCGAGCCGTGGTAGGCGTTATGGGCCGAAATCAGCTCGGTGCGGCCCGTGTGGCGCTTGGCCAGCTTGAGCGCCCCCTCGATGGCCTCGGTGCCGGAGTTGGTGAAATACACCGTGCTCAGCGACTCGGGCAGCGTGGCGGCCAGCGCCAGCGCCAGCCGCGCCGGCGGAGCCTGCACCAGTTCGCCATACACCATCAGGTGCAGGTATTTGTCGAGCTGCTCGCGAATAGCCGTCAGCACCCGCGGGTGCCGGTGCCCGACGTTGCTCACGCCAATGCCGGAAATCAGGTCCAGAATCGGCCGGCCCTCGGGCGTGTACATGAACACGCCCTCGGCCCGCTCAATTTCGAGCAAAAGTGGAAACTCGGAGGTCTGGGCCTGGTGGCGTAAGAAGAGTTGGCGCGGGGTAAGCATACGGTCCCGTAAAGGTACCGCTGGGGCCAGCTCGCGCCGGGCCACCGCTCAATCGGGGTTGTTGGGCGGAGCCGGGGCCGGCGCAACCGGCTGACTGGCCACGCGCCGCAGCACCTCCTTCGTAAAGTCGCGCTCGGCCTGCCCCAGCTGCACCACCTGGCGCAGGGTGAGCGCCTTCTGAGCCTGGTTGAAATAGTCGCGCTCCAGGTCGAGCTGCTTTTGCCGGATGGCGAAATCATGGTTGAGGTTGTCGCGCAGCTGGGTATCGCTCAGGCCGGCGTTGGTGGCTTCGCGGCGCAGGTCGCGCGCGGCGCGGTTGAGGTCGCGGCGGCGGTTGGCGAAGTCGTTGTAGAGCGGCCAGAAGCGCTGGGCCTGCTCCTGAGTCAGGGAGAGCCGCGAAGTCAGGAAAGCGATTTTGGCGTTGTCGAGCTGACTCAGCCGACCAGCCAGCGGCCCCTGGGCCAGCGCGGGGCTGGGGGCGGCGGCCAGCAAGCAAATGGTAGCGAGTAGCAAAGGGCGAATAAATTTCATCGGATAAAAGTAAAAAGTTGTTCGTTATGGGTTGTCAATTATTTGTTTAGTATTAGGCTCACACAATTATTTGACTTACAGTTAACAATAGGCAATCAACAAACAATAACTCCTCATAACAGGCTAGTATCTTCGGCCGGCTGGGCATCGAGCGCGTCAGTCAGGTCGTTGGCGCTGAGCTGAAAATACTGCCGGGCAATGCGCAGGTGCGCCACGCGCTGCTCGCCCAGCTCGGCCAGGTCGGGGTGGGCTTCGCTGCTGAGCAGATAGTCCACTAATTGCTCGCGCGGCACGGCATCGAGGCTGACGGCGGCCGTGGTCGTCGGTGGGCCAGCGGGGCTGGTCAGCGGCCCGCTGCTCAGCCAGTGCGCAGCAGCAAAGGTGCCCAGCAGCAGCGTAGCGACCAGGCTGGTGCGCAGCCCGGCGGGCGCGTAGCCCAGCCAGCCTGACCAACCCAACCCGGCCGGCCGGGCGGCGGCGGGCGCGCTCACCCGGGCCATAACGCGGGTGGGCAGGCGGTCAAAATACCCCGGCGGCGGGTCGCTCAGCGGCGGCTGCGCGCGGCGCGGATGCTGGTCGAGGCGGAAAGCAGGCTTCATACTGGGGACGGCTTGCGCCGTTTACTGGTAGAATTTGGTTATGCTGTTGAATATTGTGTCGTTGGATAAGGCCATGCAACCAGAGTTTAAGCGGCCAGAAGTTTAGTCCTATTTAGGGGCGGCGTTGACAGCGGTGGTGGCCGGTGTGTCGGCGTTGGTTACGTATTCTTCCACTTTGCGCACGGCGTGGTGGTAGCTGGCCTTGAGCGCGCCCACGCTGGTGCCGGTTATCTCAGCCATCTGCTCATACGGTAGCTCGTCGTAGTAGCGCAGGTTGAAGACGAGGCGCTGCTTGTCGGGCAGGCGCAGAATGGCTTGCTGAAGCTTCAGTTCCACTTCGTCTTCGGTCAGGCTGGGGTCGGCCACGAGGTGGGCGGCCAGCTCGGGGCCGGCTTCGGAGAGCGGCCGGAAGAACCGGCGTCGCTTGCTTTGCAAAAAACCCAGGCACTCGTTGGTGGCGATGCGGTAAATCCAGGTGAAGAGCTGGGCGTCCTGCCGAAAACCGGCCAGGTTATTCCAGACCTTGATAAACACGTCCTGGGTCAGGTCGTCGGCATCGTCGTGGCTCACCACCATTTTGCGCACGTGCCAATAGACGCGCTGCTGGTACTTACGCACGAGTTGATTGAAAGCCAGGTTGCGGCTGGCCGGGTCGGCGAATCTGAGCAGGATGTCAGCGTCTTCCAAGCGTTGGAAAGTAAGTGCGGCATAGACTCAATCGGACAGTCCGCGTTTAATTGCCCGCCCGTCTCTCAGTCACGTCAGGCTGCGTTCGGAGCAGATAGCCCGTGCTGCACGGCGACTACAAAATTCTTTCTCAGACTCTTATAGTCTGAACGCAGGCCATTCAAACGGTCGCGTAAATTCTTCCTCTACGCTCCATGGCTCGTCGGCTACTTATTGATTCTCTCGGCAAAGGTTGGCGCGACCGCGACGAGATACTGCTCCACGCCTGTTTTCAGTGTCTGGTCGATTGTGTGGAAGAGGAAAAGCTGTTGGAAGGTCATCTCGACTGGGACTACTCGGCCGAGCAGCGCGCCGTTCACACCGAGCTAACGGAATTGTACGGGTGGTGGAAAGCCCGCACCGCGTCGCCCGATAACGACGAGACAGCGGTTAATCCGCTCCACGCACACGAGGCCGATACGGCCATGCTGCTGCGCCTGGTGAAACTACGCGGCCGTCTTTGGACGTAACGGGTGAGCAGTCTGACTTACGAAGCAGATGCGTGTTTCCAGCAGGTGCTGGCCAGGTATTTTTTTGCGAACCGTCCCGTATTCACCCCTCATATGCCCACCAAAACCTACTACCTCGATGAGGCCCGCACCGAGCCGCTGACCGCCCGCTGGGGCTGGTTCTACCGCAACTTCACGCTCAGCTACCGCGACCAGCCCCTGACGCCGGTCGAAGCCGGGGTGTCGCTGGCGCAGGGCGGCTACCGCTACGAGCTGCCCGGCGGGCGGTACGTGTCGGCCCAGCTCAAGCGCAACACCGGCTTGCAGGAAGTCGAGCTGCTCGTGGACGGCCAGCCCGTGCCCGGCTCCAACACCCACCCGCTGGAGCGTATCAAGCAGGGCTGGTACGCGCTGCTGCTGGTGGCCGTGCTCAGCGTCGCCTTTGGCGCGGTCGCCCTCACACTCGATTCTTCCGGTACGCTCGTCACGCTCGGCATCGGCTGGCCCACCATTGCCGAGGGAATGCTGTTTTTAGCTTTGGGCTGGTGGGCTTTCTCGCGGCGCTCGGCGCTGGTGTTTTACGTGGCGCTGGGCCTGCTCGTGCTCGACTGGGTGGTAACGCTGGTGAGCCTGGCCGAGGCCGGCGCGCGCGGCGGTTTTGGCGGCATTTTTATACGCTTCGTTATCTGCGCCTTCGTCTATCGCGCCGCCCGCGCCGCTCAGGAATTACAGCGCGAGTCGGCGGCAAGCCCAGGTCTCTGACCCACGCTACTTGCCGAAGATGCTCACTGAACTCGTCTGGGCGGGGCGGATGCTGAAGTTGCGCACGTCGGTGTACTTGCTGCCCTGGCTGGTGCTGGTGCGGTACACGAGCCGGTACTGGCCGGGCTGCAGGGCCAGATTGACCTTGCTGCTGGCTTCGGGCAGGCTGTAAATCCAGGTCTGCGACTCGTCGTCGTTGAGCCGGTAAATGCTGCCGAAGCCTTTTAAATCGGTCGTGATGTTGAGCGTGCCGGGCGAGGCATAGCTCACGGTCGTGGTCTGGCCCTGGCTGATGCGCACGCGCTGCGTCTGGCGCGGCAGCGTGAGCAGCTCCACATCGTAGGTGCCGGCCAGCAGCTTCTGCCGGCTGCCGCCCGGCACCGAGAGCAGCGTAGTCGCGCTGCCCGCTGCCCGCACCACGGCCGGCACCGGCGCGCCGTAAGGATTAGGGCTAAGGGCGGGATTCTGCACCCAAAGCGTGCCTTGCGGCGTCTTAAACGTGAGTACGTTGGCCTTACCCGCCCGGATGGGCACGTTGGCCTGTCGCACCGCCGGCACGGTGTTGATAACCAGGTCGTAGGTCTGCAGCGCGTCGATGTCGAGCACGTCGGCCTTGCCCTGCGCGTCGCGGTAATGCACGTAATTGTACTCCGGCTGGCTGGTCACGTTATTGACGAAAGTCATGTTGACGCTTGACTCCACGGGCCGGCCGGCCTCGTCGGTCAGGTTCACGGCCACCGTCGTCTTGGCCAGCGTCTGGGCAATCACGTCGTTGAGCACCGTGCGAAATGTCTTGACCTCGGCCGCGTTGTAGTAGCGCCCCAGGCATTCGAGCGACTTGCCAAACTCGCGCTCGGCCCCGATACCAATCACGAAGGGCTTGAGGAAAACGTGCTTGCGCTGCAAGGCCAGCGAGGCGGCGCAAGGGTCGCCATGACACGACTCGATGCCGTCGGTGATGAGCAGCAGCACGTTGCGCGAGGTTTTATCAACCGGGAAGTCCTGGGCCGAAAGCTGGAGCGAGTACGTAATCGGGGTGTTGCCCTGGGCCTTGAGCGTTTTGAGCTTGGTCTTGATGGCGGCTGCGTTGCGGGGCGCGAAGGGCACTTCGAGGCGCGAGTCCTGGCAGTTTTGCTCGGCGTTGGGCGACTGGTGGCCATAGACGTGCAGACCCAGTTCGAGGTTGGGGTAAGCGTTGAGCGAGTCGGCCATGCGCGCGAGCAGGCGCTTGGCCACCTCCCAGCGCGGCTTGCCCTCCCAGGGCGCGTTCATGGACCCCGACGCATCGAGCAAAAACAAAATCCGGGTCACCTTGGGCCGGGCCGGCGGCTCGTTCTGCGCCTGCGCGCTTAGGCCGAAGCCGCCCAGCAGCCACAGCCCGGCCGTCAGTAGCAGGAGTGATTTCGACGAGCGCATGGACAAACAGCAGCGGCGTAGCATTGGCGAAATGTACGCCGTCGGCCGCGTTCGTCGCTTGTTTCTTGTTTCTTGTTTCTTGTTTCTTGTTTCTTGTTTCTTGTTTCTTGTTTCAAACTTGAGCTGAACAAGGTAGCGCCGTATTGACCCGGCGAAACTCTACGACCTTTGCGGAACTCTGCGCTAACTCACGCCCTGAAAACAAGAAACAGGAAACCTACCCCAGCAACTCACGCAGCACGGTTTGCATCGCGAATGTGCGATTCCCGGCCTGCTGGATAATCAGCGAGCCGGGCGCATCGAGCACCGCGTCGGCGACTTCTACGTTGCGGCGCACGGGCAGGCAGTGCAAAAAGCGCGCGTCGTTGGTCAAGCTCATATGCGCCGGGGTCAGCATCCAGGCCGGGTCGTTGGTGAGCACTTGCCCGTAGTCGCGGTAGCTGCTCCAGTTTTTGGCCTGCACATAGTCAGCCCCGGCCAGGGCTTTTTGCTGGTCGTGCTCTACGCGGCAGCCTTTCGTAAATTTTGGGTCCAGCTCGTAGCCTGCGGGGTGCGTGAGCACGAAATCCACCCAGTCGATTTCGGCAAACCAGTCGCAAAACGAGTTGGGCACGCACTGTGGCAGCGCCCGCACGTGCGGTGCCCAGCTCAGTACTACCTTCACGCGCTCGGTGCGCCGGGTTTCGGCCACCGTAATCAGGTCGGCGAAGCTTTGCAGCGGGTGCAGCGTGGCGCTTTCCAGGCTGATAACGGGCACCGTAGCGTACTGCTGAATCTTGCGCAACACGACCTCGTCGTAGTCCGCCGCCTGGTCGGTAAGCGTCGGAAACGTGCGCACCCCGAGCACGTCGCAATACTCACTCATCACCGCGATGGCGTCCTTAATGTGCTCCTGCGTCGAGCCGTTCATCACCGCCCCGTCGGCCATTTCCAGCGTCCACGAATCGGCCCCCGCGTTGAGCACCCACGCCTGCGCCCCCAGATTATACGCCGCCTTCACCGAGCTAAGCCGCGTCCGTAAGCTGGGATTAAAGAAAATCAACCCCACCGTTTTGTTACGCCCTGTGTGCTGGTAACCATACGGGTTAGCCTTAATTTCCAGCGCCTGCTGTAACAAGGCGCGGTAATTAGGCACATCGGCGAAGCAGGTAAAGTTTTTCATTAGTTGTAGCGTGGACTCTGCGAGTCCGCGCGTATTCGGTTTGTTCCAAGCTCCAATTGGCAGCAGCCAAGCCCTCCCGAAAAACAAGGTGCGAAGCCTCTCAGCTCCGCACCTTGCCAACCCTTAGCCGAGCCAGTGACGGGCCACGGCGGCGAGCGCCACCCGAGCCGTTTCCAGCATCAGCTACCACCAGAAACCTTTTCCGGCCCCCGACGGTAAGGATTCACGAAGCACGGAAAATCTCTGTATTTTCGCCGCACGTTTTCTTTCTCATTGGACTGAGGAGAGAGGTGTACGTACCACCTACTTCCCGAAGCCTCGACTGTCTCACCAGTCGGGGATTCACCTTTTCAGGGGTAGCCGTGTGGTGAGGTAGAAAAACCGTGCGGTAAGAGCGAAGGTAAGCCCCTGCTTTTGCTACTCTACAACTAAGTCCAAGCCGTCGTACGGAGAAAACAGATGATAGCCGCAGTGTTCGGTAAACATTGCGACTTCCCGAAAATCAGGCGCTTTGATGACAAATGCGTATTTGAATTTGACATGCAAGCCATCTTCAAATCCAATACTGATACTAGTTGCTGACGGAAAATCAGAAGCACTAAGGATAGCAGGATTAGCAACTCCTCTTTCCGCTAGATACTCTTGAATTTTTAGCTTCCAACGTTGTGACAAATCACCCAGCCGCACAAGAAAAATCAGGAATTAAGAAGCGTATGGGCCATAGCGCATTACACCTATCGAATAAAGTTTCATTGCCCTAGTAAATGCTTTATTACAAAGTAGCACATCAGCTGTCTCCGGCCAGCTACTCACGCTTGATAACGCCTCCTCCAATAAAGCTAGGTGAGAATCATGCCGTCCTCTAACAACATATACTTCCGACTCATTAAAAATCGAATAAGCGTATTCAGCGACCTTTTCGGCTTGATATTCATTCGCGTTGTCATGGTTCAGTCCAACGTAAATGAAGTCCGACCAGTGGGGAATTTTTAATCTCCGTTGGCTGGATATGTAAATGTTCTTGGAGTCCATGCTTCGATATCAAGTCAACAAGTAGATAAATTTTGCGCTACATCGCCCGATATTCCCCCCAGCTCTTAATTTTCAAATCCGCCATTTCCAGCGTACAAAACGCCCCGATGAATGCCCGCGCTAATCGAGCGTTCGTCAGCAAGCCTATGCCGAAATCAACGGCCGTGCGGCGAATCTGGTAGTCGTTGTCCAGCTCGCCTTTCGACAGGTTTTTGGGAATGTTAATTACCAGGTCAATCTTCTTGGCTTTCAAATACGTCAGCACGTTGGGTTCCTGCGCGTCGCTGGGCCAGAAAAGTAATTCGCTCGGAATGCTGTTTTCGGCGAAGAAGCGGTGGGTGCCCTGCGTGGCGTAAATCTGGTAGCCTTTTTTTACCAGTAATTCCACGGCCGGCAGCAGCGCAACTTTCGACTTAATCGGGCCGCCGGAAATCAGCACCGATTTCGCGGGGATTTTATAGCCCACGCTGAGCATGGCTTTGAGCAGGGCTTCCTCGGCGGTGTCGCCGAGGCAGCCGACTTCGCCGGTGCTCACCATGTCCACCCGCAAGACCGGGTCGGCCCCCGGCAGGCGCGTAAACGAGAATTGCGGCGCCTTCACGCCCACGAACGGCAAGTCATAGACCCGCTCGCTTTCGTCGCGCGCCACCGGCAAACCCAGCAGAATTTTCGTCGCTTTTTCAATTAAATTATTGCCCGATATTTTCGACACGAACGGGTAAGAGCGGGAGGCGCGCAGGTTGCACTCGATGACGCGAATAACCCGGTCTTTTTCCAGAAACTGAATGTTGAACGGCCCGCTGATTTCAAAGCGCCGGGCAATTTTTTCAGCGATTATTTTCAGCTTGCGAATCGTGCCCACGTAAACCCGCTGCGGCGGATAATACATGGTCGCGTCGCCCGAATGTACGCCCGCGAACTCGACGTGCTCCGAGATGGCGTAGCTCACGATGTCGCCGCGGTCGGCCACCGCGTCCAGCTCGATTTCCTTGGCTTCCTGAATGAATTCCGACACCACGACCGGGTATTCGGCACTGACTTCGCGGGCGGCTTGCAGAAATTTTTGCAGCTCGAAGTCGTTGGAAACCACGTTCATGGCCGCGCCCGACAGCACGTAGCTCGGCCGGATGAGCACCGGAAAATTCACTTCCCGCACGAACTCCTGCATGGCGGCCAGCGAGGTCAGCTCGCGCCAGCGCGGCTGCGCGATGCCCAGCTCATCAAGTATCGAGCTGAATTTGTGGCGGTTCTCGGCCTCGTCGATGCGCGCGGCGGCCGTGCCCAGGATGGGCACGTTCGCGGCCGCCAGCCGGGTGGCGATGTTGTTCGGAATTTGCCCGCCGGTGCTCAGAATAACGCCGCCCGGCCGCTCAAATTCCAGAATATCCATCACCCGCTCGAAACTCAATTCCTCAAAATAGAGCCGGTCGCTCACGTCGTAATCGGTCGAGACGGTTTCGGGGTTGTAATTAATTATAATTGTTTTGTAGCCCTCGGCGGCCGCCGTGCGGACGGCCTGCACCCCGCACCAGTCGAACTCGACCGACGAGCCGATACGGTACACGCCCGAGCCGAGCACGGCCACCGATTTTTCGGTTTCCGGGGCCAGGTCGTGCTCCGTGCCGTGGTAGGTGAGGTAGAGGTAGTTGGTGCGGGCCGGAAACTCGGCCGCCAGCGTGTCAATCTGCTTCACCACTGGCCGGATGCCCCGCGCCAGCCGGTGGGCGCGCACCAGCGGCTCTTTCGCCTTCACGTCGTCCTCGCCCAGCAGCAGCGCCGCGAGCTGCTGGTCCGAAAAGCCCGCTTTCTTGGTTTCCCGCAACAGCCCGTCCGGCAGCCCGGCCAGCCCCGCGTCGCGCCCGGCGGCCACCCGCTGGCCCAGCTCGAAAATGACGGCCAGCCGCTGCAAAAACCAGAAGTCGATGCGGGTCAACTCGTGAATTTTTTGCAGGGAGTAGCCTGCTTCCAGTGCCTGACTCAAGGCGAAAATCCGCTCTTCGTTCGGCTCGCTCAGCAGGGTGTCGAGGTCGGTGGTTTCGGCCAGCTCGGGGCGGTTGGCCACGAAGCCGCGCCGGCCGGTGTCGAGCATCCGCAAGCCTTTTTGCAGGGCTTCCTCGAACGAGCGGCCGATGGCCATGACCTCGCCCACGCTCTTCATCGCGCTGCCAATCTGCCGGTTAACGCCCGCGAACTTGCCCAAATCCCAGCGCGGCAGCTTCACGACCACGTAATCGAGCGCCGGCTCGAAAAAGGCCGACGTGGTTTGCGTAACGCTGTTTTTCAGCTCGGCCAGCGAGTAGCCCAGGCTCAGCTTGGCCGCCACGAAAGCCAGCGGGTAGCCCGTCGCCTTCGAGGCCAGCGCCGACGAGCGCGAGAGCCGCGCGTTCACCTCAATCACGCGGTAATCCTCGGAGTGCGGGTCGAGCGCGTACTGAATGTTGCACTCGCCGACGATGCCCAGGTGCCGGATGGTCTGGATGCCGAGCGTGCGCAATTTGTGGTATTCGCGGTTGCTGAGCGTCTGCGACGGGGCCACCACGATGCTCTCGCCGGTGTGGATGCCGATGGGGTCGAAGTTCTCCATGTTGCAGACCGTGATGCAGTTGTCGAACGCATCGCGCACCACTTCGTACTCCACTTCCTTCCAGCCCTTGAGCGATTCCTCGACCAGAATCTGGTCGGAAGTCGTGAACGCTTTTTCGGCCAGCGCCCGCAATTCGGTCTCGTTATTGGCGAAGCCGCTGCCCAGCCCGCCCAGCGCGAACGCCGCCCGCACGATAATCGGAAACCCAATCGTGGTGCCCGCCGTCAGCGCGTCGGCCAGCGTCGTGCAAGCCACGCTGCGCGCCGACAACACCCCAATCTGCGCCAGCTTTTCCTTGAAAATATCCCGGTCCTCGGTGTCGATAATACTTTGCACGGGCGTACCCAGCACCCGAACTCTATATTTTTCAAACACCCCGGCCCGGTATAAAGCCACCGCGCAATTCAGCGCCGTCTGCCCCCCGAACGCCACCAGAATCCCGTCAGGCCGCTCTTTTTTAATGACCTCCTCCACGAAATACGGCGTCACGGGTAGGAAATACACGTCGTCGGCCAGGTGGTCCGACGTCTGCACGGTGGCGATATTGGGGTTAATGAGGATGGTGCGAATCCCCTCCTCTTTCAGCGCCTTGAGCGCCTGCGAGCCGGAATAATCGAACTCCCCGGCTTCGCCGATTTTCAGCGCGCCGGAGCCGAGTAGGAGGACTTTAGTTGGTTTTTGCATTGGTACGGTTGAAGCGCAAGCGCCAAAGTCTGTTTGTTTAGATTGAATGGGAGCAATTAATTGTGCTTCCAATCCAAAATTCTATAAGAGGTTACAACTGAATCGGCACCTAACGTTAGGTTAAGATTCTTGCCGTATGTGGGGTCTATATCTGACTCAAACTTGGTAATAATCTCGTAGCGCACCGTATCGTCATCATTATCAAATTTTCCTGGCGCACCCAGTGAATCAACCAGTTGCCGGTAAGTAAGGCCCTTTAGTTTGTGGTTCTCAACCAAGTCGTTGAGCATCTTTTCCCGATGAGGATATTCGCCACCGTTACTATCATCAAATTCTGCCCATTGAACTTTGTTAAACTTTGATTCTTGTTTGTGCTGGCCACAGGTAACTATCAATATTGAGCTGGCAATAACGAGCAATGCTTTGAATAATCTTAACGGATTGGGCGCGGCCATTTTGATTATGAAGTTGTTTTTTGCATCGCGAGTAACTCAAGCCCCCTTGCCGGTGGGGATTGAGGGCCAGAGAATTAGTTAGTAATTATGAAATGTTAGGTCATGGTCGAAAAAGGGTTTTCTTCGCTTAGATGCTGCTCGACAAATTCAATAGCTTGCTTGGACGTTTCGAAGAAGCATCTTTTCTCATTATCGTAATCTGAGACAATATATCTCGTTTCGTAAAAATACAAGCACACAAAATAGTCAGCTTTGCCGCGTTCATAAGCGTCATACCGTTCTAATGTAAGACGTCCTAGGCTGATGCCTGGTATCAATTGGCGAAGTTTTCTTGAAGCCCGGCAAGTATCCAGAAGTTTGATGGTATCATCAGGATAGAAGTGCGGTGGAAATTCCGCCAGACGCTTTCGTACCTGCTGCCACTTTTGGTTATTTTCTACCATACTCCGAATAAGTCTAATTTTTGCGTTCCGCCACCACCCGCAAAAAATCATCAAACAGAAACTCCGTATCCTGCGGGCCGCCGGCTGCTTCGGGGTGAAACTGGGTCGAGAAAAACGGTTTGGTGCGGTGGCGGATGCCTTCACAAGTGCCGTCGTTGAGGTTCGTGAAGAACACTTCCCACTCGGCGGGCAGCGTGGCGGTGTCCACCGCGAAACCGTGGTTTTGGCTCGTGATGTAGCAGCGCTCGGTGCCGGCGCGGCGCACGGGCTGGTTGTGGCTGCGGTGGCCGTATTTGAGCTTGAACGTGTCGCCGCCCGCCGCGAGGCCCATGAGCTGCGAGCCGAGGCAGATGCCGAAAATCGGCCGGTCTTGTTGCAGCGCCGTTCGCAAGTGGCCGATGGTGGCCGCGCACAGCTTGGGGTCGCCGGGGCCGTTGCTCAAAAACAGGCCGTCGTAGTCGAGCGTCGTGAAATCGTAGTCCCAGGGTACGCGAATGACTTCCACGTCGCGCTCCAGGAAGCAGCGGATAATATTGGTTTTGGTGCCGCAATCCACCAGCACTATTTTGTGCTGCCCGTGGCCGTAGCGTTGTACGCCGGGCTGGCTCACTTGCGCCACGAGGTTGTCGAGGTTGGGGTCGTGGAAGGGCACGTCGTCGTCGCCGGCCACGATTTTGCCCAGCAGCGCGCCCTGCTCGCGTAGGCGCTTGGTTAGCAGGCGCGTATCCACGCCCGCGATGCCGGGAATGTTGTGCTCCTTGAGCCAGTCGCCCAGGCTCTTGGTGGCGTTCCAGTGGCTGTGCTCCTCGGAATAATAATTGACCACCAGCCCGGCGATGTGAATTTTATCGGACTCGAAAATGCGCGATACCGACTTGTATAATTCTTCGCCCGGCACGCCGTAGTTGCCCACCAGCGGGTAGGTGAGCACCAGAATCTGGCCGGCGAAGGACGGGTCGGTCAGATTTTCCGGATAGCCGGTCATGGCCGTGCTAAACACGACTTCGCCCGCGGCGGAGGTAAACGCGCCGAACGACTCGCCTTGGATTTCGAGGCCGTCGGCGAGAATTAGTTTTACTTGGTTCATAATAGGAAATGTATTTTCACCGCAGAGGGCGCAGAGGGTTCGCAGAAGGGGCGCAGAAGTCTTCTGCGAAACCTCAGCGCACCCTCTGCGCCCTCTGCGGTGAAAAATTATCAACTGGTACCAGGGCAAATAACGCCGATAAAAACCGGTCAATCTCCGCTCGCGTGATACTCAGCGGTGGCAACAGCCGCATCACCGTCGGGTCGGCTGCGTTGCCCACAAAGATGCGATGTTCCGACAGCAGCCGGTCGCGTAGCTCCTTGACGGGGAAGTCGTACTTGATACCCAACATCAACCCGCGCCCCCGGATTTCGACGGCTCCGGCGTGGACATCCAGCTCGGCGCGCAGGTAGTCGCCCATCGCGGCGGCGTGAGCTAATAGATTCTCATTTTCAAGCACTTCGAGCACGGCCAGGCCGGCCGCGCAAGCCAGGTGGTTGCCGCCAAACGTGGTGCCGAGCAGTCCGTAAGAGGCGCGCAGCTGGGGCGAAATCAGCACCCCGCCGACGGGAAAACCGTTGCCCATGCCTTTGGCGACCGTGATAAT
>Ga0123336_10002873_pt1 | contig 14772 bp, 9 predicted proteins | sample SSSSmetaG_FD_96466 | JGI IMG/M metagenome (GOLD analysis project Ga0123336, IMG submission 96466) | Glacier valley bacterial and archeal communities from Borup Fiord, Nunavut, Canada, to study Microbial Dark Matter (Phase II) - ​SSSS metaG | ecosystem: Environmental > Aquatic > Freshwater > Ice... | reverse complement strand
GCGACGTGGCCTGCGCGTGCGGGGTCCCGCCCGGAGGAGGCATGGCCATGGGCGCGAGCGGCGAGATCGGCGGTAGCGGGGGCGGCGCCGACGGCGCGGGCGGCGCAGGCGGCGCGGGCGGCGCGGGCGGCGCAGGCATCGGCGGCGGCACGCTCTCGCGCTCGTCTCCGTAGGCCTCGCCTTGCACCTTCTGATGCAGATCGAGGCCCTTCTTCCAGCCGTCGACGCTCATGATGCGCGCGACCTGACGTTGCGGATCCTGCGAGAGCTCGATCTCGACAGGGTGGAGCTGCTGACCGTTCTGATCCATCAGGAGGCGAACGCGCGGCTTCTCGCCCGGCCCCTTCGGCCCGCGCACCACCTCCGCGACCTCGCCGGTCGCGAGCTGCACGACCGTGCCCATCGGCAGGAGGCCGAGCGCGGAGACGAGCATGCGGAGGACGATGCGGTCCTGGGGATCGGTGAGCTCCTCGGAGAGCGCGGCGACGGCATAGTCGGGCGTCGGCGGGAGGACGCCGGGCTCGGGCGTGAGGAGATCGTTATAGCGCCGCGAGACGGCGATGAGCTTCGCGTGGAGCGTGGCGCCCCGCGCTCCCCAGTACACGGGCCCGAGCCACGTCTGGCGGCGGATCCACAGGGCCTCGAATGCGAGGACGGTGCGCGTGATCGAGGGCTCGTTCACACGGCCCAGCGCGGTGAGCACGGCCGCCGAGCCGGCGGCGAGCCGATCCTCCTGGTCCTCGGAGAGCGTCGTCGGGCCCGACATGCCCGGCATCGCCGGACCCGCCGCCTGCGAGAGCGCCATCGCGCGCGGCCTCGCGACGTCGTGCATCATCGCGGCCATCGCGATCTGCGAGAGGATCACGCGATCCTGCGTGACCTCGCGCGCCATGGAGACGGCGAGGATGGCGGTGTTAACGGCGCGGCCCGCCTCGTCGAAGTTCGCGTTGCGCACCTCGGTGACGCCGAGGAACGCCGGGTTGGAGCCACCGCCGAGGTCCACCAGGCTCTGTGCGATACGCTTGATCCGGCGCGGGAGGATGTAGCGGCTCGCCTGGAGGTCCTCGTAGAACCGCCGCATGATCACGACGGCCGACGCGTACATCCGGATGATGCGCTGGTCCTCGCTGAGGACCTCGAGCTCGAGACCGCGCAGGCGCGCGGCGTCGTTGACGGCGCGGAGGCGGATCTTCGCGGTGGTCGAGAGGAACGAAAGGCCGCGGTAGACGCGCGAGATCTGCTCCGCGAAGGCGAGGAGCTCCTCGCGCGTGAGGTCGCGCTGGATGGAGAGCTCGGAGCCGCCGATCCGCTCGAAGAGCTCGCCGAGCTCGCTCGCGGCGTCGTACGTGAAGCGCGAGCCCTTGAGCAGCTGCCCGGCGACGAAGACCGCCTTGTGGGCGAAGAGCACGCTGACGTTCGAGCCGGAGCGCAGGCAGTAGTCGCCGATGATCTGGTGGGTCTGCTCGAGCTGCCGGACGAAGGCCTGGTTCGTGAGGTCGTGCACCTGAGCGAGCTTCGCGAGGCGATAGATGGCGATGACGACACCCGCGCCGAGGTCGCGCGCATGCTCGCGCCGGACGCCCTCGCCGGCGTCGTTCGTGACGATGTCGAGCCGCATCGTCATGCGGCAGTCCCTCCGGGCGGCGACATCGAGAGGCGCTGGGCGATGCGCTTGGCGGCGTTCGCGGCGGCGGTGCGGGTCTCGTCGGAGATGCCCCAGCGTGACTGCGAGAGCTCGTGGAGCGCAGCGCCGGTCTGCCGCGAGCGGGACAGCTCGCCGAGCAGCTCCACCGCGAGGAGGCGCGTCGCCTCGCGGTTCTCGGTGACGAGGACGCCGCCCTTCTTCGCGATCTCGATGGCGAGCGGCTCACCGCGGTCCGGCGAGAGCAGGATCGCGCAGCGAAGCAGCTCGCGCCGTTCGTCGCTGCCGAGGTCGGTGAAGGGCTTGCCGTTGATGATGCGTACGACCGTCACCCACGCGGCGCGCATCCCGTAGCGCGACGCCGCGCGGAGGGCGGCGAGGCGGACGAACGCCGAGGGGTTGTCGAGGAGCGCGACGATCTCCTGCTGCGCCTGTTCGGCCGAAGGCGCGACGAGCACGCGCGCCTCGACGCGTACGTTGACGTCCTCGCTGCCCGCGGCGGTCTGGAGGGCCTGCCGCGCCCCGGGCGTTCCGACGCGGCTGAAGAGCTGGAGGATCGCGGCAACCGACTCGTGATCGGCGCCCGGCGCGGCGGCCGCGACCTCGGCCTCGCGACCGGCGAGGTACCGCTCGGTGAAGCTGATGAGCACGTTGCGCAGCGAGGGGTGCGTGGCCTCGCGGAGGTGCGAGAGGATCGTCGGCAGCTCGTTCGGACCCAGCCCGGACAGAACGCCGACGAACGCCTCGAGCGGCGTCGAGTCGGCGCGCAAGCGCTTCAGCACGAGCTCGAGGGTCTCGCCGCCGAACATCGCGTTCGTGAGCGCGGAGGCGAGCTTGCCCTGGTTCTCCGCGCCCTGCACGCGCTGGCGGAGGCGCTCGATGACCGCCTGACTGAGCTGGATGGCGATGCCGATACGCCCCGCCACCGCGAGGTCGGCGGCCGACTTGCGGAGCGACGCGAGGACGAGCGGAGCGTCCCGGTTCGCCGCGGCGTCGAGGTAGCCTTCGACCAGCGCATCGACGTAGCGTTCGCTCCAGACCTCGCGAGCGATCTCGAGCTGCGGGAGGATGGCGGCGCGCATGGGATCGTCGAGCGCGAACGGCGACCGCTCGCGCGATTTGCCGAGCGCAGACTCGTCGGTGGAGAGCGCCATCGCCTGCGCCTCCATCCGGTTCACCTGGTTGTGCGCAGCGCTCTCGGCGAGGCTCTCGATCTGATCGGCTTCGCCGTAGAACGCCTCGCGCTCCGCCGCGTCGCCCTCGGCGAACGCGTCGACGACCTCGTACTGCACGTGGGGGAGCGCCTTCTCCCAGAACGCGGCGGCGAGGTCGTCCTCGGGCGGGAGATCGCGCCCCGGGTCGAGGAGAAACAGCGCGAAGACCTCACGCAGCTCGTCGAGCGTAATGCCGGCACCGAGCCCGATCGAGCGCATGCCGCACGCGAAGAGGTTGTAGGGGATCGAGTCGAACGGCGCGCCCGGCTCCCAGACGGGATGGCCGAGCGCGTTGAACGAGTACGGCCGCAGCGTGAACGAGAGCAGCGCCGGCTGGAGCTTGAGCGCCTCGGTGATCGCGTCGAACGCGGTCCGCAGGGTGCGATCGGTCGCGGGGTGCGCCCACCCGAACTGCCGCACGCTGGGCAGCACGCGGTCGAAGTGCTTCAGCACGTCACGCGCGCCCTGCACCCGCGGGTCGGACTCGGGCACCTCGCCGGAGACGCCGGCGCCGGGCATCTGGAGCTGGAGACCGACGGGCGAGATCGAGCTCGACGCCTGGAGCGGCTGGTAGCCGACGAGCGGATCGTACGCCTGCGACGCCGCCGGGACGGGCTGCGAGAGGCCCGTGGTCTGCACGGCGATCTGCGGGACCGCGACGTTCAACGCGGGCGGCGGGCGCGCACCGAGCGGCGCGATCGAGGGCTGCTGCTGAGGGGGCGGCGCCGTCCCCGGGATCGGCGCGGCGAGCGGCGCGGTGTTCGACAGCGCGGGCACCGCCTTGGCGGGCGGCGGCGCCGTGGGCGCAGCGGGGAGGTTCGCCACCACCTCGAGCGGACGCGGCGGCGGGAGCGCCTCGAGCGCGCCGACGTTCTGCGAGGGCATCAGCTCGATGAGGCCGCGCTGCATCTCGCGCGCGTCCTGGAAGCGATTGCGCCGATCCCAGGCGAGGGCCTTGTCGATGACCTTGATCAGCTCGATGGGCAGGTGCGGCGCGAGGCGCGCCACCGACGGCACGGGCTTCGTGGCCGCCATCACGAGCGCCTCCTGCTCGGTGCGACCGTTGTTGATGCGATGCCCCGTGATGAGCGCGTGCATCATGGCGCCGACCGAGAAGAGGTCGGCGCGGCCGTCGAGCTGGTCAACGAGGCCCATCGCTTGCTCGGGCGACATGTACGCGGGCGTTCCGAGCGCGGTGCCCGTCGCGGTGCGCTCGCTCGTGGCGTCACGCATCTGCGCGACGCCGAAGTCGAGCACCTTGATCTCGCCTTCGTCGGTGATGAAGATGTTCGCGGGCTTGAGGTCGCGGTGGATGACGTTGATGGCGTGGCACGACGCGAGGCAGTCCACGACGCGCTCGCAGATCTGGAGCACGCGCCCGACGGGCATCGTGCGGCCGCACTTCTTCCAGGCGTCACGCACCGTCTCACCCAGCAGCAGCTGCATGATCAGGAACGGCTCGCCCTGCTCGGTCATGTCGTCGTCGAGGACCTGGACCGTCGCCGAGTGATTGACCTTGTTCGAGACGTAGGCCTCGCGGAGGAACCGCTCGCAGATCGTCTTCTCGCGCGCGAAGTCGGCGTGGAGGATCTTCAGCGCCGCGCGCTGGCCATTGCGGTGAGACGCCGCATAGACGGCCGCCATGCCGCCGACGCCAAGAAGGCCATCGACGGTCCACTTTCCCTTGATGACGACCCCGACCCTCGCGGTCGGACCTTGCTCGTCACCAGCTTTGGAAGACTTGACCAAGTCAGCCACGCGCACTCACCGTCCGTCCCCTTGGACGACTCCTGCCTTTCACAAGGATATCGACCCCTCTGAGGAGTGGACACATGCTTTTCATGGAACAGGAGCGCGTCCGGACGCTTTCCGATTTTGCGTAAGCATCCGTAATCACACGATACTACACACGGCGGAGCTTGCCGTTCAGCGGAGCGGGAGGGTCGCCGGCTCGCGAACGAGCGCGAGCGCCACCGCCGCGGCGACCACCGCCGCGATCGGGACGATGGCCGGCGGCGCGACGCCGAACGCGATCCCGAGGAGCGACAGACCCTGCGCCGCGCCCGCGACGAGCGTCGCGGTCTTCGCCTTTTCACGGCAAGCGCGCGGCAGGGTGAGCGCGAGCGCGGCATCGCGAACGTCGTCGGAGGCGAGCGCGACGCCCCACTCGCCGGGCGCCGCTCCCGCAGCGGTCATCGCCACCGAGACGTCGGCCGCGCCCAGCGCGCCGTCGTCCGACGAGGGATGGCCGACCGCTGCCACCACGCGGCCCCCATCGGCCAGCGCCCGCACGTCGGCGCCGCGTTCGCCGGGGAGGATCTCGGGGCGGACGTGCTCGATGTCGAGCGCGCGCGCGATGGTCTCACACGTGTCCCGCGCCTCGCCGCTCAGCAGCACCGGCTCGATGCGTGCATCATGCAGGCGTTGGACGGCCGCGCGCGCGCCGGGGCGGAGGCCATCCTGGAGCGCGAGCAAGCCCACCAGGCGATCGCCGGCGGCGACGAGCAGCACGCTCCTGCCCTGCGCCTCGAGCTCGGTGACCCGCGCGTCCGCGATGGCCACGCTGACCTTCTCCTGGAGGAGGAACGCGCGGCTGCCGACGATCACCTTGTCACCGTTGGGCGCGAGCGCGGTGACGCCGAGACCGGCGTGCACGAACGCGGACCGCACGTTCTCCGGGCGCGCGCCGCGGGCCCGCGCGGCACGAAGGATCGCGGCGCCGAGCGCATCGGTCGCGCCCATCTCGGCGCCGGCAGCGAGCGAGAGGACGCGCGCGGACTCCTCCGGATTCGTCGACGTGCCGGTCTCGCCGCCGCGCCCCGCGACCGCCTCGACGGCCACGATCTCCGGCTCGCCGAGGAGGATCGTGCCGCGCGAGCAGACCACCGCCACGTCGGCGCGCGCGGCGGTGTCGAAGGCCTCGGCGTCCTTGTAGACGATGCCCCGCCGCTGCGCGGCGACGTGACCGCGCGCATGCGCGAGCGCCGCGGTGGCGACCGCGCCCAGCCCGAACGCCGCGTACGCGCCGGCGCTCGCCGCGATCACCACCTCCGGCCACCCGCCGTTGTTCGCGTACGTCGCGCCGCCGACCAGCAGCGCTGCGATCGGGGAGCCGCGCTCCACGGTACGCCGCGCGAGGCTCACGAGCGGCGCCGCCACGTCGATGCGCGTCGCGCTCGTCTGTCCGAGCTTCAGCCACGCGCGATCGGGACCCGCGAAGGTGGTCGTGATGCGCAGGCGGCCCGACGCGATGCTCGCGCCCGCGACCACCGCGTCGCCCTCGCGCTTCGACAGCACCACGGGCGAGTCGAGCCAGGGCGCGACCTCGGCCTCGCCGGCGGCGACGATGCCGTCGACGCCGATCACCTCGCCGGCCTCGACCATCACCTGCTCACCGGGCTTCACGTGGGCCGCGTCGACCTCGGACGTCGCCTCGCCCTGCACGACGCGCACGCGCACCGCGAGCGCCGCGGCCACGTGCGCGCGGGCCTGAGTCACGTCGCGGCGCGCGCGGACGACGAGGAGATCGACGAGCAGTACGCCGGCGGCGGCGAGGCCAGCGTAGCCCGCGTGGGCCTCGGCGCGCGGATCGTGGAGCGCGAGCGAGAGGATGGCGCCGAACGCGGCGAGCACCACGGGCGCGACGACGAACACCGGCGCGGGCTCGCTGGGCTCGCGCGGCCGCAGCAGCGCCTGCCCGACGACGGCGACGACCGCGGTCAGCGCGAACGGCAACCGCAGCGAAGCGCCCGCCTCGCCCGCGAGCGAGACGACGAACGCCAGCGTCCCGCAGGCGATCCCTGCGAGGGGCGCCGCCATCGCGAGATGCGCGAGCAGCCTCTCGCGGTCGACCGGCGCCCGCGCCGTCTTCGCTCCCGCTCCCGCTGCACCGTCCGCGTCGGCGTCGTCCGCCGCCCGCGCCGTCGACCGCAACGTCGCCGGCGGCGCATCACTCGCGTGCGCGCCCTCGTGCCTCGCATCGCGCTCCGCCTCGGCTTCGTTCGGCTCGGACCCGTGCTCGTCCGCTCGGTCGTCGGCCCCGGCCCCGGCCCCGGCCGCGTGCTCGGCCGCGTGCTCGCCCGCGTGCTCGCCGATCTCCGGGAAGTACGCCGGCTCCTCGACCTCCCTCACGCCGCTCGCCACCATCACGACGGGCGGCTCGGCGGTGAGCGCCTCGAGCGTGAGGCGCTTCGAGCTCACGTCGACGTAGGTCGCCTTGCACTCCGCGCCGCAGAAATACCGGAACCCTCCGTCGAGGATCGCGACGTGCCCCGCGCGCAGCGGGTCGAGCGCCTTGCCGCAACCCGGGCACAGCGACGACGACGAGCTGCGGGACGCGTCCATCGGGCCTAGCGATTGGCCTTCGAGCCGCGCCGCGTCAAGTCTCTCGTCAGGTGGTCAGTGTCCCGATCACCTTGCGGACGGCGGCTACCCCTTCGGCGAGCTCGGCCTCGCGCACGACGAGCGGCGGCGAGAAGCGCAGCACGCGCTCGCCCGCGGCGGTGAGGAGCACGCCGGCGTCGGCGAGCTTGGGGAGGATGTCGCGAACGACGAAGCCCGGTTTCAGCACGAGCCCCCGCAAGAGGCCCTCGCCGCGCTCGCCTTCGCAGACCGCGGGCATCTCGCGCGCGAGATCTCCGAGCAGGCCCGAGAGGTACGCGCCCTTGATCTTCGCGCCGCGGACGAGATCCTCCTCATCGAGGATGCGCAGCACCGCACGAGCGGCCGCGCAGGCGAGCGGGTTACCGCCGAAGGTCGAGCCGTGGGTGCCCGGAGGCAGGCCGCTCGCGAGCGCCTCGGTGGTGAGCATGGCCCCGATGGGGAAGCCGCCGCCGAGGCCCTTGGCGAGCGAGATGGCGTCGGGCAGGACGCCCGTCTCCTGGTAACCGAACCAGCGACCGAGGCGTCCGATACCGGTCTGCACCTCGTCGAAGAGGAGGAGCGCGCCGTGCTGATCGCACTGCGCGCGGAGCCCCTGCACGAAGCCCGGCGGCGCCGGGAGCACCCCGCCCTCGCCCTGTACTGGCTCGACGATCACCGCCGCGACGTCGGCGCCCATCTGCGCCTTCACCGCATCGAGATCGCCGTAGGCGACGTGCACGACGCCGTCGACCGCGCCGAAGCCTTCGCGGTACTTCGGCGTGCCCGTCATCGACAGCGCGCCCATGGTCCGGCCGTGAAACGCGTTGTGGAACGCCAGGATCTTCGTCCGCTCCTTCTCGCCCTTCGCGTATGCGGTGCGGCGCGCGAGCTTGAAGATGGCCTCGTTCGCCTCGGCGCCCGAGTTGCAGAAGAGCGCGCGGTCCATGCCGGACTTCGCGCACAGCTCGTCTGCGAGGAGGATGTTCTCCTCGTTGTAGAAGTAGTTGGAGACGTGCATCAGGCGCGCGGCCTGCTCGCCGATGGCCTTCGCGAGCGTGGGGTGCGCGTGCCCGACGGCGCACACGGCGACGCCCGCGCAGAGGTCGAGGTAGCGGCGCCCCTCGACGTCGAAGAGCTCACAGCCCTTCCCGCGCGCGAACACGATCGGCGCCGGCTTGTAGTTCGGGTAGAGACGCTTCGACGCAGTCGCGAGGAGCTCGGCGCTCGTGGGCATGGTGGCCTTGGACTCTACTCGACGCGCGACGCCCGTGAGAACCTGCTCTTGCATGCTGGAACTCTGGCCCGAAGCTGGACTATCCCGAAGATCCAGATCGGACAAAGCAGAGGTACCAGTGACCGGTCAGGTCTTCAGCAGCGGGCGGCCCTGCGCGCCGGTGAACTTCCCCATGAGAATCATGACGAAGTCGATGAGTGTCCAGAGGCCGAGGCCTCATCCAGGACTTCTGCTCGGCGTTGCTCATGCTTGAGTCTTCCGGTCGCGCTCGTGCTTCCCTTCCGCTCGCGATGTCGAACGAGAACAAGCTCCCGGGGCTGACCATCCAGGACGCCGTGAAGGCCGCGAAGGGTACCGTGGTCGCCCGGCTCGACGGGGACTGGCTCGGCGTCGATCGCGACGGACACGTCGCGTTCTTCCGCGGCAACGACCGCGGGCCGATCCCGGTCACCGCCAATCGCGAGCGGGTGAGCGAGGCGCTCGAGGCGATCGCCCGGGCGGCCGCGGTGTTCGCCGCCGTCCCGAAGGGCGACGCGCCCGACGCGTACCGCGGCGCGGCGCTGCGCGTTCAGGACCCGGTCTTCGACACGCCCGCGCAGCACGAGCGGCCGTTCGAGGGCTACCCCTTGCTCGTCGTGGGCAGCCATCCCGCGCTGCGCGAGATTGCGGCGGAGTGGGGCGCGCGCGATGTCCTCACGCGCGAGGGCTTTGGCGTCGTGTTTTCGGCGATCGGATCGATGTCCTACGATCAGCTGCACGAGACCGAGGTCTGCGCGGGCTGCCGCGTGATCGACGACCCGGCCGATCCGCGACCGGACAGCCCCGAGGCGCTCGCGACGTGGGGCCTCTACGTCTACGCGCACGTCGATGCCGACCGGTCCGCGCCCTACCAGCGCATTGCTGGACCTTCGGTGCCGGCCGACCTCGCGGACGTCGAGCCGCTCGTGCACCAGCTCGCATCACGCGTCGCGCTGCCGGTGTCGTTCGAGGCGTGCGCCAGGCTCACGCTCGACGACCTCACGATCTGCGGAGCGTGAGCAGCGCGTCCGCGAGCTCGACGAAGCCCGCGCCGCGCTCCGAGGGCGTGATCCAGCGCGGCGGGACGCTGAGCGACCGCGCGTAGGCCTTCACGTTCGCGACGCCGAAGGTATGCGTGAACGCCGCGAAGCACGCGGCGTCGTTGCCGCTGTCGCCGACGAAGGCCCAGCGGTGGAGCGCGGCCCCGACGTCGTCCCCGAAGCGCGCGTGTACGAAGCGCGTGGCGCCGCTCGCCTTGTCGTCGCGCTCGAACGTCGCGTGCACGTGCACCGACGAGCGTGTGCTGCGCGCGCCGCCCTCGCGGATCAGGCGCGTGAGCTCGGTGATCACCTCGGGAGGCTGATGGTCGTTCTCGCCGATGTCCCAGGTGACGTCCGAGCGGCGCGCGTGGTTGTCGTCGGCGAGGCGGATCGCCGGGAGCGCGGCGGCGATCGCCGCGACGAGCGCCACGAGCCGCCCTCGCCGCGCCTCGACCTCGACGGAGGTTCCGTCGGCGACGACGCGGATGGCGTGACCTTCGCGGACGATCGAGACCGCGCCGTTCTCGGTGATGGCGCCGTCGATCGGCCACTGGCGCGCGATCACCTCGCCCCAGCCGCTGGGACGGCCCGTCACCGCGACGAGGCGGAGGCCGCTCTCGTGCAGCCTCCACAGCGCATCGTACGCGCTCTTCGTGAGCACGCCGTGCGTCAGCACCGTGTCGTCGAGGTCGAAGAGCAGTCCCGTGAGACCGCGCGCGGCGTCTGCCGGCAGCGCGGCCAGCGGGGTCATCGCTTCTCGACCCGCGCGACGATCGCCTTGAGGTAGAGGCCCTCGCCGAACGCCGCGGGCACCGGATGGTCCGCGCCCTGGAACGCGCGCTCCACGACGGTCGCGTGCACGTTGGCCCGCACCGCGCCGGTGGCGAGCGCCCGCGTGAGCGCGAAGAGGTCGACGGCGCTCGAGCACGAGCACAGCACCACGAGCCCATCGGGCTTGGTGGCGCGGCAGCCGAGCTCCGCGAGCTTCGCGTACATGACGAGCGCCTGCTCGCGGGCGCCGCGGGTCGGCGCGAGGCGCGGCGGGTCGACGATGGTGATGTCGAAGCTCCCTTTCGCGTCCTGCATGGTGCGCCGCGCGTCACCACGCTGGAAGCTCACGATCTTCTCGACGCCGTTGAGCCGCGCCTGCTCGGCGCCGACCTCGACCGCCGCGGCGCTCTCGTCGACGCACACCACCTCGGCCGCCCCACCGCGCGCGGCTCCGATGCCGAATGCCCCGATGTACGAGTACGCATCGAGCACGCGCTTGCCCTTGGCCAGCGCCTCGACGCGCCCGCGGAGGTCGCGCTGGTCGAAGTAGAAGCCGGTCTTCTGGCCGACGTCGGCCGAGAGCGACCACTGGATGCCGCGCTCCTTGAACGTGATCGCGCCGGGCGCCTCGCCGCGGACCACGCCCTTGCCCTCGACGAAGCCCTCGGCCTTCGCGGCGCCTGGCGGTGTGCGGTCGATGATCGCGCGCGGCTGGAACACCTGCGTGAGCGCCTCGAAGATCATCGCCTCGCGATCCTTCATCCCGACGGTGAGGATCTGCACGACGAGGACGTCACCGAAGCGGTCGACGATCAACCCGGGGATGCCGTCGCCCTCGGCGTGGACCACGCGGTAGCCGGTGGTGTCGTCGGAGGTGCCGATGCCGAGCTGATGACGCGCCGCGAGGGCACGCTCCAGCTTGCCGCGGAAGAGGGCGGTGTCGATCGCGCTCGTCTCGTCGCGGATGAGGAGCCGGACCGGGATCGCCGAGCCCGGCGAATAGAGCCCGCGTCCCAGGAAATTCCCGCGCGGGTCGACGACCGTGACCTCGTCCCCGCGGGTGACGCCGCCCTCCACGCGGTCGATCGCCTGTGCATATATCCACGGATGCCCAGCCCAGACGGGCTGAACGTGACCAGGCTTGAGCCGAACCGTTGCCAAGATCGCCTTCCTTTACACGACCGTGAGCCCGGGCACGAGGACCACGGACCCGGGCACCTTCGACACCGCGTCCGTGAACGGACGGACACAGCCTTGACCGTGCCTGGATGGAACATCCAAGAAATCCCGTTCAGGGTCCTGTGGAGAGGGGCGATTCACCGTGGCACTTGGGTTGCTTTGAGAGCATCCTGACGAAGTCGGACCGGGACAGCACCGGCCTGCTCGTCTTCCCGTACAGCGAGGCAGGGTCTTTCAATGAGCAGCATGCGTTTTGCCAAGAAGCTCCTGGTGGCGCTCCCCGTCGTCTGCGCGTTTGCGCTGCCGGTGGCGACGAACGCGCATGCACAGGGAGACAAGGACTGCGCGCCGGGTAGCTGGTTCTGCGGCGAGACCGCGCCTCCTGCCGCGGGGAACAAGGACCTCCAGCCCCTCCCGACCGACGGCAAGGGTACGCCTCCGCCGCCCGTCGTCGTCTACCAGCCGCCGCCGACCACCGTGATCGTGCAGCCGCGCGAGGCGCCGCCGGCCTACTACTACGTGCCGCGCCAGCCCGTCGTGCGCCGCGAATGGGGCATCAATCTGCACGTCGGCGGGCTCCTCCTCGGCAAGGGTAAGGACGACAACGCGGGCATGGCCATGGTCGGCCTCGGCCTCCGCTTCCGTCCCGCGCCCGCGTTCGCCATCGAGGCCGATCTCGATTTCGCCGGCGGCCGTGACTACAACGGGTACCGCCGCAAGGAGACCGCGTTCGGCTTCAACGGCCTCGTGTTCCTCAACCCGAAGAGCAAGACCCAGGTCTACCTCCTCGGCGGCTTCGGCTGGCAGGGCGCCACCGCCGTCGACGACCGGAACGGCTACGACTCGACCGAGTACAAGTACGGCTACTTCGGCGGGCAGGCCGGCCTCGGCCTCGAGTTCCGCCTCTCCAAGGTGGTCGCGCTGAACTTCGACATGCGCGGCTTCATCCGCGGCCGCATCGACGACAACAAGCGCGAGTACCCCGAGTTCGTCAACAACAACGGCAAGACGACGAACACGTCCGGCGGCGGACTCTTCCAGGGCGGCCTGACGTTCTACTGGTGAGCGCGAGCGGAGAACGTGATCACACCGGAGCATCGGAGTCCCGGAGCGTGTTCGAGTGACATCGGCGAGCACGATGCTCGCCTCGAACGTGCTCCGAGGCTCCGAGCTTCCTCGTGATCTCGGCCTCGGCCCATGAGTTGACACGCCGCACGCGCGCGCTCGTGGCGCTCGGGAGTGGGGTCGTCTTCGCGACGACGTCGCCGCCCATCGATCTGCACGCCGGAGTGCTCCTCGGGCTCGCTGGCTTCGCGGTCGCGCTCGGCGGGGTCGGGCCCGATCGCCTCCGCCAGGGTTTCTTCTACGGCGGATGTTTCGGGCTCGGCGCGAACCTCGTCGCGCTGCGCTTCGTACCCGAGGTCATCCTGCGCTTCACGTCGCTGCCGGCGGCCGCCGCGTACCTGGCGCTCGTGCTGCTCGCCGCGGCGCAGGCGCTGCCGTGGGCGCTGGGAGGCCTCGTCACCCACCTGCTCGCGCGGCGCTTCATCGCGCTGCCCGTGGCGCTCGCGTTCGCGATCGGTATCTACGTCGCGACGTTCCTGCCCGCGATCTTCCCCTGGACGCCCGCAGGCGGCCTCACGCCGTGGCCCGCGCTCGTACAGATCGCGGAGGTGGTCGGCGAGCGTGGCGTGAGCTTCCTCGTCGCGCTCGCGGCCGGGCTCGCGGCCCATGCCGTGGAGCGCGCGCGCACGGAGTCGCGCCGCGCCGCGCTCGGGCCGGGCGCGCTCGCCGCGGCGGTCCTGGCGGTCATGTTGATCTACGGGGTGGTGCGCATGGCGGCAGTGGAGCGCCTGCGCGCGGCCGCTCCGCACGTGCGCGTGGCGCTCGTGCAGCCGGGCTTCGAGGCCTCCGACCGCTGGGCCGGTGACCGCGCCGAGATGATGATCGAGCGGCTCACCATGCTCACGAAGGGCGCGGAGCTCCGCGGCACCGACCTCACGGTGTGGCCCGAGTCCGCGTATCCGTACACGATCTCGCACGCCGCGCGGCACAGCCCCGGCGGGATGCGCGCGGTGCTGCACGACGGCGTGCAGGGCCCGGTGCTCACCGGCGTGTACCTCCAGGGCGCCAAGCGCCTCGGCTACAACTCGGCGATCCTCGCCACGCGCGACGGCAAGCTCTCCGCGCCGTACGACAAGCGACATCTCTTGTGGTTCGGAGAGACCGTCCCCATGGCCGACACGTTCCCGTGGCTGCGCGAGACGTTCGCAAAGGGCACGGGCCTCGTCCCGGGCACCGAGAGCGTGGTCTTCGAGACGGGGCCCATCCGCGCCGCGGTGCTTAGCTGCTACGAGGACACGCTTTCCGAGGCCGGGCGCGAGGCGATGGAGAAGGCGCCGAACCTCCTCGTGAACATCACGAACGACGCGTGGTTCGCGGGCAGCGCCGAGGGCGAGCTCCACCTCCGCCTCGCGGTCCTGCGCGCCGTCGAGACGCGACGCGACCTGGTGCGTGCCGTCAACCGCGGTCCAACCTCCTTCGTGGAGGCGACCGGCCGCGTGCGCGCGCGCTACGATCTCGACATTCCGGGCACGCTGGCGACCTCACCCGCGCTGCTGACGATGCCGCCGACCTTCTTCGTCCGCTTCGGTGACGTCCCGCTGCTGGTGCTCCTGCTCGCGGCGGTGCTGCGGCACAAAACGCCGCGCGCGTCGCTTCCCGCCGGGAAGGACGCGCAGCAGTCAAACGGGAAGCGATCGACAGCGCCGTGAGGCACTGGCGTTCAGGACCTCACTGGATGAGGTCCTTGAGCGCCTTCAGGGCCGTCGCGCGGACCTTCTTCGAGGCGGGCTTCGCGGGGAAGTGCTGCATCTGACCGGTGAAGGGGTTGCGGCGCTCGCCGGCCGGAATCGCCTTCTTCTTGACGGTCTTGAGCTTGAGGAGGCCGGGGATCACGAACTCGCCCGGTCCACGCGGGCCAAGCTGCTTCTTGATCAGGTCCGTGAGGCCTTCAAAGACCTTGCCGACGCTCTTCTTGTCGAGCTCAGAGTACGTGGCAATGTCAGAGATGACCTGGGCTTTGGTCATGCGCTTGGGCGTAGCCATTGTCGATTCCTCCTGGTCAACGGCGGTTTTCGAATCTTGCGTCATCGCCGTTTATGTCTCTTTGGAGTCGGGGTTGAAACGTCTCAATCGGGGGCGCGGTGCGGGAAACATGCGGGAAACAATCGGGGAAGCGCACGGGGAATCGCACGGGGAAGCGAACCCTGGTGAGGTGCGAGCTTTGAGCTGGAGGGTGCCGCGGAGCCG
>Ga0123336_10002872_pt1 | contig 14774 bp, 7 predicted proteins | sample SSSSmetaG_FD_96466 | JGI IMG/M metagenome (GOLD analysis project Ga0123336, IMG submission 96466) | Glacier valley bacterial and archeal communities from Borup Fiord, Nunavut, Canada, to study Microbial Dark Matter (Phase II) - ​SSSS metaG | ecosystem: Environmental > Aquatic > Freshwater > Ice... | reverse complement strand
GCGATGGCGGAGTGGACTCCGTCAAGCTTCATGCGGGACAGCACGTGGCCGGAATTCTGATCGATCAGACGCAATTCGCTGAAGGAACCCGGATCCCAACCGCTGGCCCAAGTGCAGAGCCAGTCGGTGCCCACTTTGGCAAGACCCATGGCGCTCTCATCGGACCACAATGTTCCCGTCACCTTGCCAGTCTTGATATCCACCAGGGCCAAGTGAGGGTGGCCAACATAGAGCTGGGCGATCAACACGCCGCGCTCTTTGTCGTAATCCAAACCGCCCGCCGGTGAAGGCAGCGGATACCGGGCGAGAATTTCGCCGGTCTTCGGATTGGCCTTCAGGATTTCCGCGGAGTTCGTGGTGGCGGCATAAACGAAGCCGTCCACGAAGGTGAGGCCGCCGAAATCATCGTCCGCCAGTTTCACGGAGTTCAGCACTTCTCCATCGCGATTCACGGTCATCAGCGTGCCGCGATATTGCAGGGGCAGCATGGACTTCTGCCCGTAGCGATAGGGAGGCTTGCGATTGGCGAGAACGTAATAGAGGTTCTGATCCGTGGGGTGCGGATAGATGCCGGAGAGTTCAGATTCCAAACCGGGAGTCTTGTACTCGTCGACGAAGTTGACTTTCGCAGCGAGAGCGGCATCGACGACCTGCTGATCTGTCTTCAGCTCGGTCTTGACGGTGGGAGCCTTCGGTCCAACCGACATATGCCACTGAATCCACTTCCATCCGTCCGGATACTTGACGGCAACGGCCGTCCCGAACAGCTTATCGACGCGCTCCGTCTTACCCTGCTTTACCAGGTGAACCGAGCACTCTTCCGTGCATACGCCGAAGGTGGAGGTAGCCCGGCAATTCATTTTGGGCATTTCCATTTCGTAGTTTTCGCCCACGTTCGCGGTTTGGGTATCGACGCCTTTCATGAAGGCGATGATTTCCTCGCGCGAGCGCAGCGTGACTGGCGTTTTATTGTCGGCGCCAAGCTCGAAAGTAACGAGGACATCGTCGCCCGCGATTACTTTCTTGACCGCCTCCATATCGCCGGCATTCCAGACCTGATGCATGTAGTGAAGTGAGTGAGCTACCTCTTGGGTGGCCTTCGCATCCCACTGTACGGTGGCTGGAGTTAAAGAATCCGAGGCCGCAACCGCCGATTCGGCGGAGAAAACAACGATCGCTGCCGCAGCCGATAGTCTGACTCGCGAAATCATGAGTCTTTTCATAAACTATGTCTCCTTTTCGAGTGGCGGGAAAATTCCGCCTTGGCAAATCATAAACTGGGTTCCAAGTGGTGACCTTCTCCGGCGTTGCGTTCTATCGGCATGCAAGCGCGGATAGCGCGGGCGCAACCTGACGAATGGTGACAGGAACGCCATTTCGGGCATGAAGTGAGAGCGAGGCTTCGGCGTGAACGGCCCTTCCAGGTATAGCTTCGGCGCGAAATCGACGCGCCAGAATAGCCAGAACCAAGGTGGCTTCCATTAAGCCCAAACGGCTGCCGATACACGTCCTGGGTCCCGCGCCGAAAGGCAGGTAGGCTGCGAAGTGGCGAGCACTTTTATCGCGCAGGAAGCGTTCCGGCATGAAGCGATCGGGCTCATCCCAAAAGGCGGGGTGCCTGTGCATGGAGTAGAGACAAAGCAGCACTTCGGATTGCGGCGGCACGTGGAACGATCCGATTGTGTCAGCCTGAATATTTTTCCTGGGCAGAAGCCAGACGGGTGGATAGAGACGAATGGTCTCCTCAATGACCGCCCTGGTATAGACAAGCTTCGGGAGGGTAGCCATGGTGGGCTCCTCATCGCCCAGCACGGTCTGCAGCTCTTCGCGGAGACGGTCCGACACTTCCGGGTGTTGAGACAACAAACGCCAGGCCCAGGAGAGGGCAGCGGCCGTGGTTTCATGCCCCGCGACCAAGGCCGTCATTAACTCATCGCGCACCTGCCGGCGGCCTCCGTTGGCGGCTTCGGTTTCTACCAACACCGAGAGCAGGTCGCCGCTGTTGGTGGGATGCGAGCGCCGCTCATCGATCATGCGGCTGACGCGCGCCTCCATCCGGCGCAGTGCGCGCGCGGCCCTTACATTTGACGGCAGAGGCAAACTTCGCGGAATGGGAACGATGCGTGACATGCGCGCCATGGCGTCAGAGGTAAGCGTGTGCAGGTCCATCGCGATGTCTTCGGCTTGATCTTCCAGATCAATGCCGAGCAGCGTTTGGCCGACGATGGAAACGGTGAGGAGCGTCATCTGGTGAGCGGCGTCGATGGTGGTTCCGGTGCGCCATCGGGACGCCATCTTTTCGGCTGCAGCCACAATAATTTTTCGGTAATTGTCCAGGCGGTCGGCGTGGAACGCGGCTTGGAGCAAGCGGCGCTGCCGGGTCCAGACTTCGCCATCGCTCGAAAGCAAGCCATAACCCAGCAGCGGGCGAGCCTCTTCAATGCCGAGGCCTTTGCGATAATTTGCCGGGTTTTCAGAGAGCACGTAGCGAATATGTTCCGGGTGCCGCAGCAGGAACACTTTCCGTTGGCCCATGCCGAAGCCCACGATGTCGCCATACCGTTCTCCCGCGTCCAGGACGAAGGCCAGCCGATCCCGCTTGATCATGAAAAGCGAGTGGAGCAGCGCGCGGCCTTTCGGCCCTGGCGGCTGCAGCAGTTGCGGCGATAGCGGCATGGGGACGGACACGGATCAGCAAGCCTTAGTCGCGCGGGCCATTAGGGCGGCGGGGGGAACCTTGGTCTCGCGTTGACTGCCGTAGCGGCCCGCGATCAATAGCGGTAGAGCGAGCAGCATGGGCGGATCGACGGCGGAAGGCGCGCGTAATTCTAAATCCGAAGAGCCGGTGATGCCTTTCGAAGTGAACGTAATAGCTTGCCCACCGCCGCGTAGGGCGCAGTTGTTGTGGAACTGGGCGCGCGAATCCTCCGAAGGTTTCAGGCCCGCGGCAAACAGATAATATTTGCCTTCCGGCACCCCGGCAATTCGATATGTACCGGTCTGTTTTAGAAGAGCGCAGGCGACCGGTTTGCCTTGTGGAATTGGGGTTTCGAACAAGCCGACCAGGATGAGGCCCTCAAACGATTCGGGACCATAGACGCGGCCCACCAGATCATTCTCCGCCGACAATAGCTCGGTGTTTTGGCCAGCGGCTTGTCCAGCTTCTTCGCGCCATGCCGAATCGAAGACAGAGAGCGGCTCACGCGAACGCGCCAGCACGCGGAAGCGTTTGGGCGAGAGACCCATCAATTCCGTGAAGCGCCGCGTGAAGGTCCCCAGGCTGTTGTAACCCACCTCGTAGCAGATATCGAGAACGGTTTGTTCCGTGTGCAGCAACAGAGTGGACGCGGCTTCCAGCCGAAGCGCGTAAAGGTACTGACAGGGCGGAATGCCGGTGACCTGCCGGAAGGTGCGGTTGAAATAGTATGGGCTGAAGTAAGCAATCTTCGCCATGGCTCGCAGGGAAAGCGCATGCTCAAGATCGCCGCGCATCGCATGGATCACACGCTCCACGGCGCGAACATGCGAATCCACCGTGCTGTCACGGGAGGCTTGACTGATTTGAAGTTTGAACACCGGCTGTGCTGACATTTGTGCAGACATAGTTGTGGCCCCTTAACGAACTGACTCGTCGTTCTGAAACTGCTGGATTGCATCGCGCAAAGATGTGGGAACGGGAACCGGCATAAACCGCGTACCTTCGCGACGCATGCAGGCGATCTGTTGTTCGCCGCGCGCCACAAGTTCCTCTCCGGCGTCCGTCTCGCGGCTGTATTCAAACAGCATGGAGACGCGGCTTTGCGTGATGGCGCCGAGCCTAAGCCGGATCAATACTTTATCGAAAGCGTTCAATTCCTGGAAGTATTCGCAGCCGCAACGCGTAGTGACCAGCGCCAGGCCGCCCGCTAGTTGTTCCAGAATGTCCGGGGCATATTGCCGAAGGAAGAGCTCGCGCACGCGACCCTGCCAGCGCACATGGTTTACGTAATACACATTGCCCACCAGGTTCGTTTCTTCAAACCCCACTACATGCCGGTATTCGTAACTCTGCATTGGCCCTCCGCGTGAGCACCCCAACTACAACCGCGCCAGGAACACCTTGAATGTTCACGGCCAGCGTCGCCACCGAAAAAGGTCCGGCGGTGAACGTGATCCAGTCATCCCTGCGATTTTCAAAGAGCAGAGTTTCGCCGCTGGACGCACCCGCTTTCTTGAGGCACTCCATGGCGGCCCAGACGCGGGATGAGGCCGTGTCTTCGCTATCGCCTTCGCTTCGGGATAAGAAGCCTGCGACACTGTAGCGAACCTGCCCCAGCATCTGACGCCACAACGCAGGTTCTCGCTCCTGCACGGAAACCAGATCGCAGCCAACCAACCCGGTGCAGAGGACGGCCATGGAAATTTCCGGCAGGTGGGAGAACGTTATGCTGCTGCCTCCGGTCTTTATCTCAGGCTTCCCATCGGCTCTGCGGTAAACGTCTTCGCTGTTGAAGCCGAACGATCGGACCATTGCATCGTGGCGTCCGCCGCGGTCAAGGGATGGAGTGCTTTCAAAGCTCAGGCGAAGGTCTATTCCTTCCGCTCTATCGCTGAGTTCGCGCTCCATGTGGGACGCAAGCAGGGCGGCGGGCCAGGACTTTGCGCCAGTGGTTTGATTTTCAAACGCCTGAAGGCGAACGCCATCCCAGGTCTCGAGAAGCGTTCCTTGCTGGTCTACGATCTCAAAGTTATAAGTGAACAGCTTGCCTTCGCGAGCTATTTCGCGCGACCGGCAATAGACGGGGCCGGTGCGTGTTGTTGACAGAATGGAAATGCAATCCACACCGACGGGAAGGATGGTGGCGCGCGGAATGCAGACTTGAATGGAATGGAGAGCCGCATCGCGAACGGCGGGGTCGCCCAGCAAAAGTTGCTGTGGGAAATGCCACCCGAACCACAGGGAGTTGGAGGCGGTCGCGATTTCGGCCTCCGCGCTTCGTGCGCGAATTTCGAAGTAACGCTGGATGCGCTGAAACCGGCCGGTGTGAAACAGTATGCCGTTGTAGAGGGCGCCCACGATGCCGATGGGGACTGGGGGACCGGTGCCCGGTTGGCGAAGCGGGGCCGCGGGTGAAGCGTGCTCGTTCGTGAACCGGCAGACGGCTCGAAAGTGATCGACCGCGAAGCCGGTCTGGTCGCAACGGATGGCTGCTTTTACCGAGCCATCCGGTTGCGCAAGCGACGCCAGTCTGAGGCGAACCTTCTGACCATCCCTCACCGCGATGGGTCGAAGAAACTCTACGGCTTCGAAGCGAATCGCCTGCCCGGGTTCGACGAGCGCGCTCGCCACCTGCGCCATCGCTTCAAGGCCCACGACAGCGGGCAGCAGGCGTTCGCCTTCGAAAACATGTTCATCCAGGTAAGGGTCGGATTCTCGCTGCAGTATTGCCTCGACGATCAGCTCCACGCCCGGAGTAAACAGCTTGGGTTCTTCAAGGAATCGTAGAAAGGGTAGCGCGACATCGTCATGCCGCAGAGTGGCCATTTCGCCAACACGCCCGGCGACTACGGTACGGGACGGAGCATCTGCCATGCTCAGCAGACGCTCTAAAACAGCGACGCCTTCTTCTATGGGGATGGGCGTGATGCCCGAATTCAGCAGACTATCCAGAGTGCCTAGCCGCTCTCCCATACCGGCGCCGGCCCATACCGACCAATCGATTGTGAGGCAATGCCGGCCGGGGTGCGAACCACTCCATGCCTCCAGAGATCTAGCCATCCATTCATTGGCCAGAGCATAATCGGCTTCGCCGCGAAGGCCGGCTTGCGCGATGATGGAGCCGAACGCGCACACGATGCGAAGGCAGTTGGAATCGGCTGCGGCGAGTATGTTTTGCAGCCCGTCCACTTTCGGCGCTAACGTTCGTTCCAGGGATTCGCGGTCGAGCGTTGCCAGCGATTGCGGGTTGTTGATGCCCGCGGCGTGAAGGATGACGGTGGGGTCGCCCAAGCAAGAGCGGATCTGCGAGACGGCCATATTCACCGACTCAGCCTGTGAGACATCGGCGACGTAGTAATGACAATCGACGCCAGCATCGCGAATGCGCGCCAGGTTTGTCGCGAGTTCCGCGCTTTGCTCCGGGTGGGAACGGCCCAGGATCGCCAACTTCGCGCCGCTCTTTTTCGCCAAGGCAAATGCGCACTCCGCACCGATGCCCTTCCCGCCGCCGCTGACCAGCAGAATATCGTCGGGAGAAAGTTCAGCGCGCCGCTCGCCGGTGTCCTTCAAAAGCTTGAGCCTCCGTTCATAACGGTCTCCGGCAGCACTGTACCGGACTTCAAGGAACCCGCTCGCCGTGTCCAGTTCCGAGAGAACCCACTCCGTTGCCCGCGGGTGGCCATTCGGCACATCCACAATGGAGACCTGCACCCGCGGAAACTCAAGCGCCGCGCTTCTTAGAAATGGTGCGAGAGAACCACCTTCCTGCACCAAAACCAGACGCTTGACCTTGTCACGCAAAGCGGCCTGAACAGCTTCACGGAGTGGCTGGAGCGAACTGCGTTCCATGCCGGCAGGCGCGACCAGCATCATGCAGGGGACAGCGGAAGTTTTCGCGGCGCATGTTTCCCGAAGCAGTTCAGCAAGCGGAGAGGCCCCAAGCGCTACAAGACTCCACTCGGTGAAGGACTCCGCACGTGGCCTGCGACTCGGCTGTTTCACCCAAACCACGTCAAACACTCTGGTCCACGCAGCTATGCCGGTTAACCTTTCATACTCTTCGCTGCTTTGAGGGCTGAGCCGATGCTGTTCCAAGGCATCCGCCGCTTCGGCGACTGTGAGCAGGGAATAATCGACGATGCCCGGCGGAGTGCGGATGTTCAGCCGCTGGGCTGCTTCCACTAAAATCTGGCTGACAGAGATCGAGTTCAGATGCAGATCCCGGAGAAGGCTGCATTCGGGTCGAACAATCGATTCCGGCAGTTCTGTCCGCGCGGCGATGAGGCTTTGCAGGACTGCCAGCGCTGAGTGCGACGAAGGAATGGCGTTGGCTTCAGGTAGAGCGGGCTTTACGACGGTGGGCCGCCTGTCTGGGAGCACGTGAGCGGGAGGCATCTCACAGGGGTTGGCGAAGAATGTAGGGTTCCACTCCGGGTTGAAGGCGCGGAAGAAGCGACCGGCGAAGAGTTGGTCGCACTGAACTTTGGCACCCAGCGCATACGCCGCGCCGATTGCTTTCAAAAGCCCTTCGAAGGAAGAGCCGCCAGAATCGAGCGGGAGGATTGGCGTTCCAATACATTGCCGGGCAATACCGGTCAGCACCTGACCTGGCCCCACTTCAATCCACAAATCGCAATCGGCGGAGGCTTGGGAAAGAGCCTGCTCGAAATGCACCGGGTGCTCCAATTGCCGACAGAGCAATTCTTCGATTCCCCTGGCATCGGGGAGAGGCTGGCCGGTGATGGTGGACAATATGCGGCGCGACGGAGTGCTGAACGTTTCGCGCGACAAACATTCCATCAGCGCGGGCCTGGCACCCGCCAGCAGCCGCGAGTGAAAGGCGTGCGAGACGTTGAGGCGCTTGGCTTCGATGCCTTGGGAACGGCTGCGGCCAATGATCAGTTCCACGCCCGCCACTTCGCCAGAAACAACGGTTTGCAGGGGCGAGTTCAGCGCCGCGATTTGAACGCCGCTGCCATTCAGAAGCGCATGCACCACAGCCGGATTCGCCTCAATGGCGGCCATTGCGCCCTCCGCGCCTTGCACGCCGGCCATCGCCTTTCCGCGAGCCGTGGCGATTCGCAAAGCGGCCTCTTCTGAAACGATTCCGCCCCAATAAAGCGCTGTTATTTCTCCCAAACTGTGCCCCACCGCGACGGAGGCGGCGATGCCGAAATAATCCATCACACGCAAGCCAGCCAGCGACGCAGCGACGATGCAGGGTTGCGCGTCAGCGGTGCCATGGCTTGGAGTCACCGGCAGATTGGCTTGGCAATAGAGGTCGTGCAGGAAGGCAAACCGGCCATTCCAAGTTTGATGGGCGCCATATACCGGCGAAGCCTGTCCGGAGAAGAGGTAGCCGATAGCGGGAACGGAATCTCCGCTTCCCAGAAAGAGGCCCGCTTCGGCGTCGAAGCGCTTGATAACACCTTCTTCCAGCCACTGATTCGCTTTGCATAGAGCGATGCCGAGCCGCGCCGGCGTGTTGGCGCACACAGCGAGGCGAATGAAACTGTGGTCCTGAAGGCTCGCCAGGTGAGCGGCTAAATCGGTCAGTTCACTCATCGACAGGCGGGCCGCGAACCTGGAAAAATGTGCGACTTGCTGCGTCAATTCCGTATGGCTGCACGCCGCGAAAAGAAACAGTTCGCAATCCTGCGGGGCACGGAGTTGCGCGTCCTCAGCAACAGTGATTGTGGTGCGACGGTGACCCGCAGACCCTTCAAGGGTGAGATGCGCGTTAATGCCGCCGAAGCCCATCGCGCTCACGCTGGCGCGCAGAGGTACATCTGAAGGCCAGATTCCACCTTGTTTCAAAATGCGAAGCGCCGGAGTTTCGCCCAGTAGCTCTCTATGGGGCGAATCGCATCCCGTTGTAGGAGGCAAAATTTGCGAATGCACGGCCAGCGTGGCTTTCAAGAGGCCAGCAATTCCCGCCGCCGCTTTCGTGTGCCCGATGTTGGCCTTGATGGAGCCGATGGCCGCGGGAGTCGCGTTGGCATTTGCTTTGCGACGAACGCGCGCGATGGCCTGAAGCTCCGTCGCGTCTCCGACAGCGGTGCCCGTACCGTGACCTTCGAAATAAACCACTGTGTCGGCGCGGTATCCGGCTTTCCGGTATGCGCGTTCGAGCGCCAACGCCTGCCCTGCTGCTTCTGGCCTTGCGATGCCCCCGTGCCCGTCTGAGGAGATGCCCCATCCTTTAATAAGCGCATAAACATGCCGACCTTGCGCCAGCGCTTCGGCATATCGCATCAGCACTGCAAAGCCAGAGCCTTCGCCTGGCAGAAAGCCCGACGAAGCAGCGTCATAGACCCGCATTTTGTCTTTGGCTAACGCGCCCAGCACGGAAAAGCCGGCCAGTTCGAACGGGTCGATACTGAGGTCCACGCCACCTGCGAGTGCCACATCGGCATCGCCACTTTCAAGCGCGGCGCACGCGTTGGTTACGGCCAGCAGCGAAGAAGCGCAGGCACCATCCACGGTGTAGCCGCCACCTTTGAGATCGTGATAATTGCAGATGCGTCCGGCTATGGTGTTTGAAAGGCCGCCCGCAAGCGACTCATCTCCCGTGGCGGGAAAGGGCGCCTTGTAAAGCGCTTCCACGCGCTCCAAAAAGCGATCCTGGTTTTCGCGAGGCATGCCTGCTGCGTCGTCGTTCAACACCGAATGGAGAACCCGGCGCACATAGGGCCATCGCAGGCGCAGCGTGTTGGCTCGTGAAAATTCACCCGTCAAGGTGTTGCCCAAAAACACAGCAGTCTTACCGCGAAGGTCTTCGCCAGCATCTACCAGACCTGCGTCTTCTAAAGCTTGGGTTGCCACGTCGAGCGCCAACCAATGGCTGAGGTCGGCCGTTCGATAGGTCTGGGCGGAGACGCGGAAGCGTTCGCGATCGAAGTGGTAGTCTTCAATGACTGCAGCGGTGACGGTCGAGATTCGATCTTCCGGATCGTCATAATCGGCAACTCGTAATCGCTCTTCCGGTATCGTTCGGAAAGCGCGTCTCTGCGCGAGGGCGTTTTCCCATAACTCCTGCGGCGAACGAGCGCCAGGATAGCGGCAAGCCATTCCGACGATTGCGATGGGTTCCATAGTGTTCGCTTGTTGGTGCTAATGCGCGGTGGTGGCCAACGCTTCCACTTTCTTGAAGCTGAGCGCTTCGCTTCGTTTCGCCAACTCGCCCATCCAAAGGAATGCTCCGCGAACACCGCTGGTGATCAGGAGCGCTAGAAAGAGGCCGAACACTACATGATTTACCAGCAGCACTCCGTAGATGGCGGCGACACTCAATCCGAACAGGATTTGGCGCGCCGGTTTGATGGGCGTGGTGGCGGGATCTGGAATCATGTACAGCGAGAACAGAATGAACGCGGCGCTAGTAATGGGGACAAAAGGCACGATCAAAGGGATGCCGAAGATTTCGCTGCGAAGAATTCCCTGCACCGCGAAGCCGGCCCACCACGCGAGAACCAGCGGTAGGCGGCCCGTAAACCGGGCATGAACGAAAACGCCTGTGATGAGGATGAACGCCGGAATCAGCCAGTACCAGATGCCGGTAACGTTCTCAGTGAATTGATACGGTGGTGCCAGACCCACCGACGGAATGAAAAGCAGCGTTGCCGAGATGCCTAGATTCGAAGGATTGAAAATGTGCTGCGTCTGTCCATTGCCCACGGGGGCGCGGAAGAGCCGTTTGGAAGCAATGGAAAGCCCGGCCGCGAAGACGATGGGAGCGAGGCGCGCATTCGGGTACATCAACATGGCGCAAGCCAGGCCGGGGATGATGCAGGGCGGCAGGAAGTTTACGAAGTTGGCCCAGTTTCCGGCGTAACGCGGACGACGGCCGGCACCCCACGCGTCAACATATTCCAGCAGTAGACTAACGGCGATGGCGGCCGCAACGCCCGCCACCGGATGCGCATAGGCCTGCTCAAAACCGAGAACCGTGTTGCCCGCGACAGTCCAGAGCACAATCAGGATTGTGAAATACCAGAGTGCGAAAAAGCGCTTAAACGAACTTTGATTCGGGTAAAAGCGCAGAGTGGAAATTGTGTGATTCATGTGTCCCTCGCTCCTTATCTATGAACCAAGCACGACAGTGTGCCAGCCTGGTTTTAGTTGCACGCTTCGGCTTTGCGGATGACCGTTTGCGTCGCGCCAAGTCAGATCCACTTGCAGCGTGGAATCCGAGTTGAGCGGGCCCAATCCAAAATGCAGTTCGGGACTCTTCTTCCCGGAATGACCGCTGCCGCCATCGATTTGCGAAAGCATTTTGCGCTCTCCGGTATGCACCACGGCTGCTGCACCGATAGCCGGATAACCCAGTGCCGGGTAGCCCAGCGCCGTGCCCGGGCGGCCTTCCATTACGGTGAACTTGGTGCTGGTTCCCGAGGGCGGTATCAACAAGCGAAGGCCGAGAAACGCTCCGGCGCTCTTGCTACGGTTCCGGAAGAAGTAAGAGTCGGACCATTGATTCCCGAAAGCGAAATCGAGGCGGCCATCTCCATCCACATCGGCCGTTGCGATGGCGCGGCTGACCATGCCATCTTCGATGCCGACCAGCGAGGCGACATTCTGAAATCTGCCGCGAGATGCTTGCACGAAAAAGGCGGCCTTATCGTCACCGCTCACATCGTCGCCGGGATTGAAGCGCGGCCAATAGCGAGGGTCGTGCATCAGGCTGTCATTGCCTGTACCCAACGCCTGTAGTTCAGGCCAACGGTTGACGCGTCCCTTCAGGAAGCCTGTTGCCTGGATAGCCTCGAACTTTCCGTCATTGTTGAAATCCGCAAGGCGCAAATCCCAACCCCATCCACTGCGAGACAGTCCCATTTTTTCGCTACTTTCGACATAGGGCGCAATGCCCTTGGCCATCAGGCTCTTCTCTCCATTGCTCAACCAGAGAAAGTGACTTTCCTGCAAGGCGTATTCGTCGGCAATGTTGCTCACGTAAATATCGGGGATGCCATCGCCGTTCATATCGGCGAAATCAACGCCCATACCTTTAAACGAATCCTTGCCAAGCACGCAAGAGGATGGTGTTAGAAACGTGCGCTTCCCTTCCAGCAGCCTGAAGCGGAGGTGACCTGGCGTGGACTCGTTATGAAGGAGTCGGTCTGGGCCGAAGTCATGAGCAAAATAAATTTCGGGTAGGAGGTCGCCGTCCAGATCCGCGGCACCGGCAGCCAGCACCCACCCGTGCAGCACCTCTTCACTCAATGAGGAATTAGCATCTTCGAAACGAACTGATGGGCTTGCGCCGGTAGTGGCGCTTTGAAAGAGCAGGAAATGTTTGCCGCCGCCGTTGAACGATCGCGACTTGGTGCTGTGCATCTGTTCCGTGCCCGCGCCGGCGGCGTCCAGAATATGAGCGCCATCCTGAAAGTAATTTCCAATAACAAGATCTAAATGTCCGTCGCCATCGAGGTCGGCCAGAAATCCGGCATTCGAAAACCAGCGGCCACCGGAAGGAGCAAGATCCTGTGCAATGTAGGAAGCCTCCGCGAGTGAAGTTCCCGGCGCTCTAAGAAACGCCAGCGGTGTGCGGCCCCAGTAATAGACGACAAGATCGGCGAGTCCGTCTTCATTCAAATCTCCAATCAGGCAGCCCATAGGCGCCATGGTTTTCGGGTCGTACAGGCTTGGGCCAGGCCGCAGAGCGAATGGCTTGAAGCGAGACGCGGTGGTGGGCGCGGGAGAGATCAGTACTTGGTCGGTTCGCGGGTCGACGGAGCAAACATCATCCGGCAAGCCGTTACCATCAATGTCGCCGAGGGCAACGGCGGCACCCACGGTTGAGATCCAACCCGCGATGCGTTTCAAGCTGGGATGCACCTGCCGGACGAACTTCAGGGGTGCACTGGGCGATGTAGTGGTGAGAAGGTTACGTTGGAAAGAGAAGCCGGCCGCGAGCGTGGCTGGATCTTCCGATGTGAGTTCAGGGCTCTTGACCGCGCCGAACAACACGATGACGGTGGCAAGCGCGGCAAGATAGCTGAAGATTGAACGAAACCGGTTTCGGGCCATAGGTTATCTCGCCGCCGCGAGAGAAGAAGTAGGTACTCGGTATTTTTCCCGCAGACGAATCTGCCACTCCCGATAGCGATCCGGGCCGCTGCTAACGCCTGTTTGGTCAAGCATTTCCATGGTGAGGTCCGCCGCCTGATTCGCGCCCATGCGGCAGAGCACTTCGCACGCGGCATGGGTGTGTGGCACCGTATTGCCGGCGCGGCGGCGCGCTTGGGCGGCGAACGCAGCGCCTTGCGCAAGATGGATGTGCGAATCGCCGGACAGTGCCTTCAAATCTTCTAAGACAGAAGTGCGGACAGCTCCCGCGTAAGCGCAAGCGAGACCCACTCCGCCCCATAGATCGCCTCTTCTATCCGGCGCCAGCCGCTGAATTGCGAAGGCAATCGATTCCGGGTCAGTCCCTTGCACAAACCAGAGGCTGCGGCCAAGGCCTTGATCGAAGAAGTTCTGTTCACGGCGGGAAAGGCCCTTCGGGACGGTGCCCGCTTCGATACTGTTCTTCGGATGAAAGTAGCCTTCGTGGAACCCGTATCCATCAAGCAGCAAAGGAAAGAGCAAAGGGTCGAAGCCGCCGCCATGCGCAATCTTGTTTCTCAACAACGGGAGCCGCGCGAAGGCCCAACCGGCACCCACGTGCACCATATAGGCATGCGGTTCGCCCGCATTGGCCAGGAAGCTCTTCAATCTGCCGTCGCCGGGGATTGGCAGCGCGTCAAGAATGGTGAGCGCCATCGCGGCACCTTCGTAAACAAAGCCACGATACTCAATGGGGGCGCGATCCAGGGCTTGCGGCAACGAAGCGAAAGGCTGTTCTATAGCAGCGTGATAGCCCTCAAGAAACATAAGACCCACGGTTTCCAGCCGCTCCTGTTGGGCGGGCGCGCAACTCCGAAAGCCGCGCGTTTGGAACTGCGTTTCGCGTGGAGAGATCCCCATCATTTTTCTACAAACAAAGCGCCACATAGAAGAGAGTGCTCCTTGGTTCGATGGCCTGATAAGCCGCGGACCGCAGCCCGTTAAAGCAGTCAACGGTGATGCATTTGGACGGGACTGGAACGCTGAGCGGATCGGTTCGGTTCGGGAACGCCAGCGCTCAACGGAAGCATTGAAGACGTGAGCGAAGGTTTGCTTTCAGGGGGATGTAGCCCAAATAAAGGGGAGTGCATGCCGGTGACATTCTCCGCCACCCAATATTCCACCTGATGATCCAGCTTGGTGTAAACAATCTTCTTGCCGTCTGGCGAGTAAGAGGGCCACCGTGCCCAGCTCCCTGCCTCCAGCCGTTGGCGAGGCTTCGCAGCAGGCGTCCGTTCGCTGATGAATTCTCGCCCGGCTGGCGTGTACTCGCTCCAGACAAAACTTCCGTCGCGGTTCATTCTGGGGAAATTTTTTTCCACGTAATCCGGGCCGGCAACGGTGTCGACGGTGTTGTCTTGAAGATGAAGACTGAAAATGCCCCAGGTCCAATTTCCCCCGCGTGTGGACATAAACGCGATCTGTGTGCCATCAGGCGAGAAGGAAGGAGCCTCGCTATACCAGTGATCGTTGGTCAAGTTCTTCAATTTGCCGGTGCGCACATTCACCAGATAGAGGTTGGCTTCGAAGGGAACTTCCGATGCGTGAAAAACAACGCCGGTGCTATCGGGCGACCAATCGAGCGCACTCCGCACACCTCGCAAATTTTCGATGGAAGCGGTCCACACTTTTAAATCGCCGCCGTCGGGCCGCGCGGTTGCTACGTCCCATCGCTCAGCTTGGCGGATCGCGAATGCAATGTGTTTGCCATCGGGAGACCAGCGGGGAAAACTTGCGGGAACGTTCAAGGGGAGTGTGACTGTGGCTCCCGTCTCAAGATTTTTGATGCGAAGCTTCTCCTGACTTCCATGGCCCGCGGCATAGACGATGAACTTGCCTGTAGGGTCCATGCTGGCGGGACCGGGAAGTTCCGCGGAGTCGATAGCTCTCTCCACCTTTCCTGTATCGCGATCCAAGATCTCCACGGCTAGGCCGCGATTCACCAAACGATGAAACAGAATCTGTTCGC
>Ga0123336_10002871_pt1 | contig 14776 bp, 16 predicted proteins | sample SSSSmetaG_FD_96466 | JGI IMG/M metagenome (GOLD analysis project Ga0123336, IMG submission 96466) | Glacier valley bacterial and archeal communities from Borup Fiord, Nunavut, Canada, to study Microbial Dark Matter (Phase II) - ​SSSS metaG | ecosystem: Environmental > Aquatic > Freshwater > Ice... | reverse complement strand
CCTCAATCAGAGATTTTTTCTTATGAATTAAATGATTACTATTTAATTAACAGTGAATTGATTACTTCACCAGTAACTAATAACCAGTCCCAAATAACTAATCAATATCCCCCTCTGAATTTATAACTGTCGGACACCTTTTTGATTGCCACAATATACGCTGCAATTCTCATCGGAACCTTGTATTGTTGTGAAGTTAAAAACACTTTATCAAAAGCATCTTTCATAATTCTGTCAGAACGACGGTTTACTCGGTCCAACGTCCATTTATAACCAATTCTATTTTGTACCCACTCGAAATAAGAAACCGTTACACCTCCTGCATTTGCTAAAATATCGGGTACAACCAAAATTCCTTTTTCATTAATTATATCATCGGCTGAGGCAGAAGTTGGTCCATTTGCACCCTCCACAATCATTTTTGCTTGAATATATTGGGCATTTTCATTGTTAATTACATCCTCTTTTGCCGCTGGAACTAATACGTCCACATCAAGCATTAATAGTTCTTCGTTAGTAATTTTCTCTGCCCCTGGAAAGTTTTTGAGCGTACCATTATTAATTTCTCTGAACTTAATTGCCCCTTCAATATCAATCCCTTTTTCGTTATAATATGCCCCTGAAATATCAGAAATGGCTTTTATCATTACGCCACGCTCGTGCAGAAGTGCAGCAGCATGTGAACCCACGTTTCCAAAACCTTGCACAGCAGCGGTTGATTTATAAGGATTAATTTTTAATTTATCCATACCCGCCAAAGCCGAAGTCATTACACCTCTGCCCGTTGCTTCGGTACGTCCCAATGAACCACCCAAAACCAAAGGCTTACCCGTTACAACTGCGTTTACCGTCATTCCTTTTGCCTTAGAATATTCATCCATTAACCACGCCATTTCACGGGGTCCCGTTCCCATATCAGGGGCAGGAATATCTTTATCAGGACCAAAAACATCCAACATTGAAACAGTGTAGGCACGCATTAAACGCTCCATTTCTCCCGCCGACATCTCTCTTGGATTGCAGGCAATACCGCCTTTCGCTCCACCATACGGAATATCCACCACGGCACATTTCCATGTCATCCAAGCCGCCAAAGCACGAATTTCGTCTAAATTAACGCCTGGATCAAAACGAATTCCGCCTTTGCCAGGTCCTAAAATATTTGAATGTAAAACCCGATATCCTTCAAAGACTTTGATGGAACCATTGTCCATCGTGATGGGAAGTCCAACGGTTACTTGACGAGCCGGAACTTTCAAAATATAATACATTTCGTCTGAAATGCCCAATAGCTCAACCGCCTTATCAAAGCGTTGCATCATGGATTCTAATGGATTTTCCTTGTCCTTAATTGGAGCAGGTTCTATGTATGTCATACTATGTTGGAGAAAGAGAGTTGGGAGGAAAAGTAAATTGGGAATTTACATGTAATTTGACAGTGCTTCTTCCCTTTTTTCTCCTTTATCCTAATTTATTACAAATTTACTGTGTTTCATTCGTATAAGTCAAGGGTTTCATTTCTAAGTATAAATACATGATTTTCAGTTGAAAAGCATAAAGTTGAGGTCATTTTAAATTTTTCTTTTTAACTTTATGGCAAAGAGTCATTTTTGCCAAATAATCATTGGTAAAAGGCTAAAATTAAGAAATCATAAATTTTAAAAAAAATTTAATTAATTCTTGAAATATTGATATTCTGTTAAAATGAATTTATCTTTGTGGACTTTTTACAAAAATAAATCTTTACAAGAATCAACTAACGTAGGAATACCGCCAAAATCCTTTTACAAGTGAACCCATAAACCCTATGCATAAAAGATGGACACATTATTAGAACAAAAAACCAGATATTCGAGTGAAGACCTTAAAGAATTTGAGGAATTAATCACTAATAAATTAGAAGGAGTGCGTGGAGAATTAAATTACATCCGTGAAGCACTTCATAAACGTAATGATCCAGGCACAGACGTTACTGGTGGAAGTTCAAAACTGATGGAAGACGGAGCTGATAGTATGGAAAAAGAGAGCATGAGCCAGTTGGCTGCACGTTTGCAAAAATTTTCTTTACAGTTAGAAAATGCTTTAATTCGCATTAAAAACGGAACGTATGGCATCTGTAGTGACACTGGAAAATTGATTCCAAAAGAACGCCTCAGAGCAGTACCACATACTCAACAGACGATTGAAGCGAAGTTATTGAAACAGAAATAGATGATATAGGCGTTGAGGACTTCAAACACAGAATTAACAAATATTTATAAAGAGGGTTAAAATTGAAGAATATTTCATTTTTAACCCTCTTTTATCTTGTACCATCATGCTCAATGCTTGTACCTAACAAATTTTAAAATAGACTCATTTGCTCCACTTTCGGTTGAAATTTCGGGGCTTTGATTTTCAATTCGCATTGGTCATTTAATTGCTGAATCCAATAAGTTGCCATTTCAGGAGAATTGATGTTTTCGTTAATATGGACAAATAACCACAGTTCTTGTAAACCCTCTTCCAACCAACTTTTTATTCTTTGTATCCATTCATCAATTCGTTGATAATCAGATGGGTGTTCATTGCCAATCCAGCGAATGAATGCTTTTGAAACAGAAAGACTTTGATGCACAACGTCTCGCCTTCCCGCTACGTCCGTGATGACGGTGGCGTGTCCCATCTGGTTCATCATTGCTAAGGTTTCTTGCCAAATAAATTCATTTTTAAACCAATCTTCATGTCGAAATTCTACGGCAATTTTCAATTTGTTAGGGAGTTGGTTTAAGTATTTTTCAAGTATTGGCAGTTGTTTTGGGGTAAAATAAGGGGCTAATTGCAAGAATGGTAATCCTAATTTATGCCCTAAATTTAAAATCTGCCTACAAAAATCATCTGTTAATTCTTCAGCATTTTGAAGCATTTTATGATGCGAAATTATTTGGGGAAATTTAGTACAGAAAGTAAAATCTTCCGTTGTTTCATCCAACCAACGATTAATAGTTTCATTACTGGGGATTTGATAATGCGTCACATTGAGTTCGATGGTATTGAATTGTTTGGAGCATAATTTCAACAAGTCAGGCATTTTGGCATTATTGGGGTAAATTTTCCCATTCCATTCTTTAACAGACCAAACAGGGCAACCGACTTTAATGAGCGGTTCTTTTGAGGTATTTTTTAGTACTTTTTCATTGAAAATATTATCCGATTTAAGGCTTAAATCAGTTTTTTCAAGTTCTTGTTTAGAGATTTTCCCGAAGTCCATCTTTTTATATTTAGGGCTAATATTTTCTACGATATCGCTACAAGTACAACATACTTTCGAATCTTGCCGTTGATTAATTCCTCATGAAAATATTATACCACTTTAAACAGAATAACAAAGTGAAAAGAGGACTTTATGAAACTTTGATTCTATACTATTCATGAATCATACTTAAAATATTTAATTCTGAAAACGATGAAGTTGTTTAGTCCTCCGTTTTTGTCTCCCTCAAATACAACTGCACTGCATTCTCTAAACCCAAATACAAAGCGTCACAAATCAGGGCATGACCGATGGAAACTTCTAAAAGATTTGGGATATTCTGCCGAAAATAACGCAAATTATCTAAGCTCAAATCATGTCCTGCGTTGATACCTAACCCTAATTCATCGGCTTTTTTAGAAGCTACGATAAAATCTTTAATGGCTAATTCCTTGTTTTTGAAGAAGTTCTCAGCGTAAGGTTCGGTGTATAATTCTATCCTGTCTGTTCCCGTTTCTTTTGCACCTTCAACCATGCGTGGGTCGGCATTCACGAAAATTGATGTTCTGATTCCAGCTTCTTTAAATTGGGCAATTAGGTCTTGCAAGAGGCTTTTATATTTTATGGTATCCCAACCTGCATTCGAAGTAAGGGCTCCCAAAATATCTGGAACTAATGTTACCTGAGTGGGACGATTGCTAAGGACTAATTCTACAAATTTTGCTTCCATCGGATTTCCTTCAATATTAAACTCTGTTGTTATAACTTCTTTCAAGTCATAAACGTCACGATAGCGAATATGGCGTTCATCGGGACGAGGATGTACCGTAATTCCTTCTGCACCAAAACGCTCGCAATCCAATGCCACTTTTACTACATTTGGATTATGACCTCCTCTTGAATTACGGAGGGTGGCTATTTTATTGATATTTACGCTCAACTTTGTCATGTTTTCAATTTTGATTGATGCTTAATCTGTTAGGATGAATGAATGAATGTTTTTAAGTTTGTATTTTAATAAACAACAAGATAATTGATGGAATGTTAAAAATTGAACTCATAAATAATTTACATACAATTCACTCACATTATCATTCAAAATTGATAAAAAATGTCATTAAAAACTAACATCGACAACGGCATTAAAGATGCCATGCGTGCCAAAGATCAAGACCGACTCAGAACGCTCCGTGCCATTAAAGCAATGATTTTAATTGAAGAGACCGCTGGCACAAACACTGGAGATAACCTTTCAGCAGAAGTGGAGATGAAGTTATTGACAAAAGCAGCCAAACAACGCAGAGATTCTTTGGAAATATTTACGTCGCAAGGACGTGAAGATTTAGCAAGAATTGAGCAATCTGAGTTGACAATCATAGAAGAATTTTTACCGAAACAACTATCGGAAGACGAACTAAGAACAAGATTAGAAGAAATTAAAACTCGTGTAGGTGCATCCGCCCCTTCAGACATGGGTAAAATGATGGGCGTAGCCACCAAAGAATTATCTGGTTTGGCGGATGGAAAGGTAGTTTCTGCGATGGTGAAGGCACTTTTGAATTAGCCTTTAACCCTAAGTTATGAGAGAATTCACTTGCTCATAGCTTGGGGCTTAAAGCTCAAAGCTACTATGCAATTAATCGACATTCTCATACTTCTTCCTACGCTTTGGGGAGCATACATAGGCTATCAAAGAGGCATCATTATTGAAGTCATTTCGGTAGCTGCTTTTGTGATTTCGGTTATTATTGGTTTTCGGGCGTTGGGTTATGCGGGTGAATGGATTTCGCCTTACGTGAATAATCGTATGACGGAGAAATTAGTGCCTTACATTGGTTTCGGAGTGGTATTTTTCCCAATTGTATTTCTTATTAATAAATTAGGTTGGACACTTCGAAAATCCATCAGATATACGGTTTTTGGCAGTTTCGACTCGCTCTCAGGAGCAATTGTGGGGGGATTTACTTGGGCATTCGGCATTAGCATTTTCATTTGGCTAACGACTTCCATAGGCATAAAATTTCCAGAAAAAGAAACTCAAAATACATATCTCTTTCCCTTAGTAAAGCCCCTTGCTCCCAAAATTATTGAAAAAGCCATTGATATTGTTCCAAATCAGATCGGTAAATGGCGAAATTGATTTACTTGTAAGGAAGCCTTTAGAAACGGATTACTTTTAATGAATACCATATTAAAATTAATGCATTATAATACCTAAAATCAAACTTGATAATATGACACATATTACCTCGAAAAATAAAATTATATAAATGAAAATACTAATAACAGGCGGTGCAGGCTTTGTCGGTTCGGCACTTGCCATCAACATTAAAAGTAATTACCCAACTTACGAAATTTTTTGTTTGGATAACCTCAAACGTAAAGGTTCTGAACTCAATTTGCCTCGTTTAGCCAAAGTTGGGGCTGTTTTTATTCACGGCGATATTCGGAATAAAGAAGATTTCAGTGCCCTTCCAAAGGTAGATTTTGTAATTGAAGCATCGGCTGAGCCTTCAGTTTTGGCGGGATTAGACGGAACACCTGACTATTTGATAAACACCAACTTAGTCGGAACAATCAATTGCTTAAACTACACAAAAAAATGCGAGGCGAGTTTTATTTTCCTTTCAACGAGCCGTGTTTATCCAATTAAAGCGATTGAAAAACTGAATTACAAAGAACAACAAACCCGTTTTACTTTAACTGATAATCAGTCACTCAGAGGCGTTTCTTCCAAAGGAATTGCCGAAGATTTCCCACTGGACGGAGCAAGGTCATTATACGGTGCAACAAAATTGGCTTCAGAATTGATGATTCATGAATACAACGAATTTTACGGCATGAAAACCGTCATCAATCGTTGTGGTGTGTTAACAGGTCCTTGGCAAATGGGTAAAATAGACCAAGGTGTAATGGTGCTTTGGGTAGCAAAACACTTCTGGCAACAAAAGTTAGCGTACATCGGTTATAGTGGTTCAGGCAGACAAACCCGTGATATGCTACACGTAAAAGATTTATACAAACTCATTGATTATCAGCTACATAACATTGAAAAAGTGAATGGTGAGATCCTGAACGTAGGCGGTGGCGTGGAAGTAAGTGCATCTTTGCAAGAACTCACCACTATTTGTCAAGAGGTGACGGGTAAATCGATTCCAATTAGTAAGGTTCCTGAAAATCGTGCAGCAGATATTCCTCTATATATCACTGATAATTCAAAAGTAACGGCTCTGACAGGCTGGAAACCTGAGATCTCAATGAAACAAATCGTGCAAGAAATTACCGATTGGATTACAGAAAACGAAGAATCTTTGGCTTATGTATTGAAATAAGTCAATATGTGATAAGTCTGTGAGTTAACAAGAAAATTATTTCGTAAGTTATTTCTTGATAAAATTTTATTTACTCATATATCTGAGACTTACTAACTTACAATTGTGTATAATTAATTGACAATCAACTAAGTAGCGTAATAGATAATTTCATATATTCGTTAAATATTTTCAAGTTTAAGGAATTTATTAACCTTTATGACCCGCCAAACAATATGAAAAAACTATTACCCATTTTCTTACTCATACCTTTTTTATCTACTGCACAAATTCAAGTAAGCACCAGTTTCAATTATACCGTTGAAAAAGGGTTTGGCAACGAAGAGAATTTTGCGGGTTCGGGCTTTGAATTAAGCCTCCGAAAACACCTGTCAGATAAATTTAGAACCACTGCAACCGTGGGTATTCATGACATGAGGATAGCTTTGGTTGCCGTTTCTAATTTCGATTATTCAGCTAAAACCTACGGATATTCATACAAGACGGTGCTTCCACTAACGGTTGGAGGGGAATATTATTTATTGAGTAAAAAATTAGTAAAACCCTTCATAGGACTTGAAACAGGGGCTTTTTATACAAAATATGATTCTCGAATTAGCGAAAGTTACCGTAACTATGCTCCAAGTTTACCAACAGGGGGATATTTGAATTGGGGTTTTTCACCAAGTATTGGCGTGCATTTACAGGAGTATGCGGATAGGTTAGGAATCTTTGCAAAAATAAAATACACAGGAATTGCGTATACAGATGGGTACTCAAGTTTGGTAAGTTTAAGTGCAGGTGTTACCTTCAAATTTGGCAAAAAAATTGGTTGGAGACCGCCAGTCGTTGAAGTCCCAGAAACAACGCCATATTATGAAAAGAAGTAAGAAAAGACTGGTAAGAAGGGAGAAACGAAAAAATGGAAAATTTTATAATCTCTTCCTCTTTTCTTTTCTCCTACAAAAGATAATACCAATCCATCACTTCATCAGGTTGAATCTTTAACACATTACTTAACACCAAAAGTACTAAAGTATGAGAAGCTGAACGGGGTGAAATCCTGGCTATTTCAGCAAATTTTTCAATTGTAATCTTTTGATTTTCAGCAAGAAATATCATTAGTATTTTCTCTTTTTCACCATAAGTGAACTTTATTCCATCTTCATTCTCACGTCTTAAAATCTGTTTCACTTCACGGCTTGCTTGCACTGAACGGTCTTTTACTCGTACATAAGCTTTACTTTTTTGCTCATTTTCAAGTTGAACGTAATGTGGTTTTTCTTTGCTCTTCGGAATAGTAAAGACCAAGACATCACGCTCATCAGTAATGGCGATTCTTTCAAGTTCATAATTGATTGGTGGATAGCAATTTCGCTCTATCGCACGTACCAAGATATATTCTTCCTCATCCACAAATTTTAGTCCTGGAATTGTTTTGTCATCGTTAACACCCAATAAAAGTTTACCTCCTTTACTATTGGCAAAAGCAACAATTTCACGGATAATTTTTTCGGGATGAGTAGCTTTGAGTTTAAATTCAAGGGAAACTCCTTCGCCTTGGCGAACCAGATTTTTCAATTCTTTTACATTCATATCCGATACACGGCTATGGCTTTCAGTTTTCTCGAAGTAGGCGGCAAGTCCCTGATTCATACGATTTATGATTTAGGTATGCTGATAATTTACCTATTGGTTTGTTTTAAAGATAACAGATAAACCAATACAAAAGTCTAATAAATGCTAAAAATATTTTCTATTAGACTACTAATTCAATAGACTTGATATATCTTTGCAAGATAATGTAAGTCGAAACTTCAAGTTCTAGTATTTTGTATGCAAAAATTAGTCACAAGTTTAGAAAGTCTTTCATTCGAAGACAGTTTAAAATACGTTACCGAAAATTATAAAAATGTAGTTTTTTCAACTTCTTTCGGACAAGAAGACCAAGTAATTACAGATGCTATTTTTCGTAATAACTTAAATATCCATGTATTCACTTTAGATACTGGTCGTTTGTTTCAACAAAGTTACGAGTTAATGGATGCTACTAAAACGAAATATAATAAAGAATTTAAAACCTACTTCCCGAATACCTCAAGGGTGGAAGCTTTAGTAAAAGAAAAAGGTTTTAACAGTTTCTATTTTTCTGTTGAAAATCGAAAAGAATGTTGTTTTATTCGCAAAATTGAACCTTTGAGACGTGCTTTAGCAGGGGCAGAAATTTGGATTACAGGTTTGCGTGCCGAGCAATCTGAAAACCGTGCGGACATGAAGATTGTGGAATGGGATGAAGGTAATAAGATCATAAAGTTTAATCCGCTAATTTATTGGACTTATGAGCAAGTGCTTGATTATCTGAAAGTCAACTGTGTTCCAGATAACCCTCTTCACCACAAAGGATTTGTCTCCATCGGTTGTCAACCTTGTACCCGTGCTATACAAGATGGTGAAAATCCTCGAGCAGGGCGTTGGTGGTGGGAGGAATCGAAGAAAGAATGTGGGTTGCATAGCTGATAGAGAATGGTTGATAATTTTAGTAATCGTAAACTATGAAATGTCCAAGAAAGTCTTTTGTGTTAAGAAATTTTAGTTTTAATTATCAATATGAATAACAAAGAAAGTGCTATTTCCCCCAAACACGGATATTTTCCTCGTGAATTAGAAGATGAAGCTATTTATATTATGCGTGAGGTGGCGGCTCAATTTGAAAGACCTTCCCTACTTTTTTCGGGTGGTAAAGACTCAATAACCCTTGTTCGTTTGGCTCAGAAGGCATTTTATCCTGGAAAATTTCCATTTCCTTTGGTTCATGTTGATACAGGTCATAACTTTCCTGAAACCATAGAATTTCGTGACTGGCTTGTCGATGTAACAGGGGCTGAGTTAATTGTCAGGTACGTACAAGATTCTATTAATCAGGGAAAAGCAAAAGAAGAAACGGGTAAATATGCTTCAAGAAATGTCTTACAGACAATAACACTTTTAGATACCATCGAAGAGTTCAAATTTGATGCGTGTATTGGTGGGGCAAGACGTGACGAAGAAAAAGCACGTGCGAAAGAACGTATTTTCTCAGTCCGTGATGATTTTGGACAATGGGATTCAAAACGTCAACGCCCAGAGTTATTTGATATGTTGAATGGACGAATTGCCATCGGCGAAAACGTGCGAGTCTTTCCAATTTCAAACTGGACAGAATTGGACGTTTGGAACTATATCAAAGAAGAAAAAATGGCAATTCCTTCGATTTATTATTCGCATCAACGTCAAGTTATTGAACGTGACGGAATGTTATGGGCTGATTCTGAACATCTTAATAAAGATTTTGATGAAATTTCGTTTGAAGCAACTGTCCGTTTCAGAACGGTCGGAGATATGACTTGTACCGCCGCCGTTGCTTCAGATGCGGTTGAATTAGACGATATTATTGGAGAAATCCTTTCATCAGAAATCTCAGAACGTGGTGCCAGAATTGACGACAAACGCTCAGAAGCTGCGATGGAAAAACGTAAACAACAAGGATACTTTTAGAAAATGGATATATTAAGAATTGCAACTGCAGGTTCCGTTGATGATGGCAAAAGCACCTTGATTGGACGACTTTTATACGAAACAAAGTCAATTACCAAAGATAAGATTGAAGCACTCGAAGCTGCCTCAAAACGTAAAGGACTGAATTTTCTCGACCTTTCACTCCTCACTGACGGACTCATTGCCGAACGTGAACAAGGCATTACCATTGATGTAGCGAATATCTATTTCTCAACATCCAAGCGTAAATACATTATTGCTGATACGCCAGGACACTTTGAATATACTCGTAATATGGTTACGGGTGCTTCGAATACAAAGGTTTCGATGATTCTGATTGATGCTCGAAATGGCGTGTTAGAACAAACTTTCCGTCACTTTTTCATTGCTTCAATGTTACGTATCCCAAAGGTGATTGTATGTGTGAATAAAATGGATTTAGTAGGATATTCTGAAGATCGTTTCAACACTATTAAAGCTGATATTCAAGCAATTGCAAGTAAAGTTTCCTTTGGGGGACAAGAGGTTACCTTCATTCCGATGTCCTCTTTATATGGTCAGAATCTTTCGATAAAATCAGAAGAAATGCCTTGGTTTGTAGGTTCACCTTTGTTGGAAGAATTAGAAAATACAGCTTTCGATGAAATCAGTAAACCCGCCCGTTTTCCAGTTCAACTTGTGGTTAGACCCAAAACCGTAGAATTTCATGATTACAGAGGTTACGCAGGAAAAATTGCTTCTGGAACGTTCTCGGTAGGCGAAGAAGTGACGGTTTTACCAACGGGACAAAGTTCAAAAATTGCTACAATTGAGAAATTTGGAACTCAATTACAAATGGCTGGGGCAAAAGAATCCGTTGTAATAACTTTGGAGACGGACGTGGACGTATCTCGTGGGAACATGCTGGTAAAAGCCAACAATCAGCCAAACCAATTAAAAGAAATTACAGCAAGAATTTGTTGGATGGATTCTCAGGCTTTGGTTTTGGGTAGAACCTATATTCTTCAACATGGCATTAATGATTCGAAGGCCAAGATTATTTCTTTGAACTCTAAGATTGATGTCGTGAATCAAAACACGATTAAAAGTGGCGTCGCAGAATTGAAATTGAATGAAATTGGAGAAATTACCTTGAAAACAGCCAAACCAATTTTTGCCGATAAATATGAAGATAACCCTGCCAACGGAGCATTTATTTTGATAGACGACCAGACTAATTCAACGGTTGGCGTTGGGTTTGTCTTATAAATAATTTTTAGGATGTCTTGATAGTTTCAAAATCTGCTTTTGAAACTATCAAGACATTTTTCACGTTCAATCTATAATTTTACGTAATCACAAAACAACCAAAATCCATGTTAATTCCCTTCAATAAAATGCCCGATTATGCCCGTGTGTGGGTATATCAAGCCAATAAAAAACTACCAGATTTGGAAGTACGGAAAATACAACAAATTCTTGAAGATCAAATTAATAATTGGGCGGCACACGGAGCGGATTTGGCGGGTTCTGTTCAAGTCTTGCATAATCGTTTTGTAATTGTAGCAGTGGATGAATTGCAAAATCAAGTTTCTGGCTGTTCGATTGATGCTTCTACACGTTGGTTAAAAGACATAGGTGCTGAAATGGAAATTGATTTTTTTGACCGTTCCGTTGTTTTTTTGCAAAACAACGAATTACAAACTGCAGAAATAAATAAAATAAAATCATTAATTACAGACGATATTTTAACTCCCGATACCCAAATATTTAATAATTTGGTATCTAATATTAAAGAATTTAAAAATAATTGGAATGTCAAAGCATCTAATTCGTGGATGAAAAGACACTTTCATACAGCTACCGTTTAATCCTAATGGCAGAGCATTTATTAATTCCTCTTACAACTAATCGCAAAGAAATTTACGATAGTCTAATTCCTCAAATTCAAGCACTTACGGTAGGCGAAACCGATTTAACAGCTAATCTTGCCAACATTACGGCTGCTCTCAAAGAAGCCTTTGATTTCTTTTGGGTGGGATTCTACTTGAAGAAAGAAAACCAGTTAGTTTTAGGTCCGTTTCAAGGTCCAATTGCTTGTACACGCATCAATTTCAACCGTGGCGTTTGTGGACATTGCTACACCACAAAACAAGTTATTATTGTTCCAGATGTCGAGGCTTTTCCTGGTCATATTGCATGTTCATCAACTTCAAAGTCAGAAATTGTTCTACCTGCTTTTGATAAAACTGGAAATGTTTATTTAATTCTTGATGTTGATTCTGATCAATTGGATGACTTTTCTGAGGTAGATTCGGTAGAGCTTTCCAAGATAATGAAAATAATAGAATGCTTTATCTAAAAGTAAAAAGCCAAGTCTGAGGTTTCAGACTTGGCTTTTTACTTAAAATAACTGTTCAGCACGATACTTTGGCACAATTCCTAAATGAATATACGCCCTTTCTGTTGCTTCACGCCCACGAGAAGTTCGTTTCAAAAACCCTTCTTGAATTAGAAATGGCTCGTAAACCTCTTCAATTGTTTCTGCCTCTTCGCCACAAGCTGTTGCTATGGTTGTAAGCCCAACCGGTCCACCCTTGAATTTCTCGACGATAGTAGTTAAGATACGAATGTCCATCTCATCTAAACCATTTTTATCAACATCTAAAGCCAAAAGAGCCATTTCGGCAATTTCTACGGTAATTCTTCCATCTCCTTTTACTTGGGCAAAATCACGGGTTCTTCGTAAAAGATTATTAGCAATACGTGGTGTCCCACGGCTTCTTCTCGCAATTTCATAAGCTGCATCGTCATTAATGGGCGTTTTCAAAATTTCACAAGAACGTTTCACAATGGATGTTAATAATTTAGCATCATAGTATTCTAAGCGACAATTAATCCCAAATCTTGCCCTCAATGGAGATGTAAGCATTCCTGCACGAGTAGTTGCCCCAATAAGCGTAAAAGGGTTCAAAGATATCTGTACACTTCTTGCGTTGGGTCCTGAATCCAACAAAATATCAATTTTATAATCTTCCATTGCCGAATACAAGTATTCCTCAACGATTGGATTTAATCGGTGAATCTCGTCAATAAAAAGCACATCATAAGGTTGCAGGTTCGTTAGAAGTCCAGCCAAATCAGAGGGTTTATCTAGTACAGGTCCTGAGGTAATTTTGATGTTTGTTTTTAACTCATTCGCTACAATACTTGAAAGCGTAGTTTTCCCCAAACCTGGAGGTCCATGCAAAAGAACATGGTCAAGAGCTTCTTCTCTTTGACGGGCAGCAGTAACAAAAACTTTTAAATTTTCTAATATTTTATCTTGTCCCGCAAAATCATCAAAGGATAATGGTCTCAAAGCACGTTCAATGTCTTTTTCTATGTTAGAAAGAGTTTCTGTGTCTCCTTTCAAATAATCTTCTCGCATAATTTTAATTTCGGATTTTCTTTATCTATTCAAAAATACAGCTATTTATGTTCTAATAAAACAAAGAATATGTTCTTTCTCAATAATAAAATGATCAAATCATAGATAACATACAAAGTGTACTGACGAATAGCTATTTTACAATCTTTTGCTTTAATTTGTGCAATATTTTCTGTTAAAAAATCAATTTAACCACTTCAAAGCATGGCATCAATATTCCTTGGCGAATTTGTTGGTACAGTTGTATTAATTTATTTAGGAAACGGCGTTGTTTCCAACGTATTACTTAAAGGTTCAAAAGGAGAAGGAAGCGGCTGGATAGTAATTACGGCTGGTTGGGCTTTTGCTGTGACAATGGGAATTTACATTTCCACAAAATTTGGCAGTCCTGCTGCTCATCTCAACCCTGCTGTTACCATTGCAGAAGCCGTTAAAACTGGTGATTGGTCGAATGTAAGTTCATTTATTTTAGCACAAATGTTAGGAGCAATAGTGGGTTCAACCTTAGTCTGGCTTCAATATTATCCCCATTGGGCAATAACAGAAGATAAAGGGTTAAAATTGGCTTGTTATTGTAACGCACCTGCCATAAGAAATCCATTTGCTAATTTTATGGCTGAGTTTTTAGCCACGTGTTTGGCAATTATTGCTTTAGGGTCTTTCAGTTCAGTAACAACTGGATTAGGTCCTTTTAATGTCGGAATTTTAGTTTGGGCAATTGGTTTATCGCTGGGTGGCTCCACGGGTTATGCTATCAATCCTGCCCGTGACTTAGGTCCCAGAATTGCCCACTTTTTACTTCCTATTTCAGGAAAAGGCTCTTCCGATTGGTCATATTCATGGATTCCAGTAGCAGGACCTATTGCAGGAGCAATTGTTGGAGCTTTAATTTTGAATAGCTTATAAAATATTTAGTTTAACGAGAAAGGGTTGTTTTGAATGTTCAAAACAACCCTTTCTCGTTGGTGATTACTGTCTAAAATAAATTAGGATTTGACATTGAGAAACCACCTTTTTTTGTTGTAAAAGCATCACTTCTTTTAATGCTGAAGCCATTTTGTTGATACATCACTAATATCTCATAAACACTTGCTATAATAAGAACTATGATAGTTGGTAATATAACAATCATCCAATCAAAATAATACTTCCTCACCGAATTAAATAAGCAATTACAAGCAATCATAAACATTCCAAATGGCAATGTGTAATAAAGTGATTTAAAAAAAATTGAAGAGAGCATACTTCGATTTTTTGTTACAGAGGAACGGACAGTGTTCATAGTTTTTT
>Ga0123336_10002867_pt1 | contig 14790 bp, 11 predicted proteins | sample SSSSmetaG_FD_96466 | JGI IMG/M metagenome (GOLD analysis project Ga0123336, IMG submission 96466) | Glacier valley bacterial and archeal communities from Borup Fiord, Nunavut, Canada, to study Microbial Dark Matter (Phase II) - ​SSSS metaG | ecosystem: Environmental > Aquatic > Freshwater > Ice... | reverse complement strand
CGCCACGCACTCGGCCCACACTCAGCACTCCAATACCCAGCATCGCCATCAACAGAAGACCAAGCCAAAAGGAACGCCGTAATTTTAGCTTATTCCAGCGCATCTGTGTTACCTCGGTGTCATAATAGCATGATCTACTTGTGCTGTCAAAATCTAGTTCCTTGGTATGTGTTCGGTCGGGTAACAAAAAAGAGAGAATCCTGTCATTCTGAGCGCAGCGAAGAATCAGTAGGGGTAAGTACAAAGCCGCCCGCAGGCATACACCGGACGGAGTGCGGCGCGCTGGGGAGCCGATTTGCACCTCAACGGATTCTGCCCTGCGTTCAGAATGACCGTTCCTCTCTTTTCCGCGCAGACGGAACCGTTACAAGGAACGTAACGGTTCCGTCTGATCCAAGCTAAAAAGACCCTGGCATTCTGAGCGCAGCGCAGAATCCGGCTGAACCCAGACGGCGCGGTAGGTTTTGCAGTCCACGGGGAACCGCCGCCTACCACGCACGGTCGCCGGGTGGAACCGCCTCCTACCGGCCAATCCCAGCTCTGGTTGGCAATCCACGACAGGGACGGGGACTAGATAGGAGGCGGTGCCACCCGGCGATGCTGGCCCTGCGATCCGGTCGCGGCTAGGTTCTTGTCTACAGCCAAGATCAGGGTAGGGCCAAGCTCGTCGGGTGGCACCGCCTCCTACCAGATCGCGGTCGGGCCGGCCTCGGTTGACGGAGCAACCTCCTACACGGGCGCGGTAACGCCAGCCTCGGTTGACAGAGCAACCTCCTACCCATCGTTATCTTACGTCTCCTTCGCGTTCCTGCACGGATCACACCCGTCTCCAATTCAGCACTCAGCACTCAGAAGTAACTGTTCAGTCTGGGTCGTCGGTGCCGGGCGGCTCAAGCCGCGTCTACCGCTACGAAGCCTGCCTTCGCAGGCTGACGGGGGGCCAGACTGAACAGTTACACTCCGCACTCCGCTTGACACCCTCAGACGGGCACAGGTATAATCCAAAGGTTATGCAACCGGCCGCCGGGCTTTTCGTCTTATGAGGAGACCGGTCGTTTATCGTGTGCCCGTATCGGCTTGGAGAGGATCCCCCTTTTTGCTCGCTCGCTCCCGTGACGTGGTGGCCTACCGCGATTTGCTACGGAACTTGGTGGTTCGCGACCTCAAAGTGCGCTATCGCGGCTCGTTTATCGGCTTTCTCTGGTCGCTGCTCAACCCCTTGCTGATGATGGGGGTCTATTGGTTTGTTTTCACCCAACTGCTGAAATCGAATAAAGCGCAGTTCCACATCTTTGTCTTTGTCGCGCTGCTGCCCTGGAACTGGTGCGCGGCGGCGGTGCTGGGCGGCATCACCAGCATTGTCGGCAACGGCCATCTGATCAAAAAGGTCTATTTTCCGCGCGCCCTATTGCCTCTCAGCGTGGTCGTCTCCAACGGCATTAACTTTTTGCTGGCCCTGCCGGTGCTGTTTGTGCTGATCTTACTGGCGGGCACCGGGGCCGATTTGCGGACGATCAAGGGCCACAGCGGGCCGGTGGCGAGCGTGGCGGTCGCGCCGGGCGGGGCGTTGCTCGCGTCGGGCGGCGACGACGGCACGGTACGACTCTGGCAGAACAGCGACGGCGCACCGTTACGCACCCTGCCGGCCGGCCCGGCGGTCTCCAGCGTGGCCTTCGCGCCCGACGGCCAGACCGTGGCGGCGGCATCCGACGATCACAAGATCCACCTCTGGCGGGTGAGCGACGGCGCGGTGCTGCGGACGCTGGACGTGCCCAACAGCCCGATCAGCAGCGTGGCCTTCTCGTCTGATGGGCAGACGCTGGCGGCAGGTCTGCGCGACGGCAGCGTGCAGCTCTGGCACGGCACCGATTTCGTGAACTGGACCGCGCTGCCCGCGCTGGTCAGCGGCCAAGCCGTCTGGAACCTCGCGTTTACGCCCGATGCCAAAATCCTGGCGACGGCCAACGACGACCACAAGGTGCGTCTGTGGCGGCTGGCCGATGGGCAGTTGATCGGCACCCGTGAGGGGTTGAACGCGCCGGTGGTCAGCCTGGGGTTCAGCCGCGATGGGGCCACCATGGCCGCCGGCGCGACCGATGGCACCGTCCAGTTGTGGCGCACCGGCGACGGTCGCCCGCTCCGCAGCCTGATCGGGAACAAGACCACTGTCTACAGCCTGGCCTTCGAATCGTCGCCGGCCGGCAATCTGCTGGTAACGGCGGGCGACGATCATGTTGTGCGCCTGTGGCGCGTGAGCGACGGCACGCTGCTGCGCGCGTTCACCGGCCACAGCGCGAAGGTCAACAGCGTGGCCTTCGCCCCCGATGGGTTCCACGCCGATGCGTTGATTGTATCGGGCAGCGACGACGGCCAAGTGCGCCAATGGGTAACGGCGGGCGCAACCCATATGCAGCTCTCGCCCAATATCTTGTGGCTGCCGGTGCTGATCGCCATCGAAGCGATTTTCTTGACCGGAGTGGCGCTGTTCGGGGCCGCACTCAACGTCTTTTTCCGCGACACCCAAGCGATCATGGAGGTGGGCATCACGGCTTGGTTTTTCCTGACGCCGATCATCTATGACGCGCATGAAGTGGTGTCGCGTGATTTGGAGGGCTGGATGTACCGGCTCAATCCCATGGCTTCGCTGATCTCCAATTTTCGCATCATCCTGTACAACGACGGCATGGACCCCACCGCGACCGGCCCTGATCCCACGGCGCTGCTGGGGACGTTGATCACCTCGCTGGTCGTGTTGGCGCTGGGCTATGCGTTCTTCCGCAGCCTCAGCCGCCGCTTCGGCGAGGAGCTATAGGCCATGTCCACCCCCCCCATCGTCGGCCCGGTCAAGGTCATCAAGTTTAGCCATGTCTCTAAGCGCTTCCTGTTGCAGCAGCAGCGCGTCAACTCGTTCCAGGAGGTCTTGACCAGCCTAACCGCGCGCGGTCGCCGCTTGGTCAAGCCGCCGGAGGGACTCGCCCCGCCGACGCGCGAGTTCTGGGCGTTGCGCGATGTCAACTTCTCGGTCTATGCCGGCGAAGCGCTGGGCATCATCGGCGAAAACGGGTCGGGCAAATCCACTGCGCTCAAGATGATCAGCCGCATCCTGTACCCGACCGAGGGCAGCGTGTCGGTGCGCGGCAAGGTTTCGGCCTTGCTCGAACTAGGCACCGGCTTCCACCCCGACCTGACCGGGCGCGAAAACGTCTACCTCAACGGCAGCCTGCTGGGGCTGAACCACCGCCAGATGGACAGCCGCTACCCAGCCATCGTGGATTTCGCCGAACTGGCCCGCTTTATTGATACGCCGATCAAACACTGGTCGTCGGGCATGGTGATGCGGCTGGGCTTCGCGGTGGCGATCAATGTGGACCCCGACATCCTGATCACCGACGAAGTGCTGGCGGTGGGCGACGAATCGTTTCAGCGTAAATGCCTAGAACAGATCGCGCAGTTCCGGCGGGCGGGCAAAACGATCATCTTTGTCTCGCACGCCCTGGAAGCCGTGCGCGGGCTGTGCAGCCGGGCCATCTGGCTCGACCACGGCCTGCTGCGTGCCGACGGCCCGGCCACGGCGGTGATCGACAGCTATCTCGACTTCGCCAATGAGCGGCACCGCACGCGCCTGCTGGCCGAATACGCGAACCGCCCGTCGCCCGCCCCGTCTGATCCTGCGCCGCCGCCCGTGCTGCCCCCTGCCGCGCACGCCGAGCTGGATGCGCCCGGTGCGCCGGGTGCTGCGCCGCCGCCCGTGGTCGAACCTGCTGCCGCGCCGAGCGGTCGCTGGGGCAGCGGCGACATCACGATCACCGACGTGACCTTCCTGAACGCCGCCGGGGAGCCGGGCAATGTGTTCACCACCAACGACCGCGTCATCGTGCGAATTTCGTATCATGCCCGGCGGCGGGTGGACAGCCCGGTGTTCGGCTTGGCCTTCTACACCGAGGGGGGCGTGCACCTCAACGGCCCCAACACGCGCTTCGCCGGCCTCACTCTGCCCGCGCTGGAGGGCGACGGCCATATAGATTACATTATCCCCAGCCTGCCCCTGCTCGGCGGCGTGTACGACCTGACCGTTGCCGTGGTGGACAAGGACATGGCCGAGACGTTCGACCACCAGCACCGCCGCTACCACTTTGTCGTGCAACCGAACACGCAACTTGCCGAACGCTGGGGCATCCTCTATATCCCCGGCGAATGGGAACTCAGCACCCCGCCGACCGCAGCCCCTAACCCCCGCGCCTAAAGGGAGCGGGGGAATTTATCTCCCCTGCCCGCTACCCCGTAACCTCTGGCATAGGTCTTGCCATTAGTCAGTAGGACTTGCGCTTGTGTTGTCTGCTGTAGGCACGAACCAGATGATCATTGAGTAACATGAGTGAAAGTCCTGGTTATATAGCTCTGTGGTTCAGCGTGCTGTCACCCTGGGATCGAGCCGACCCTGGATGTTCGGGACAGGGATGTAACAGTAGATAGGTAGTGAGATAGCAATGGGCGCAAAAGTGGTACACTTAATGGTGGTGGACGATGAGCCGATGATCCGCGAATTGTGCGCGGATATGTTGGTCGGTGAGGGCTATAATGTGATCACGGCCAGTAACGGGCGCGAGGCGGTGGATTTGGCGATCAGCCGGCGCATCGATCTGGTCTTGATGGACCTGATGATGCCGGTGCTGGACGGGTTGACTGCATGCAAAATGATGCACGAAGACAGCCGTACCCGCAACTTGCCGGTCGTGATCATGTCGGCGGCCGGCAATGTGCGGGAGCGAATGCGCGAAGTGCAATGCTTGGCGGCGGCGATCCTGCCCAAACCGTTTGACTTCGACGAACTGCTGCAGACGGTGCGCCACCTTACAGCCTGAGTTGGCCTGTTACGCCATGGGGTTGAGGATGTTCCGCCGATGCCTGCTTACTGGGAACAGCATTACGACATCCACGATCCCGCGCGGGCGGCGGCGTTTGATGAAGTCTCGTTGTGGGGTGCCCGCTTTGGCATCCTGCTGCTGGACCAGCTCGCCCTAGCCCCCGACCACACGGCGCTGGATTTGGCCTGCGGCACCGGCTTCCCCCTCTTGGAGCTGGCGCAGGTCTATGGTCCCGCCTGCCGCTTCATCGGGCTAGACTTGTGGGCTGCAGGGTTGCAGCGGGCCCAGTCTAAGCTGGCGGCCCGGCATCTAGCGAACGTGGCGTTGGTCCAGGCCGACGCAACGGCCCTACCTCTGCCCGATCACTCCTGCGATCTCATCGTCTCCAACTTGGGTCTCAACAATTTCGCCGATGCGCCGGCCGTGTTGCGCGAGTGCCGGCGCATGGCGAAACCGCAGGCGCGGCTGGCCTTCACCAGCAACTTGATCGGGCACATGGCCGAGTTTTACGCGGTGTTGCGCGAATTGCTGGCGGCGGAAGGCCCGCCGCACTATTTGGTCCGGCTGGCGCAAAACGAAGCCCACCGGGGCAGCCGCGACTCGATCTGTGCGCTGCTGACCGACGCGGGCCTCACGGTCACGCGGCTGGTAGAGGATCAATTTCAGCTACGCTTCCTGGACGGCAGTGCGCTTTTGCGGCACTTTCTGGTCCAGGTGGGCTTCCTGCCGGGCTGGCGGGCCATCCTCGATCCCGGTGACGAAGCGCGGATCTTGCTGCTCTTGGAAAGCCGCCTGAACACCCTCGCCGCTCAAAATGGATCGTTGGTGATGACCATCCCCATGCTCTATGTGGAAGCCCAGCCGTCCGGCGCCGGCCCGCGTTAGCGGCGTTTACCGCGCCGCGCCTTCGCCCCAGAATGGATCGCTGAGGTAGCGATTGCCGCTGTCCGGTAGGATCGTGGCGATGATGCCGCTGTCCAACTCGCGGGCGAGGGCAATACTCGCGGCGACCGCCGCGCCACCCGATGGCCCCACGAACAGCCCCTCATAACGGGCCAAGTCGCGCGTGGTCGCCTGCGCCGTTTCGGTGTCCATCGTCAGGTGGCGGTCGGCGAGGGTGGGGTCGTAGATGCCCGGCACGCGCACCGTCGCCATGTGCTTCATCCCCTCCATGCCATGCAGGGGGCTATCGGGCTGTAGCGCGCCCACGATGATGGCCGGGTTCTCGTCTTTCAGCCGCCGCGCTGTGCCCATGAAGGTGCCGCTGGTGCCGAGCGCGGCCACAAAATGCGTCACCAGCCCCGCGCTTTGCTGCCAGATTTCGTATCCCGTGCCATTGTAATGGGCCTGCCAGTTGGCGGGGTTGTTGTATTGGTCGGGATAGAAATAGGCTGCTGGGTCGGCAGCTTGCAAGCGTTGCGCCTCGATCTGTGCGCCGTCGGTGCCCAGGCGCGGGTCGGTCAGCACCAAATCTGCGCCGTAGGCTTGCAAGATGCGCCGGCGTTCGGGGCTGGCGTTGCGCGGCAGGCACAGCCGCACGCGGTAGCCCAGCGCCGCGCCGATCATGGCGTAGGCGATGCCGGTGTTGCCGGACGTGGCATCCAAGATCCACTTGTCGGGCGTGAGCAGGTCGCGCTCAATGCCGTCGCGGATCATGGCCCAGGCTGCGCGGTCTTTGACCGATCCGCCGGGGTTGAACCACTCAGCCTTCGCCAGAATGGTCACGGCGGGCGACACGCCGGCCAGCGCGGGCAGGCGCTGCAAGCGCAACAGTGGCGTGTTGCCGATGCGCTCAACCAGCGTGCCGGCTCCTAACGCGGGCGGTAACAGGTCGCGCTGCGTGTGGCGTATAGGGGTGATCGTCGGATAAGTGAGCATCGCTCTGGGTATTCCCTCTCGCTGCCGCGCCCATCTATGGCGGCGCGGGGCGCAAAAAAAGAGGCTGCCGTTCGGCAACCCCCTGGTCTATCATCGTCAGTGCGGCGGCTTCTACCGCCGGGGCCGCGCTAGGCAGGCGCAGCCGGGGGCCAGGGAGAGAGGGCACGGGCACAACAGCAGTGTGCCGCCCGTCGGCGCGGTACAGGCGTAAATGCGCGGCCAACGCCCCTCGGTGGGTTCTCCCCACCCGGCGTGTGGCGTATTCATCATAGCGGCCTGTGCCTGCATCCACTCTCACTTCCGGCTATGGGACCGCCGTTTTGCGCTCCCACCATAGCATACGCTATCTGGACCATTATAGATCGCCCTGCTGCCGTCCGATGTGGGCAGCCTCACATTTCCCTGTAGCTCCGCGCCTCCGTGTCTCCATAGTGCCGTCCTACGCTTGCGCCAGGGTTGCTGACGGGCGCGGGACGGGGGCATCTCCTGGCTGGTCGGCGGTGTGGCCTGGGCCTTGCAGGAAGATGGCGTACATCACGGCCAGGATCGGCAGGTGGCCGAGCAGTTCGACCGGCGGCAAGAGGGGGATGGCGATATTGAATGGCACCCACATCAGCAGGATCACCAAGCGTGGCAACACCCCCGCGATCAGCAGCACGCCGATGGTCGCCTCTACGGTCGCCGCCGCGACGATAAACAGGTCATCGGTGAAAGGGGTGAAGCCCAGCGCCTGCGGGAAGTTGAACAGCGGATGGGTGTGCAGAAACGCGGCGGCCAGGGCCGGGTTAAGCAGCTTTTCGGTGAAGGCCAGCACCAGGATCGTCAGGCCGGTGCCGATGCGGATGGCGGGCAAGGCGAAGCGCGTGTAGGGTTGCCAGAAGCGATCCAGCCGTTGCATCAGCGCGCCGGTCGGCGCGAACAGGCCGCGCCCCAGCAGCAAGAAGTAGAGGCCAATGCCCGCGAACAGCAACTGTTCCAGCGCATAGGCGGTCGGGTAGAGCGCGAACGCCAGCGCCACCAACGCGATCAGCAATCCGCCACCCAGCCGCGTGAACCAGCCGGTGACCAATGACAGGCTGATGGCGATCACCAGCGCGCCCAGCGCCAACCCGACCGGCCCCGCCGGTAGCGGCAACACCGGCGAAAACAGCCAGCCCTGCACGGCCATATAGATCAGGCTGACCGCCGTCTGGATGCCGATCACCGCTTGCGAGGCTTGCACCGCTGGGCGCAGCCAAGCCGGATTGGGCCACAATGGGTCACGCACCACGCGCCGCAGCAGCAGCAACGCCGCCAATGCCAGCGCCGCGCCGCCCAGCGCCAGCGCCACCGGCCCACTGACCAGCAGATCCAGCCGCACCGGATAGGCTATCGCATCGGTAAACCACTTTTCGTGCGCCCAGGCCGTGGCCGGGGCCAGCAGGCTTGCCGTGACCACGCCGGCCAGCGTAAGCCGCACTTGGTTTTGTGTGTGTGTCATAGAATTATTCATCTTGCACCTCTTGTACCCCGCCTCACTTTGTTTGTGATGTATTTCACAATAAAGATACGTATAAAGCCGGCAAACGGATCGGCACCGGCATTGCTTCCCCCGCCGGTCTTTGCTATACTGGGCAAAATACGGAGCGACCCCGCGCGTCGCCACTGCTTTTTGCGCGTGAACGGCTACCCGAACACCTGATACCTGACACCAGTCAACGAGGTATCAGGCATCAGGTATCAGGAGACGATCAGCGTAGACCGGACACCTGATACCTGATGCCTGATACCTCGCCCGCGCGTCGCCACTGCTCTTTTTGCGCGTGAACGGCCACCCGGACCCCGGACCCCGGACCCCGGACCCCGGACCCCGGACCCCGGCCCCCTGATACCTGATCGCTCGCCCGCACGTCGCCATTGCTTGAAAGGACACCCCGCCGCTATGTCCCTACCCGATTTTGACTTCAGCCATTATTACGGCTACGAGGAACTGACCGCCTTCTTACAGCGCATGGCCGAGGCGTACCCGCAGCTTATTGAGATCGAGACCATCGGCCAGAGCCACGAAGGGCGCGCCATCCCCATCGCGATCCTCACTAACCGGGCCACCGGGCCGGCGCTGGAAAAGCCGGGCTACTGGATTGATGCCAACACCCACGCCGGCGAAGTGACCGGCTCGGCGGTCGCGCTCTATACCATCCAGCACTTGCTCACCACGCACGGCAGCGACCCACAGGTGACGCGCCTGCTGGACGGCTATATGGTCTATGTCCTGCCGCGCATCACGGTGGACGGCTCAGAAAAATACCTGACCACGGCGCATATGCTGCGCTCCAGCGTGCGGCCCTACCCCTATGCCGACCGGCGCGACGGCCTGCACCCGCTGGACCTCAACGGTGACGGTCTGATCCTCGATATGCGGATCAAAGACGCAGCCGGCGCGTGGAAAGCGTCGGAACGCGACCCGCGCATCATGCGCCGCCGCGAGGCCGACGAGTTTGGCGGCACCTATTACACTGTGTTGAGCGAAGGGATGATCGAAAACTACGACGGCTATGAGATCAAAGAAGCGCCGCCGCAAGAAGGGCTGGACTTTAACCGCAACTATCCCCATATGTGGGAGTCGGAGGGCACCCAACGGGGCGCAGGCGATTTCCCATTCTCAGAGCCGGAGACGCAAGCCGAGGCGCAGTTCTGGCGCACCCATCGCAACATCAACGGCTTCCTGACCTATCACACCTTTTCGGCGGTCATCTTGCGCCCCTACAGCACGCATCCCGACGAGCAGTTCCCGGTCGAAGACCTCGACATCTATAAACTGATCGGGCAGAAGGGCACCGACCTCACCGGCTATGATTGCGTATCGGTCTACCACAAGTTCCGCTACCACCCCAAAGAGATCCTGCACGGCGGCATGGACGACTATGCCTACGACCAGTTCGGCTGGTTCGGCTTCACCACCGAACTGTGGGACGTGGCGACGGCGGCGGGGGTGAAAAAAGAGGGCTTTATCGAGTGGTTCCGCTGGCACCCCGAAGAGGACGACCTCAAGATCATGGGCTGGAACGACGATCAATTGGGCGGCAAGGGCTTTGTGGACTGGCAACCGTTCGACCATCCGCAGCTCGGTCCAGTCGAACTGGGCGGCTGGGATGTCAAAGCCGTCTGGCAAAACGCACCCGCCGCGTTCTTGCCCGAACTCTGCGAAAAGCATTGCCTCTTCACCATCGCCCACGCGCTGATGTCACCGCGCCTGGGCCTGCGTCGCCTCGTTGTGCAGCCGCAGGGCGGCGATGTGTACCGCGTGGTTGCCCTGCTCGAAAACAGCGGCTTCCTGCCCACCTATACCAGCAAAAAAGGCTTGGAGCGCAAAGTCGCCCGGCCCATCGAAGTCGTGCTGACCCTGCCGGCGGGCGCGACGCTCGTCACCGGCGAAGCGCGGCAAGAGATCGGTCATCTGGAAGGGCGGGCCAACAAAGCCTTCGGCGGCGGATCGGGCACCGACTACCTCCGCAAAGTGGAATGGGTGGTGCGCGCCCCCGCCGGCACCCGGCTGGCCCTGACCGCTGCCGCCGAGCGTGCCGGCACCGTGCGAACGGAGATCGCGCTGGATGCGGTAGGAGGTGCGAGTGGGGCAGTTGCACGGGGCGATTAAAATCGCGGCTACAGCAACGAAGCCCGCCTACGCGGGCTGAGATGGAGGGGGTAGGCTCACGGAGAATAGCGTGCCTACCCCCTGCGGTCTTGTGGCTACATATCCCCATTGACAACACTACAGCCTATCGCTTATGATTGGGAGAAGAATTGTGGGGCGCGCAACGCCGAACGCCTCCCGTGAGGGAGGTGTTTTTATGCCCACTGACCTGATGTAGCAGGCAACGGGCGGGTAGGCGAGGGCTGTGTCCCCCATAAGGATCTGGGCAACGGGCGGGTAGGCGGGGGCTGTGTCCCCCGACAGTGAGCGACCATGCTGCAAACGGCTAAACCCAACCGCATAGATCGCGCCGCCGGACAAGCCGGCTGGCTTGTTTCGCTGGCGGGCAGTGGTGCCGGACATGGGGCAGCCAATCCCGTCGTCGGCTTGGCGGGCTGGCTTGTTTCGCTGGCCGGCAGTGGTGCCGGACATGGGGTTCCCCCCTTCCGCCCGTCGCCCCTCACCCACCCAATCACATACATCCCCCAGACGGAGTCCCCCGGACCCGTCTTTTTCTATGCCCAATTCCTAATCCCTGCAACAAAAATACGCAATACACAATACACAATACATAAGGAGGATCACTATGTATTACCCGAAGTCCCGTGAACTCCGCGCCGCTGTCACCCGCCGGTCCGACTTGACCCTGCTGCCCACACTGCCGGCGGCGGCGGGCGTGGCTGAGGCCGCCGCGCAGACCCGCGTGCGCCACGCGCTCACGCGCAGTGTCGAGGAGGCGCTGGACCGGGCCGGGTTCACGCAGGCTGATGGCCCATTGCCGACGGCGCTGGCCGTCCACTTGGGCCGCACCTGCTGGCCCACTCGCACGGGCTTGGCCGGGCAGATCGCCGGCGCGGGGGCCGATGGCGCGGCGCTGATCGATCTGTTGGAACGGGGGCTGCTGCTGGCGCTGCATGGCACGCTCAACCGGGCCGCCGCCGATTTGGCGCTACTGGGGGTAGACCTGGACCGCCTCAAATACCTGCGCCTGCCGCTGCGCCGCGTGCGCCACGATGATCCGGCGGCGGCCCCCTGGACTGCTGCGCCGTGGGCCTTGCTGGGAGCCAGCGAAAACCGTATACTGGCCGCAGTCGGTGCGCCGGCGCTGTTGCTGCGCTATGCGCCCGCTGCCCTGGTGCCCGATCCTGCCGCGCCTGCGCCCGCTTTGCTCGACGCACGCTTGTTGTTGCCCGGCGTGGGCTTGGTCGCCACCGCCGGCGCGGACGGCCACTTCTGCTTCGACCTGCGCGCCCTGGCCCGCTTCCTCTGCGCCACCACGGTCGCCGTCCTCGCCCGACCGTGACGAATGCGGAATGACGAGTTCTGAGTTCTGAATTCTGAATTATGAATTAGGGACCGACAACCGACGACCGACGACCGACACCTGACACCTGATACCTGACACCTGAAAGCCTGACACCTGATACCTGATACCTGATACCTATGACCGACGAGACGCAGCCGTTTTATGATCCGCACCTGAGCTATCAGGAGAACTACGCGCGGGGGCCGTTTGGCCTGTTTGCAGGGGAACCACCTGCGGATGCGCGGCGGGCGGCGCTGGGCGGGGTGGCCCCGGCGGCGTTCTTGGGCGCGCCGTTGCGGGTGCCGTTCGGCATTCCGGCGGGGCCGTTGCTCAACGCAGCCTATGTGGCGGCGGCGTTCCGTTGGGGCTACGATCTGTGCCACTACAAAACAGTACGGAGCCGTCCCTGGCCCGCCCACGCCTTCCCCAATGTGTTGCAGGTGGTCACCGCCGCTATGTTGACCGATAACGGCACCCCTGCGCCAACCCTCCAGGCGCGTCCTTTCACCGAGGCGGGGGGGCGTGTAGCCCCGGCGGATCTGGGCCGCCTGAGCATCACCAACTCGTTCGGGATGCCGGCCCAAGCGGTGGCGGTGTGGCAGGCTGATGTGGCGCGGGCCCAGGCGGCTGCCGGGCCGGGCCAAGTGCTGGCCGTGTCGGTGGTCGGCACCGTGGATCCGGGCGACGGCCCTGCTGCCTTTGCGGCCGACTTTGCGCGCACCGCCGCCCTGGCCGCTGCGGCGGGCGCGCGGGTGATCGAAGCCAACCTGTCGTGTCCCAACGTCGGCGGGCACGGCCTGCTCTGCCATGATATTGCCGGAGCCGCCGCCGTCTGTGCCGCGATCCGAGACCGCGTGCCGGATCGTCCCTTGCTGGTGAAGCTGGGCAGCTACCCGGCCACGCCCGCCGGGGATAGCGCGCTGGCCGCGTTGGTGGCGGCGCTGGCCCCCTATGTGGCCGGCTTCGCGGCCATCAACGCCGTGCCCTACTCGGTGGTAGACGCGAGCGGAGCAGCCGCCTTGCCGGGGCCGGAGCGGGGGCGGGCAGGCATCTGCGGTGCAGCGATCCGCGACCTGGGCCTCAGCGTGGTGCGCCGCCTCGCGGCATTGCGCCTAGCCACCGGCGGGCGCTGGGGTATCATCGGCGTGGGCGGCGTGATCGGGCCTGCCGACTATCACGCTTATCGCCGCGCCGGGGCCGACGTGGTGCAGGCCGCCGCCGGCCCGATGTGGCACCCGCGCTTGGCGCTGGACATTGCCACCGACTCGTGATCACAACAGGCACAAAGGACACCATCATGCTGGGGTTTAATGCACGGCTGGATGCGGCGGTTGCCGCACGGGGCCATTTTTTATGCGTCGGGCTGGACCCGATCTATGGCGAACTGCCCGACCCGTGGCGCGCCATGGGGGTGACGGATGCGCTGCGCGGCTTCAACCGCCGCATCATTGACGCAACCGCCGCGCACGCAGTCGACTTCAAGCTGCAAATGAAGGTCTACACCGCCGAGGGGCCGGCGGGCTACAGCGCGCTGATCGAAACCTGCCGCTACATCAAGGCGACCTATCCCGACCATCTGCTGATCCTCGACGCGAAATACGGCGACATCGGCCATGTGGTGGCGCGGGTGGCGCATGAGGCGTTCGACGTGTGCGGGGCCGATGCCACCACCGCGTTTGCCCATCCGGGGCACGAGGCGCTGGCTCCGCTGTTCGAGCGGCCCGACCGGGGCTGCTTTGTCGTCTGCCGCACGTCCAATCCCGGCGCGGCGGAACTGCAAGACGTGGCGGTAGCGGGCGGCGATCCCTATTTCCTTTACATGGCGCGTCATTTACGCGAATCCTGGAACGCCAACGGCAACTGTGGCTTGGTGGCCGGGGCGACCTGGCCCGCCGAAATGGCCGCGCTGCGGGCCGCTGCGCCGGACTTGCCGTTCCTGGTGCCGGGCATCGGCGCGCAGGGCGGCGATTTGGCCGGCTCGGTCGGTGCGGGACGCAACGCGACGGGCGGGGGGTTATTGATCAGCGCCAGTCGGGGCATCATGCAAGCGCCCGACCCGGCGGCGGCGGCGGCGGCCTATGCCCAGGCGATGATCGCTGCCGGGCAGGCTCCGCCTGCGCCGGCTGTGGATGCCAACCTAGATCGCTTGTTGGTGGACTTGTTTGACGCGGGCATTATTCGCTTCGAGCCGATCACGCTCAAATCGGGCCGCGTATCGCCCTACTACCACAACCTGCGCGGCTTGGTGGCCCACCCGGCCCTGCTGCGCCGCGTGGCTGCCGCCTATGCCGCCCGCGTGCGCGCGCTGGGTTGGCAGCCCGACATCCTGATCGGCATCGCCTACGCGGGCATCCCGTTGGCCGTGGCGCTGGGTCAAGCGTTAGACCTGCCGGCCGGTTATGTGCGCGCCGAAGCCAAAGCCTATGGTACGCGCCAGATGGTCGAAGGCCCGTGGGCTACCGGCCTGCACGCCCTGCTGATTGACGACGTGATCTCGGACGGAGCCTCCAAGCTGGAAGTGCAGGATCACTTGCGCGCGGCTCAATTGGTCGGCCACGAGATGCTGGTCTTTGTGGATCGCGGCCAGGGTGGTCTCGCCACCCTCCAGGCGGCGGGCCTCCAGCCGCAGGCCGTCACGACGATGGCCCACACCCTCGCCGTCTTGCACGCCGCCGGGCGCATCACCGCCGCGCAGGTGGCCGCGAGCGCAGCGTTTATGCTGGGCGCGTAAAACGTAAAACGTAAAACGTAAATTATGAAGCGTAGGGGTCAGATTGGTAGCGGTGCAATGAATTGCGCGGAACCGGCTGGTACGTGGACTGCGGTCCGTTTTACGCCTTACGCCTTACGCCTTACGTTTTACGTTTTACGTTTTACGCTTCACGCGCCGATCAGCGCCTGGAAGGCCGGCTCCTCGCGCAGATCGGCGTAGGCGCGGCTGCTGCGGGCGGCGGCTTGGGCGGCGGGGCGGTCGAGTTGCAGCGCTTGGCGCAGGGCGATCAGGGCTTGGTCGGGGTGGCCCAGTTTGAGGTAGGTTGCGCCCAGGTTATAGTGCGTCACCCAGGCGG
>Ga0123336_10002866_pt1 | contig 14792 bp, 14 predicted proteins | sample SSSSmetaG_FD_96466 | JGI IMG/M metagenome (GOLD analysis project Ga0123336, IMG submission 96466) | Glacier valley bacterial and archeal communities from Borup Fiord, Nunavut, Canada, to study Microbial Dark Matter (Phase II) - ​SSSS metaG | ecosystem: Environmental > Aquatic > Freshwater > Ice... | reverse complement strand
GCCGCCAAGCCCAAGATTGCCGACTACGCCTTCACCACTCTGGTGCCCAACCTGGGCGTGGTGGCGTACTACGACTACAAATAGTTCGTGATGGCCGACATTCCCGGCATCATCGAGGGCGCGGCCGAAGGCAAGGGCCTGGGCACCCGCTTCCTGCGCCACATCGAGCGCAACTCCATGCTTCTGTTCATGATAAGCTGCGACAGCGCTGATATCAACGCCGAATACAAGGTGCTAATCGGCGAGCTAGAGCAGTTTAATCCTGACTTGCTGGACAAGAAGCGCCTGCTGGCCATCACCAAGTCCGACATGATTGACGAGGAGCTGGAGGCCGAAATTCGCCAGACGCTCCCGGCCGAGGTGCCGTCCATCTTCATTTCTAGCCTCACGAATAAGAACATTCAGCCGCTAAAGGACATGATTTGGAAGGCGCTGCACGAGTAATGCTAGGTGCCAGTGTCTACGTCGGAGTAAATTTCTCTCCATCCCATTAACCAGTTAATGGCTTGATGACGCTCCATCGCAATGCTTTGTACCTGTCTGACAATTCTACTGTCTGCTTTCGAAATAGGGTCGCCTTGAATAGCCATGTCCTTCTTCTGAAGCTTGACACCTTTTAAAGAGAGAGGCCCCCACTGTGCACCACGGACAAAATCTTCGAAATCTATGGGTTCAGGTCTTATGCTGAATTGCCGCAAACGCCAATGAACTGCAAGCGCGATACTGCCATAGTGCTCTAAGTCATTAGATGAACGAAGCTTGCCTATATGCAACGCACTTTTATTCAGTGATTGTAAAAAGCCCAATCCGCCACTTAACTCATTGATATTGGACGTTTCGTCAATTTTGGGGAGTTTGTAGCAATTCAAAGCCCAAGCTAATACACCAGCCCCTTCAGTACGCCAGCCAGAGTTCATTACTTGTTGGGATTTGAGTGTTCCAAAAGGGGCAGCTATTATTTCATTTTCGGTAGTTTCCAGCTCAGCTTCAATATTGAGAGAATAGAACCAGCCTCTGATTTTATCCCACAAAGCAATTGATTGGGTGTTTTGAGCTTGAGGGTCAAGTCTTCCTCGGTATGCGAGCGTAGCCAAAATAATAGCTTGTTGAGCTACACGTTGCTGAGTTGGCGGCGATACATTGAATTCGTCGTCCGGTTCTTCCATCTTGTGAGTGAGTTGTAAGTAGCGTGGTAAAGCTAATAGAAGTTGTCGGGTTGCTTTGGACCCGAAATGATTCTGTATTTCCTGTGCCAGTATGGCAGCCGCCGTTCCTTTGGCAAGTGAATTGCGCCCGCAACCCGACCAATCGGCTAACCCCGTGAAAAACCCTTTCCGACGAATATTTCCGCAAATGGCTAACGAAAACACCTTACCCCAGGACGACAACCTGACCGTCGACCCCACCCACGTAGCCGGCGAAATGGCCGACGCCAACGACGGCGCCAGCACCGACCCGGACATGACGGCCACCGGCGCGCCCCGGCCCGAAGCCTCGCGCACCGACACCGAACTGGCCGACCTCAAAGACAAGTACCTGCGCCTGGCCGCCGAGTTTGAGAACTACAAGCGCCGCACCAGCAAGGAGCGCATCGACTTGTTCAAAACCGCCAACCAGGAGTTGATGGTGGCCCTGCTGCCCGTGCTCGACGATTTTGAGCGCGCCCGCAACGCCACCGCTGCCACCACTGATGCCAACGCCGTGCGCGAAAGCATCGAAATTATTCAGGGTAAGCTGAACAAAACGCTCCAGCAAAAGGGTTTGACCGCCATGGAAGCTAAGGGCGGCGACTTCGACGCTGAGCTGCACGAGGCCATCACCCAGATTCCGGCGCCCAGCGACGACCTGAAAGGGAAAATCGTGGACGTGGTGGAGCAAGGGTATTACTTGGGTGATAAAGTAATTCGCCACGCCAAAGTGGTGTTGGGGCAATAATCTAAAACATCTGTCATCCTGGGCGTAGTGAAGGACCTTATCACGCCAGAACAAACCGTCTGAGCGTGACAAGGTCCTTCGCTACGCCCAGAATGGCAGACGATTCATAAAGCAGAAGATGGCTACGAAGCGCGATTATTACGAAATACTAGGCATTGCCAAAAACGCGGCGGCGGACGAAATCAAGTCGGCTTACCGCAAGATGGCCATCAAGTATCACCCCGATAAGAACCCCGACGACCCCACGGCCGAGGACAAGTTCAAGGAAGCCGCCGAGGCGTACGAGGTGCTCAGCAACGCCGACAAGCGGGCGCGCTACGACCGGTACGGCCACCAGGGCATGGGCGGCGGGGGCGGCGGCCCGCAGAACATGGAGGACATCTTCTCGCAGTTCGGCGACATTTTCGGCGGGGGCGGGGGCTTCGAGGGGTTTTTCGGGGGCGGGCGCCAAGGCGGCGGGCGGCGCCAGCGCAAGGGCTCGAACCTGCGCATCAAGCTGAAGCTCGACTTGGAGGAAATTGCCAACGGCGTCGAGAAGAAAATCAAGGTGAAGCGCTACGTGGCCTGCCAGCCGTGCGGCGGCACCGGCGCCAAAAACGGCACCGACCTCAAAACCTGCCCCACCTGCCAGGGCCAGGGCCAGACCAAGCGCGTGGTGAACACCATGCTCGGCCAGATGGTGAGCTCCAGCACCTGCCCCACCTGCAACGGCGAAGGCAAAACCATCGTGAGCACCTGCGACGTGTGCAAAGGCGAAGGCCGCCAGTTGCACGAGGAAGTTATTCCCATCAACATTCCCGCCGGCGTGGCCAACGACATGCAGTTGAGCATGAACGGCAAGGGCAACTTCCCCGAGCGCGGCGGCGTGCCCGGCGACCTGCTCATTCAGATTGAAGAGGAGCCGCACGAATTCCTGAAGCGCGACGGCAATAACATCATGTTCGAGCAGTACATCTCCTTCGTGGATGCGGCCCTGGGCGCGAGTCTGGAGGTGCCCACCATCGAGGGCAAAGTAAAAATCAAAGTGGACCCCGGCACTCAGCCCGGCAAAATTCTGCGCCTGCGCGGCAAGGGCATTAAGGACCTGAACGGCTACGGCCGCGGCGACCAACTCATCCACCTCAACGTGTGGACGCCCAAGCACGTGAGCAACCAGGAGCGCGAGCTGCTGGAGAAGCTGCGCGACTCCGACAACTTCACGCCGCACCCCGGCAAGAACGAGAAAGGCTTTTTCGAGAAAGTGAAGGAATACTTCGCGTAGTGTCGTAGTACATGCTTTAGCTTGTGCATCGTTGGCCGGGCACAAGCCAAAGCGTGTGCTACACGACGTTCTGCTTCCCAGTTGTGAAACCCCGCCGAATTACCTTCGGCGGGGTTTTTTATGCTGCTGCGTCATCTGCGAAAGCTTCTGCGCCTTCTGCGGTGAAAAAATACCAGGCCGCTGTAATGCATTCGCTACCCTGCCGATTCACTTCCCGAAACCGCCCCCAAAAAATGCCTGCTGCTGCGCCGTCCGCCGATTTTGTTGCCGCGCTGCGCGAGTACCAGCCGCTGCTGCGGCGCGTGGCCCGGCTCTACTGCCAGGACGCCGACGACCGGCAGGACCTGTTTCAGGAGATGGTGCTGCAGCTGTGGCGGGCGTGGCCCCGCTACGTGCCCCAGCCGAACGCCAAGCTCAGCACCTGGCTCTACCGCATCGCGCTGAACGTGGCCATCTCAAACTTGCGCCAGCGCACCCGCCGCCCCGCGCCCACCGCACTGGATGCCGAGGCCTTGGCCGTGGCCCAAACGGCGGATTCCGATTTCGACGCCGACGACCGCGCCGTGCTGTACCGGGCCATCGGCCGACTGTCGGAGGTCGACAAGGCCTTTGTGCTGCTCTACCTCGAAGACCGGCCGTACGAGGAAATGGCCGACATCCTCGGCATCACCCAAAACAACGTGCGCGTGAAAATGCACCGCGTGCAGGAAAAACTTCGCTCGCTTTTAGTCCCCGCCGCCTGATGGAACTCGATGACCTCCGCCGCCAGTGGCAGCAGCCGGAACCGGCCGCGCCGCCCCTCAATCAGGCGGACCTGAACCGCTTGCTGGCCCCGCGCTCGGATGGGCTGGTGGAAAGGATGCGCCGCAATGCACGGCTGGAAACGGTCTTCGTTGTGCTCGTGGCCGTGGCCGTGCCGCCGCTGATTGGCTTTGCCGACAATTTTCTGCTGCGGGCAGAGGCCGTGAGCCTGTTCCTGCTGTCGCTGGTGCTGCTGGCCTATTACTACCGCAAGCTGAAGATGTTGCGCCTGATGACTCGGCTCGACGGCCACGTGCTGGGCAACCTGCGGCGCTTGTGCGCTGGCCTGCGCAGTATGCTCCGCTTCAACTATCGGCTGACGTTGGCCATGGCGCCGGCCACGCTGCTGCTGATGTACGAGTACGTGGTGGGCCAGGAGCTGGCCCGGCCCGGTGGCGTGCGAACCGCCATGCTGATTGGCTTGGGTACGGCGTTTCTTGCCGCGGGCCTGCTGCTGCAATGGGCCGTCGCTGCCACCACGCGCCGCTACCTCCAGTACCTCTACGGCCAGCACCTCGACCGCCTTGAAGCCAGCCTGCGCGAGCTGGCCGAGCCCGCGCCAACCCCTGCCAACTAAGCTGCCCGGCCCCGTTCATCCGGCTTATTCGCCGCTTGGGGGGTGGTGGCAGCCGCTTGGCGCGCATCAGTTGGCAGACGGCCGGGGCGCCCGATACATTTGCCCAGCGCCGTGCTCCTACATTTAACCCGTTAACCAACCCCTTCTTTCTGTGAAATTTATACTTGAAGCCATCGACGTGCGGAAGGCCTACGCCAACCACGTCGCCCTCGACGGCGTGAGCCTCGCCATCCCGGAGGGCAGCATTTTTGGTTTGCTGGGCCCCAACGGCGCCGGCAAAACCTCGCTCATCCGCATCATCACCCAGATTACGGGGGCCGATGAGGGCGAAATCCGCTTCCGGGGCGAGCGGCTCAACCCCGACCACATTGCCCAAATCGGCTACTTGCCGGAGGAGCGGGGGCTGTACAAAAAGATGAAAGTGGGCGAGCAGTTGCTGTACCTGGCCCGCCTGCGCGGCCTGAGCCGGGCCGAGGCCCTGCTGCGCATTCGCCGCTGGCTCGACCGCATGGACCTGAAAACCTGGGCCGAGAAAAATGTGGAGGACCTCAGCAAAGGGATGCAGCAGAAGGTGCAGTTCATTGCCACGGTGCTGCACGAGCCGAAGCTGATTATCCTCGACGAGCCATTTTCGGGCTTCGACCCCATCAACGCCAACCTGATTAAGGACGAAATTCTGGCCCTGCGCGACCAAGGTTCAACCATCATTTTCTCGACGCACCGCATGGAATCGGTGGAGGAGCTGTGCGACAGCATTGCCCTGATAAACAAGGCGCACAAGGTGCTCGACGGCTCGGTGGCCGACATCAAAAACCAGTTCAAAACCAACACCTACGAGCTCGAAGGCCGGGGCCGCCTCCTGCTCACGCACCCCGATTTTGAGGTGTTGGAACAGAAGGAGCGCGAAAACGGCCACGTGTTTGCCCGCATCCAGATTCACGCCGGGGCCACGCCCAACGACCTGCTGCGCTTCGCCATGACCCAGCTCGAAGTGCAAGCCTTCCGCGAACGAATTCCGAGCATCAACGAGATTTTCATCCGGCGGGTAGGGGAGACCATGCCGGAGGCGCTGGCCACGGCGTAGCGGTTTCTGCTGTGAATTAATAAAAGAGAACGTCATGCCGAGCGGAGCGGAGCGCAGCCGAAGCATCTCTACCGCTTCGTTGGGCCAGTAGAATTACTCACGCCGTAGCGACGATTCGACAAGGTCGGCAGGACGCTCAACTAATAAAACACCTCTTACTTCCCCACCTTTTTTTTGCACCTTCTCCATCATGGACAAAATCTGGCTTATCGTTCAGCGCGAATACCTTACCCGCGTTCGTAAAAAGAGCTTTTTGGTTATTTCGCTGCTGGCGCCGCTGCTGCTGGTGGGTTCGGGCATTGCCATTGGCAAGCTCAGCTCGGCTTCGGGCCCCGATACCGTGGCCGTGCACGACGAGAGCGGCCTCAACCTGACCAGCCACTTGCAGGACAACGAGGACGTGCACTTTGTGCCGGCTGCGCCCGGCCCCCTGGCCACGGCCCAGGCGGCCTTCGAAAGCGCCCGACCCAAACAGGCCGCGCTGCTCAATTTCCCGGCCGGCTTCGCGCTCGATAGCGCCAAGGGCATTCAGGTGTTGAGCAAGGGCAACGTGTCGCTCAACCGCCAGAACAACATTCGCAAAGCGGTGAACAAAGCCGTGGGCGAGCTGAAAATGGCCCGCTCCGGCCTCAAGCAGGCCACTATCGACAACCTGCAGGCGCGGGTGGACCTCACGGCCATCAACCTCGACGAAGTGGGCGGCAAGCGCAACGACGTGGGCGTGACCACCGCCATGGCTTACGTGCTGTCCATTCTGGTGTACATGTTCATTTTCATTTACGGCGTGCAGGTGATGCGCGGCGTGAGCGAAGAAAAGTCGAACCGCATCATGGAAGTCATGATTTCGTCGGTGAAGCCATTCCAGCTCATGATGGGCAAGATTCTGGGCATTGCCGGGGTCGTGCTCACCCAATTTGGGCTGTGGCTGGCGCTGTCGTGGGGCATTACCACGGTGGTGGTGCCCCTGCTAATGAAGCCCGACAAGCCCGCTACCGCGATTGCCGCCGCCCGCAGTACGGGCAGTAGCACGGCCGCCCCGGCCGTGGCCACCGCGCCCAAAGCCACGGCAGCGGCCATCGCGGCCGGCGAAGTAGCCCCGCCCAAACCCGGCCAATTCAGCCTGTGGAGCGTGCTGGGAGGCTTGCCCATTGGCAGCATCATCGGCGGGTTTCTCTTCTTTTTCCTGGGCGGTTACCTGCTGTATTCGGCCATGTTCGCGGCCATCGGGTCGGCGGTGGACGACCAGACCGATGCGCAGCAGTTCATGTTTCCGGTTACGGTGCCGCTCATTTTAAGCTATGTGGTCAGCATCAACGTCATCATCAACGGCGACCCCAACGGCCCGCTGGCTTTCTGGCTCTCGATGATTCCCTTCACCTCGCCCATTGCCATGGTGATGCGCCTGCCGTTCGGCGTGCCCGCGTGGCAACTGCTGCTGTCGGGCACGCTGCTGGTGGCCGGGTTTGTGGGCGTGACGTGGGTGGCGGCCCGCATTTACCGGGTGGGCATCCTCATGTACGGCAAAAAAGTGTCGTACAAAGAGCTGTCGAAGTGGATGTTTTACAAAGGGTAAGGAAAGAGCAGAAACATTAAACGTCATGCTGCACTTGCCGAAGCATCTCTCCCGCGTCAGTAATCCTGTCAGCGGGGTTTACTAATGCAGTGGAGATGTTTCGGCAAGCTCGGCATGACGTTCTGATTATTTATGCGCACTCTTCTTTTGTTTTTCCTGCTGCCGCTGCTGGCCCTCGCGCCCGCCGGCGACCGGCCCGCCTACCGCCTCTTCACCGCCACCGGCGCGGCCGCCGACTACGACCAGATGCTGGCCGAGCTGGCGCAGGCCGACGTGGTGCTCTTCGGCGAGCAGCACAACGACGCCCTCGCGCACTGGCTGGAGCTGCAAGTGGCCAAGGACCTGCTGAAGCTGAAGAAACCCGGCCAACTGGTGCTGGGCCTGGAAATGTTTGAGCGCGACGTGCAGCCGCTGGTGGCCCGCTACGCCGCCGGCTCCCTGGCCGACACGGCCCTGGAGCGGCAGGCCCGCCCGTGGCCCAACTACGCTACCGACTACCGCCCGCTGCTGCAATTCGCCCGCGAAAACCACGTGCCGGTTGTCGGCACCAACGCCCCGCGCCCCTTCGCCCAGGCCGTGGCCCGCGGCAGCCTCAAGGCCCTCGACAAGCTGCCCGCCGCCGACCGCGCCCTGCTCGCACCCCTGCCCATGAAGGTGGATTACGAGCTGCCCGGCTACAAAAACATGGCCGCCATGTTTGGCGGCGACAGCAAAGCCCACGGCGGCGGCGCCCAGAACATCATCCAGGCCCAGGCGCTGAAGGACGCCACCATGGCCCACTTCATTCAAACCAGCCGCCAGGATGGCCAAACCCTGCTCCACCTCAACGGCAGCTACCACTCCGACCACCACGACGGCATAGCGGCCTACCTGCGCCAGTACGCGCCCAAGCTCCGCGTGCGCACCCTGAGTGTGGTGACGCAGGAGCAGCTGCAGCAGCTGGAGAAGGAGCAGGTAGACGTGGCCGATTATGTAGTGGTGGTGCCGGCCGACGCGGGAAAGACGTATTAACGCATACTTTTGGGGCTCATCCACCAGCCCCGCCCATGCTGATTCGAGACGCACGAGTTGCCGACAAGAAAACTGCTGTTTATGGTGCTAGAAAGCTGTTTTTAGCGGCTTTTTTGCTGGGGCTTTCCGTTGTGATCCACGCCCAAACCATCCACTCGCCCAGCCTCAAGCTGACGCTGCAATTCGCACTTAGCGCCGCCGGGGAGCCTACTTACCAGCTCCGCTACGGCGCGAAGTCTGTTATCAAGCCCAGTAAGTTGGGCGTGCTGCTGCAAGACCAGCCGGGGTTCGACAAGGGTTTTACCGTTGCCAAAGTCGATTCGAGCCGGCACGACGACACCTGGACGCCGGTGTGGGGCGAGGTGAAGCAGATTCGCAATCACTACCAGGAGCTGGCCGTGACCGTGCAGCAGGCCGCTGTGCAAAACCGGCAGCTGGTGCTGCGCTTTCGGCTATTTGATGACGGGCTGGGCTTCCGCTACGAGTTTCCCGAGCAGAACAACCTGAAGTATTTCACCGTCAGCGACGAGCAGACGGAGTTTAACCTGCCCGCCGACCACAAGGCGTTCTGGATTCCGGGCGACTACGACTCGAACGAGTACGCCTACACCACCTCCCGGCTGAGTGCGGTGAACACGGCGCCCATTGAGCCCATTCAGCAGCGGGCGGCGCCCACGCGGGTGCAAACGCCGCTGATGCTGAAGTCGGCCGACGGGCTGTATATCAACATCCACGAAGCCGCGCTGGTGAACTACCCGGCCATGATGCTGAACGTGAACCCCCAGACTTTCGGGCTCGTGAGCCAGCTGGTGCCCTCGGCCACGGGCGCCAAGGCGTATTTGCAAACGCCCGAGCACACGCCGTGGCGCACGGTGGTGGTGGCCGATAACGCGCCCGCCATCCTGGCCTCGAAGCTGATTCTGAACCTAAACGAGCCCAGCAAGCTGGCCGACTCGGATTGGATTCAGCCCCAGAAATTTGTGGGCGTGTGGTGGGAGATGCACGTCAATAAAGCCAGCTGGAACTACTCCGACGCCAGCAACCTCAAGCTGGCCAGTACCGACTGGGCCCGCCTGCCGCCCAACGGCCGCCACGGCGCCAACACCGCCAACGTGAAGCGTTACATCGACTTCGCCGCCAAAAACGGCCTGCAAAGCGTGCTGGTAGAGGGCTGGAACGTGGGCTGGGAGGACTGGGCCGGCAACTGGAAGGAAGAAGTGTTCGACTTCGTGACGCCCTACCCCGACTTCGACGTGGACGCGCTGCAAGCCTATGCCGCCGCCCACAACGTGAAGCTCATTATGCACCACGAAACCAGCGCCTCGGCCAGCAACTACGAGCGGCGCATGGACGCGGCCTACGCCTTCATGAAAGCCCACGGCTACGCCGCCGCCAAAACCGGCTACGTGGGCCGCATCATCCCGCGCGGCGAGCACCACGACGGCCAAATGATGGTGAACCATTACGTGCACGTGGCCGACGAAATGGCCCACCACCGCCTCATGGTCGACATGCACGAATCGGTGCGCCCCACCGGCCTCAGCCGCACCTACCCCAACTGGCTGGCCAACGAGGCCGCCCGCGGCAACGAGTTCAACGCCTGGAGCACCGGCAACCCGCCCGAGCACGAAACCATCCTGCCCTTCACCCGCCTCATGGGCGGCCCGATGGAATACACGCCCGGCATCTTTCAACTCAAGCTCGAACCCTGGAACCCCGCCCGCAACCAGGGCCGGCAGGTGCACACCACCCTGGCCAAGCAGCTGGCCCTGTACGTGACGATGTACTCGCCCCTGCAAATGGCCGCTGACCTGCCCGAAGCCTACGAGCAGCACATGGACGCTTTCCAGTTCATCAAGGACGTGGCCGTGGATTGGGACGACACCCGCATCCTAGCCGCCGAGCCGGGCGACTACCTCACCATCGCCCGCCGGGCCAAGGGCCGCGACGAGTGGTACCTGGGCAGCATCACCGACGAACAGGCCCGCACCCAGCCCGTGACGCTGGATTTCCTCACGCCGGGCGTGCGCTACCAAGCCACCATCTACGCCGACGGCCCGGGCGCCGACTGGGAGAAAAACCCCATGGCCTACCAAATTCGGCAGGTGTCGGTGACGAGTAAGTCGAAGCTAGTGCTGGCGCTGGCGCCGCGCGGCGGCGCGGCAGTGAGCTTCAAACCCAGCGACAGGCCGAAAGCGAAGTAGAATTTTTTGGGCCGGCGGGGCCGAAAGCGAAGGGCGAACAGCGCATCGCGCCGTATTTTGCACCCCCCCACCCGGCCCCGCACCGTTTCCGTCCATGACCACCACCGACCCCGAAAAGCACGCCCTCTTTCAGCAAGTAGCCGCGCAGCTCCGGCAGCAGGGTTTCATCATTGCCAAAGAAGACCCCACGCGCCCCTGGGGCGGCTTTTTTGTGATTGCCGAGGAACAGGCCCAGCAGTTTGCCGATGCGTATTTCAACGGGCTGCCGGTAGACCAGCTGCGGATTGCCGGCCAGTTGAGCCCCAAAATGCTGCTCGTGGCGCCGCACCAGCGGCTGAGCTGGCAGTACCACCACCGCCGGGCCGAAATCTGGCAGGTGGTGCAGGGCCCCGTGGGCGTGGCCACCAGCCCCACCGACGAGCAGGGCGAAGTGAAAAACTACCAGGTGGGCGAGCGAATCGTGCTGCAGCAAGGCGAGCGCCACCGCCTGGTGGGCCTGCGCGACTGGGGCGTGCTGGCCGAAATCTGGCAGCACACCGACGCCGCCAACCCTTCCGACGAAGACGACATCGTGCGCGTGCAGGACGACTTCGGGCGGTAGAGGGCGAGCCCGCGCCCTATTCCGGCTTGGCTTTTTTCAAGGCCTCGGCCAGTTCCTGCCGCAGCTGCGCGCCGGAATCGGCCGGGGCTTTTTCGGAAATGTTGTACTGCTTTTGCAGGCGTTTCCACTCCTCGATTTCGATGAACACACCGGTGATGGTGCCCTTGGCGTCGGACAGGTACTTTATTTCCATGGTAATGGGGCGGAGCTAAAGGCGCGGTTACTCGCCGGGGTGATAGGTTTTTTCGGCGTGGGCCTTCACGTCCTCGGGGTAAAACCGGACTTCTTTGAAGCGGCCGTTGCAGTATAGGTCGGCCTGGTCGGTGAAGTGCGGGGTGCCGGGGCGGCTGCTTTGGCCGCCGGTCACCACGGAACGCGCCACCAGGCGCGGGCCGAAATCGACCACGGCCACGAAGCTGTTGCCCACGTCGCCGTAGCGCTTTTTAGTGCCGGGGAAGGCTTGGGCTTTGAAGGAAGCCAGGGAGCCCCAGTTGGCCGACGTGAAAGCCACCGGCAGGCTGGGCTGCTGGTCGTCGTAGGCTTCCACCACGTGGCCGGTGAGGCGCTGGTAGCGGTTCACGTCGCCCCAGGGCATTTTCCAGGTGCCGAAGTCGCGGGCGAGGTCGTCGAGGGTTTCGACTAGGGTGGTTACTTTTTCCTGGGGCGTCGTTTTGGCCAGGGCCAGCCGGGCGAAGGCCACGTAGTCGAGCTGCGGCTGGGCCGACGGCACCCGGGCGCGGGCCAGGGCCAGCAGCCGCTCGGCCCAGTAAATGGCCACGGTTTGGGCCACCGAGGTTTTGCTGTAGCCGCGGTTCCAGGCGCGCAGCAAGTCGATGGCTTCGCCCACGGCGGGTTTCTCCGCTTTTTCGACCGACGTGGGCTGGTAGGCCGCCAGCAGCGGCGGCAGCAGGTCGTCGAACGCGGTGAGGTGCGGGTCGTCGGCCGCGGCAATCAGGGTGTCGAGGGTGAATTTCGATTTGCCGCTGAGTACCCGTGCAGCGTTCAGGCCGCGGTAGTTTTCGGCGTCGGGGGCCATGTAGGTGGGGTATTTGGCCCGGTCCGGGCTGCTGGGCCCCGCCACCGTGAACGGCGTGGAGTTGCAGTTCTGGATGAAGCCGCTGGCCGGGTTGTGCACCTGCACCAGCTCGCTCACCGCGTGGAAGCCTTTCCACTCGGTGGCCGGCGAGCTGCCGTCCACGGGCTGGTTCCAGTCGAATTTAGGGTCGCGCCGGGGCATGTAGTTGCCGTGCCAGTAGGCCGTGTTGCCCTGGTTGTCGGCAAACCCGGTGTTGTTCGAAGCGTTGCCGTTTAGCTTCATCACCTCCTGGAAACTGGCGTAGTCGCGGGCCTTGGTGCGCAGGTACGACTGCTGCAGCGCGTGCAGCGGCTCGTTCATCATGCGCACGGCCACCCACCGCGTTTCGGACTTTTGCCCCACCACGGGGCCGTGGTGGGTGCGGTACACGGTGAAGCTCCGGCGCAGGATTTTGCCGCCGTCCCGGTAGGGCAACGACACTTTCTGCGCCACCACGGGGCGCAGTTTTCCGGCGTATTTGTAATAAAAGGCCCCGCCTTTCTTCTCAATGGTTTCGAGGTATTCGTCCATCGAATCGGCGTTGCTCGACGTGTGCATCCAGCCGCAGTTTTGGTTGAAGCCCTGATAAATGAAAAACTGGCCCCAGGTCACGGCCCCGTAGGCATTCAGGCCCTGCTCGCTCACCATCTGCACTTCGGAGCGGAAGTAGAACGAGGTGTGCGGGTTGATGAGCAGCAGGGCGTGGCCGTTGGCGCTTTTGGCGGGCGCAATGGCGAAGCCGTTCGACCCCACCTCGCCCGCGCCCCGGCGCTCGGCCTCGGTGTTCAGCCACGAGCTGGACTTCCTCTGGCTATAAAACGCCTTCAGGCGCTCCGTCGACACCACGCTGATGTTGCCCCCGATGCTGCCCTCGCTGAACAGGAGCGGCATCCACGGCTGGAAGCGGCGCAGCAGCCGGGGCCGCACCGCGGGGTGAGTGGCCAGGTAGTAGTTGGTGCCGGCGGCAAAGGCGTCGAGCAGCTTTTTGAGGTCGGGCGGGCTCTTTTTGTAGATGCTCAGGGCTTGGGTCGAATCCATGAACAGGCGGGCGCGCAGGTCGTGGTACAGCTCCTTTTCGCCGTCCACTTCGGCCAGGCGGCCAATGGCGTCGAGGTAGTTGGTTTCGAGCCGGCTGAAGTCGTCCTCGCACTGGGTGTAGAGCAGGCCAAACACCGCGTCGGCATCGGTCTTGCCGTAGATGTGCGGCACGCCGTAGGTATCGCGGACAATCTGGACCTGCCGCGCCTGTTGCCGCCAGCTGGCCAGCTCGGCCGGGGTGAATTTTTGCGCCTGGGTTGCCAGCGCCGTCAAAATCAGAACCAGGGTGAAAAGCTGCCGCATCGTGTCCGCGTGAGTGAGGAAAATTTAGCTTAAAGGAAACGAAAAAGCCCCAACCGCAAGGTCGGGGCCGGTCCGGCAGCGGCCGGGAATGCCCGCGCCGCCGCAGAAATCAGCCGGCATTACGCCGAAAACGACGAGCCGCAGCCGCAGGTGCTCTTGGCCTGGGGGTTGTTGAACACGAAGCCGCGGGCGTTGAGGCCGTCTTGGAAGTCGACTTCCATGCCCAGCACGTACATGGCGTGCTTTTTATCCATGATGAGCTTCAGGCCGTCGAGGTCGTAGGTTTCGTCGGCGTCTTTGGCTTTGTCGAAGCCGAGCAAGTAGCTCATGCCCGAGCAGCCGCCGCCCTGCACGCCGATGCGCAGGCCGTAATCGGCCGGCACGTTCTTTTCCTGGATGATATTCTTGACTTCGACCACGGCGCGGTCGGTGAGGCTGATGGGGGCGAGGGTGGCAACAGTAGCCATAAAATAGGCGAGTTAGCGGTGGGTGGAAAACAAAGATACGGCGGCGGCCGGTGCAGCCCAAGGCCGGGCGTTGGGGGAGAAACAGCAGTTGGGGCCCGGCAGTTCACGGCGTAAGTTTGTGCCTTGCCGGCCCCGTCCGGGCCCTGCGCCCGCGCCGGCCCGCCACCACCCGGCGCCGCCACCCACGTCCCCCCACGCAACCCGCCCGGCGCCCGCCGGCCGCTCCCCCATGGATTCCACCACCTACGTCTTCGACCTGCTCAAAATCATCCTGCCCGCCCTCCTCGTGGCCGGCATCATCTACCTGCTGTTCCAGCAATTTTTGGAAAAAGAGCAGCAGCGCCGTCTGATTGAAATGCGCCTCGAAAGCAGCAAAACCACGCTGCCGCTGCGCCTGCAAGCCTACGAGCGCATCGTGCTGTTCCTCGAGCGCATCTCGCCCAACAACATCCTCGTGCGCCTGAGCAGCGCCGGCGCCACCGCCCCCGACTTCCACCGCTTGCTGCAACAGGAAATTCGCGCCGAATACGAGCACAACCTGTCCCAGCAGCTCTACATTTCTTCCGATGCCTGGACGGTGGTGAAGGAGGCCAAAGAAAACGTGCTGACCATGGTGAACCGCGCCTTTCACGGCCTGCCCAACCCCGGCCAGGCCCGCGGCACCGAACTGGCCAAGCGCATCCTCGAAGGCCTGATGCTGGACGGCGCCGAGCCCACCGCGCAAGCCTTGGCCGTGGTGAAGAACGAAGCCGCGGGCCTGTTTTGAGCCAGCGGCGTCTGTCATTGCGAGGGCGCAGCCCGCGGCAATCCGTCCTCTCATCGTGACCAACGCTCTTTTAAGTACTCAGGCAAAAGTAACCGT
>Ga0123336_10002863_pt1 | contig 14800 bp, 16 predicted proteins | sample SSSSmetaG_FD_96466 | JGI IMG/M metagenome (GOLD analysis project Ga0123336, IMG submission 96466) | Glacier valley bacterial and archeal communities from Borup Fiord, Nunavut, Canada, to study Microbial Dark Matter (Phase II) - ​SSSS metaG | ecosystem: Environmental > Aquatic > Freshwater > Ice... | reverse complement strand
TCAAGACCTTGCTCGTACGCTATGAAACCAGCCTGCAAAATTGGCTAGCTTTTCACTGGCTCGCCTTCACGGCACTCCTACTACGTAAAATCGCGCCCGCTACCACTTCCTAAACAGCTTCACAATCATATCCAGTTTAAAGCAACACGGATTGTTGAAAAAATTATTTCTGGGAGATAATATGTGCTTATGCAGGCATTGCCCCGATTCCCCAATGGCACTGGATGGAGGAATGACGGCGGGAATGCCACCCCGGGCGCGGGGCCACGAGGGCCCTGGCAGCGCCCCTACGCCACCGCGCCCCGCCAACGCTGGCATGGCCAGGTAGCGGGGCGCGGCGGTTCAGTAATAAGTTGGCAGGTAGTTTATTGGCTGTCGCCAGGGTCGGGCCTTGAGTTCGTTAAGTGGATGTGTACCAGGCCAGTACCTCCAGGCCGCTGGCGTCGTCGGCCGCTTCCACTACTTCGTCCAGCACGTGCTGCACTTCGGCTTCGCTCCAGCCCTGGTCTTCGGCGGCGGGCACCCACAAATCTAGGGCAGCGTAGCGCCCCGTGCCGGGTGGCAGGACGCAACGGACCTTCTTACGAATATTCATGCAGAGAAAGACAAACGGTTTAAATTAATGCGTTTAGTGCTTGCTGGTTAGTGCTCAGCAGAGGATTGAACAACGACCAGCTGCACGGGCACCACGCCCGCTTCGATGATGTCGAGCTGCACCGCGGCGCGGCGCGAAACGTCCACGATGTAGCCTTTGGTGTGGGGGCCCCGGTCGGTCACGGTTACCTCCACGGAGCGGCCGTTGCGGGTGTTGGTGACCCGGATGCGGGTGCCGAAGGGCAGGGTGTTGTGGGCCGCCGTCATCTGACCGGGCCGGTAAATGGAGCCGCTGGCGGTGGCCCGGCCCGCAAATTTGTCGGCGTAGTACGAGCCCAGGCCGGTTTGGGTGTAGGCACCGCGGGGGCTGGCGGTGCGGCTTTTGCTCGCCACCCGGCCGCTGCTGCACGCGGCCAGCCCGGCCAGGCCCAACGCCGGGAGCAGGCAGAGGCTGCGTAGGCGGAAGTTTAAAAAATTGATTTTCAATAAATTCTTCATCTAATCTTCAAAATTAGCCACAATCTTTCGGAACAATTCAACCCCAATCTTTTTCAGCCCACACCATGACAAATACCCTCAAGCTCGCCGCTGCTTTCGCTTTCACGGCCTTCGCTCTCAACGCCAACGCTCAAGGTACCAAGCCGGTAGCCAAGGATGCCAAGACGGAAACCAAAACCGAAGAGAAGATGGAGACCAAGAAAACGGAAATGAAGGAAGACAAGATGGAGGCCAAAGGCAAAATGCACCACGGCAAAATGATGCACCACACCAAAATGGCCGCCAAGAGCAAAATGTAATTTTTTGCGCTTAACTGACGCGGGCCGCCCGGCGCAACTGCTTCGTTTGGAGCGGGACGCCGGGCGGCTTTGTGTTGCCCTGGCTCAGCGGCGGGCCGGGGGCACGCGCAGGGCCTGCAGGGCATCGAAATTGCCCTGAAACACGTTGAAATCGACCACGCCGCGAATGCCGGGCACGTAGGCTTCGTCGGAGTGCTGCCAGATTATCCAGCGGCTGCGGGGCAGGCTGGGCTGGTCTACCTCGTAGTGGGCGAGCCAGAGCGGGTAATCGTCGAAATGGCCGGCCAGGTGGCGTTGGTAAAAACTGTGGTTGGAGTAGAGAATGGGGCGCACGCCGTAGTGGGCCTCGACGAGGCGCAGCCAGCGGGCCACCTCGCGGCGCAGCACGGCCACGTCGTGGAAGTTGGCGGCTTCCACGTCGAGCACGGGCGGCAGGTCGCCGGGGGCGAGGGGCACGGTGCGGGCAAAGAGGTCGGCCTGGCTCTGGCCGTCGCGGTTGGGCTGGAAGTAGTGGTAGGCGCCGCACAGCACACCGGCAGCCCGGGCCTCGCGCCAGTTGCGGGCAAAGCGCGGGTCGCGCAGGCTGGCGCCTTCGCTGGCCTTGATGAAGGCAAACCGCACCCGGTTGCGGGCCACTTCCGGCCAGTCGATGCGGCCCTGGTAGACCGATACGTCGATGCCGTGCACGGAGTAGCCGGCCAGCAGCGGGGTCTTCTCGCGCCCGGTGAGGCCGCCCTTGGTGAAGGTGGCCCAGGCCCGGCGGGCGTAGCGGTTCAGCTGCACTTGGTGGCGCAGGTAGTACGCCGCGCCCAGCAGCACGCCCAGCAACAGCCCCGCCAGCAGGCGCCGCCGCCACGGCCCGCGCGGGCGCAGCAAAGGCGGCGAAGGAACAGCAGAACGGGCGGGCACGGGCACGGGCAAGGGCGAATGAAGTTCAAAAATAACGCGCCCGGCGGCGGCGTTCGTGCCTGGACCGGGGGCTTTTCGCCAACTTTGTGCTTTCCGTCGCCATTTCCGCCCATGTCTTTCCTCCGCGCTGCCGATGCCCGTGACGAATCCGGCCACCTTATTCGGGAGCTGCACGGCGTCACGCTGGCCCAAATTCTGGCGTACCTCGTGGCCGCCTACGGCTGGCCGGAACTGGACGCGCGCCTGCGCATGAACTGCTTCGCCGACAACCCGAGCGTAAAATCCAGCCTCTCGTTTCTGCGGCGCACGCCCTGGGCCCGCGCCAAGGTGGAGGAATTGTACATCAAAGCACGCGCGGCCGAGGTGCAGGGCCGCCCGCGTCCTTAACCGCTCAGCGCATGGCCGACGTGTCCGAAAAGTCCTCGAAGCCGGCGCTGCTGGCGGGCCTGCTGCTGTTTGTGGCCTTTGAAGTGGTGGCGTTTTATGGGCTGCGCTACCTCACTTCGGGCCTGGGCGAAGCCAACCAGAACCAGGCCGAAAATACCATCGTGAGCAACTGGGTGAAGACCATGGTGTTCTTCGTGGCGCACCTGGCACTGGTCATCGCGGCCATGCTGGCGCTGAGCAACCGGCTGCCGCGCCGCTACCGGGGCCAGGTGATGGGTTGGTTCTACCTCGCGCTGGCGATGACGTTTCTGCTGATTATTCCACTGTTTGGGTAGTGTGGCAGCTTTACCATCTGTCATCCTAAAAAACAAAACCACCGCTGCGGGCGGTGGCTCAAAAGTGAAACCCAAAAAGAAGGCAAGCGGCCGGTCGGTCCCGGCGTTATCAGTGGACGGCGGTGCCGGTCGGTCCCGGCATTATAGGCAATGGCTGCAGGTAGGCGGTAAGGCCCCAATTGGGTGCCTGGCCACCGGCCGCCGAATGCGCACGGCTTGGTTTTAATTGTGGCGAATGTCGATTTCGCGCTGCTGGTCGGTGGGGTTGAGGAAGGGGATGCGCACGCGCAGTTCCTGGCCCTCGTGCACGGCGTCGATGCGGGCGAGGTCGAGGTTGGTGGGCAGGTCGAGGGTCTGCATGAACAGGGGCGCGGCGAGCCGGTCGTCGGGCTCGTGGCGGTACTCGCCGAACACGCTCAGGCGCTGTTGGTTAAGCACCACGCGGAAGCTCTCGGCGGCCACGGTGGGCATGGCCACGCGCACCAGCACGCCTTTGGCGCGGCGCTCCACCCGCACCTGGGGCTGGGCCACGCCGCCGCCGATGGTGTTCAGCAAGTCGAGCTGCGGGGCAATGGAACGGATAAATTTCGGGCTGATAAATTTCATGGCGGGGAGCCGGATTTTAGGGCGGCTTCGAACCAGTTAAGTCAAATCGTGTACCAATCTGATTTGCGGGGTAGTGGCGCTGAATATCAGTCGTATTGACGCATAAAATCACCTCCCAAAGCAGCGTCCGCGACACAGTGGCGCAAGGTAGCCAAACAAGCCAATCGCATCAGACGAAATGGCGGAATACGGCCACCAAAATGGCCACTGCGGCAGGCAGCAAGGCTAAAAGCGGCTGGTCAGGCCGAAGTGAATTTTCGAGGACTTGAGCTCGAATTTCTGGTCGTTGGACCGGCCCACCGAGTACACAAACTGGAACAAGCCTGCCGCCGTGCGGAAGCTCAGGCCGGCCCCCACGCCGGTGGGCTGGTCGGTGTACCGGTCGCGGGCGATGTCGTGCCGGGCGTAGCCCTGGTCAGCGAACAAAAAAGCGTACGAATCGGCGCCGATGAATTGGCGGAATTCGGCCGTGGCCACGGCGTAAGAGCTGGTGTAAAAGAAGTTTTCGTTGAAGCCGCGCAGGGAGTTGAGGCCGCCGAGCCGGAACAGGTCGTTGGTGAACAGGCGGGGGTTGAGCAGGCCGTCGCCGCGCAGGCGCAGCAGCAGCACGCCGGCGCGCTTCACGGGCACGTACCGCTCGGCCCGGAAGCCGAACGAATACTGCGTGGAGCGCAGCAGCAGGCCGTCGTAGAGCGCGGGGTTCACGTCGGCGTTGCGCGAAATCACCTTGGTGCCCACGGCCCCCTGGGCGTTGAGTAAGTAGCCGCGGTGCGGAAAAAACAGGTCGTCGAGGCTATTCCAGGCGTAGCCAAGGCCGTAGGAATTGAACTGCGAGTCGATGTTTTCGGGCAGGGTTTGGGTGTTGTGCAGCGTGGTGTCGAGCAGAAACGAGCTGCGCTGCTCGGCGAAAAAGCTGATGCGGCCGGCCCGCGCGGTGGGGTAAGTCACTTGCAGGCGAGGCCGCAGGGTGAGAAAAGCGTTGTTCTGCTTGTAGAGGTTGAAGGTGGCGGCCACTTCGAGCGGGGTCCCGAAGAAGTTGGGGTGCACGTACTGGGCGTCGAGCAGCTGCGAGAGGGCGTCGGTTTTGCGCCATTGCAGTCCCACCTGCTTGCCGCCGCCCTTGAGGTTGCGCAGGTTGATGGTGACGTCGCCAGTGAACTGCACGCCGGTTTGGCTGGCGTTGGCGTTGGGCAGGATGCCCACGATGGCGTCGAACTGATTCGAGGGCCGGTCGTCGAGCAGCAGGTATACCCGCGCCCGGCCCCGGGCAAAGCGCACTTCGGGCTCGGCCCGCAGGCGCACGTAGGGCAGCTGGCGCAGCAGCTGGGCCGCTGCTGCCACCCGCTGCTGGCTGAAGGGCTGGCCCGGAAAAATCTGCAAATATTTGGTCATGAAGCGCTTTTTGGTTTTGGTGTTGCCCACCAGCTGCAGCGAATCGAACACCACCACCCGGCCGCGCCGGAGCACCACGCGCCCGGCAATGTCGTGCCCGCGCAGCCGCAGCGAATCGAGGCCCACGGTGGCGAAAGGGAAGCCCTGGTTTTCGGCTTCTGTCAGAATCCGCTCCTGCAGCCGGGCCCAGTCTTCGGGCACAAACGGGGTGCGGCGAAAAAACTTTTCGCGGTAGCCGGCGCGGGTCAGCAGGCCGTCGCCGAGGTTGCCGTTGCGCAGGTAGGCCCAGCGGAACGGCTCGCCCACGTACAGGCGCACCCGCACGGTGTCGCGGGTCCAGCGCAGGGTGTCGGCCGAGGCGGTGAGGTAGGCGTCGCTTTGCAGGGCCAGCACCAGCTCCCGCACCTGGCGCAGAGCCGTGAGCGAGTCGGGCACGGTGGCGCGCAGCTTGTAGCGTTTGAGCAGCGGCCGGTCGGCGGCTTCGGCGTCGAGCAGCAGCACGCGGGGGCGGGCGGGGGCCCGGCGCGGCGCGGCCACCGACACGGCGGTGGGCGGCGGCAGGGGCGGCGACGCCAAGCCGGGCTGGTTGGGTGCGTTGGGGTCCAGGGCCGGGGTTTGGGCGTGCGCCGCGCCGGCCAGCCAGCCCAGCCACAGCATTCCCAAACAGCGCGCAAGAAACCGGGTACTCATTCGGGGGCACAACGCGAAAGCCGGCGTTTAATTTCCCGAAGGTAAACCCGGCGCCCACCACCGGGCGGGCCTACCTTTGCCCCACCCCCGCATTGGCCGCCCGCAACGGTTGCGCGCCGCGGCACTCGCTGGCCCGGCGCGCGGTTAACGGGCAGCTGTTGACTGACTTCATGCCCGGCCTCTACCTCCACATTCCCTTCTGCAAGCAGGCCTGCCACTACTGCGACTTCCACTTCAGCACCTCGCTGGGGCTGAAAAGCCGGCTAGTTGACGCCATCGTGCGGGAGCTGGAGCTGCGCCAGCACTACCTCGGCCCCGCCCCCACGCTCGACACCATTTACTTCGGCGGCGGCACGCCCTCGCTGCTCACGGCCGCGGAGTTGGCGCAGCTTTTCGAGGCCATCCACCGCCACTTTCCGGTGTCGCCGGGGGCCGAAATCACCCTCGAAGCCAACCCCGACGATCTGAGCGCCGTCGCGCTGTACGCCCTGCGCCACGCGGGCATCAACCGCCTCAGCATCGGCCTGCAAAGCTTCTACGAGCCCCACCTGCGCCTGATGAACCGCGCCCACACCGCCGAAGAATCCACCACGGCCGTGCGGCGCGCGCAGGACGCGGGCTTCGAAAACCTATCCATTGACCTGATATACGGTGTGCCCGCGCCGGGCCACCACATCTGGGAAGCGGACTTGGCCAATGCCTTCGCCTTGGGCGTGCCGCACGTGTCGGCTTACGCCCTCACCATCGAACCGGGCACGGCCTTCGGGCACCGCCTGCAGAAGGGCACTTTCCGGGCCGCGCCCGAGGAATTCGTGGCCACGCAGTTTGAAGCGCTGCTGGCCGCCATGCGCGCCCACGGCTACGAGCAGTACGAAATCAGCAACTTCTGCCAGCCCGGCCGCGAGAGCCGCCACAACGCCAACTACTGGCGCGGCGTGCCCTACCTCGGCCTCGGCCCCAGCGCCCATTCCTACGACGGCCGCAACCGCCAGGCCACGCTGGCCAACAACCCGCAGTACGTGTCCGCGGTGCTGGAGCGCGGCGAAGTGCCCGCGACTGTCGACGTGCTCACCGCCACCGACCGGGCCAACGAGTACCTGCTCACCGCGCTGCGCACGGCCCGCGGCTGCGACCTGGCCCACCTGCGCACCCACCTGGGCGTCGACCTGCCCGCCACTCGCCCCGCCTACCTCGCCGCGCTGCAGGCCAACGGCTGGGCCCGCATCCAAAACGAAGTGCTTACTTTGACCGACGCCGGCAAGCTGCTGGCCGACCAGATTACGCTGGAGCTGTTCCAATCCCCCGCCGTAGCCCCATGAGACTTTTGAGCGACAGCATTGCCGACGACGCCGACTTCTTCGTCGAGCAAATCCACGTTGTCGCCATCGTTTTCGACAACACCGACGACGTGACCGTGTGGGCCACCACGTTTTTCGACAACGACAGCCACTTTTTCCACCTCGCGCTGCCCTTCAAGTCCCTCGACACGCTCCTCAGCCTGGCCCACGACCGCGCCGAAGCCCTGCAGGAAGAAGTGGCCGAGGCCCTGGCCGCCGCCGACTGGCCCGTCCTGCTCGAATACAATTCGGACGAGCAGCCCCCCGTGCCCCTGCCCAGCGTCGCCCTGAAATTGTCGGTGACGTACCCCGCCGCGGAAGACGACGAAACCGAGGCGGGCGAGGACCCCGACGACCCGCAACCGCACAACATTTTCTACCTGGAAGGCGTGTTTGTGCGCCTCGACTCGTAGTGGCCGGGCCGCCGGTTTTCTACTGTATTCCGGGGCTGGGAGCCGATGAGCGGGTGTTTCAATTCCTGCGCTTGCGCGGCGAAACGCACGTATTGCGCTGGCTATCCCCGCAAAGCACCCACGAGCCGCTGCGCCATTACGCGGCCCGTCTGGCGGCGGCTGTGTCCGCGGGGCAGGCTGGCTGGCTGGTGGGCGTATCGTTTGGCGGGGTGCTGGCGCTGGAAGTTGCGCAGCTACGCCCGTTGGCCCGCGTGGTGTTGATTTCCAGCTTCACCGGCCCCAAAGAGTTGCCTTGGATAGGGCAGCTCGCTCGCGCCACGGGCCTGTACCGCGCAGTGCCCCCACAGCTGCTGCGGCTGGTGCCGCGCATGGCGCAGTGGCTGTTCAGCGCTCGAAATGGGGGTGAATACCGGCTGTTGCGCCAGATTATTCGCGACACGGATTTGCCCTTCACCCGCTGGGCCATCGCGCAGCTGTTGCAGTGGCCGGGCCGGTCGGCCACGCCCGTAATCCGCATCCACGGCACCGCCGACCGGCTGCTTCCGGCCGGCGCCGCGCACAGCCAGTACCGCCTGCCCGGCGGCCACCTCATCATCGTCAGCCAAGCCACCGAAATCAGCCGAATTCTACATCACCTAGTGGCCGAAGCTGCCGCCTCAGAAGCGGCAGTTGGCTGATTGGCCACCTGTTTTAGCCGCTGGTTGCAAACTGCTTGTAGCGGGCTAGTCACTCTTTAGTTTAAAAATGCTTCCCACCTTTCCCCACGCCGGCCGCACGTACACCTACGACCCCGCCGCACCCCTCGATATTTCCCTGCCCTTGGCGCCGGGCCCCGACCAAGTGAACTGCTTTTGGGCCGAGCCCGTGCAGTTCGACACCATTCGGGTGGGCAGCTTTGTGGGCAGCGTGGCACTGGGCGGCAGCACCAATTACCAGCGCGTCCACGTCACGCCCCACGGCAACGGCACCCATACCGAATGCTACGGCCATATTTCGTCCGACCCGGCCGCCACGCTCAATCAATGCCTGCGCCGCTTCCTGTTCGTGGCCCGGCTGGTGAGCGTGGCCCCGCGGCCGCAGCCCAACGGCGACCACGTGGTATTGCTGGCCGACGTGCAGGCTGCACTAGCCACTCAACTCGACCGCTCCATCCCCGAAGCGCTGGTCCTGCGCACCCTGCCCAACGACGCCGCCAAGCGCACCCGCCAGTATTCGGGCACCAACCCCACCTACATCGAGCCCGCCCTGGCCGAGTTTCTGGTCAAATACAACGTGCAGCACCTGATGCTCGACCTGCCCAGCGTGGACCGCGAAGAGGACGCCGGCCAGCTATTGGCCCACCATGCCTTCTGGCAATACCCCGCGCAGCCGCGCCGCGAAGCCACCATCACCGAACTCATTTTCGTGCCCGACGCAGTGGCCGACGGCCTCTACCTGCTCAACATCCAAATCACCAGCCTGGAGCTGGATGCCAGCCCCAGCAAGCCGGTGCTCTACTGCCTCAGCTTGCCCCCCGAGGCGTAGCGCGCGGCGGGGGTGCAACCTAAGTTGCCGCCGGGGCATCAACCAGGTGAACTTCCCACTTCATCCCCATACGGCATGTTTTTTACCCGTTTTTTTACCCGTCCCCTCCTGGCCAGCCTGCTCTTCTTGGCCGGCCCCACCATTGGCTTGGCGCAAACGGGCGCGCCGGCTCTCAGCTCTCTACCCCCTGCGCCCACAGCCCCCGCCCCGGCCGACCGGCTGCTGCTCAAAGTGGGCCTCAACGCGGGCCGCGCCTTGCGGTACGGCGGCTACTACGGGCTGTCGGTGCGCCTGCCGCTATCGGTGGGGGCAGAGTATGCGCTGAGCTCCAAATTCACTGTGTACGGGCAGCTTGACGCGGACTTCCGGTCGGGCCGCCGCAACGAGTATTTTGGCGACCGAGATTTTGTGGTTCCCGCCGGAGCCTTGGGGGTGGGGACGCGTTATTATTACAACCAGGACGGCCGCGCGCGGCACAACCAGGCGCACGGGCCTTTCGTGGGCAACTACCTGGCGTTGGAAGCCCACACCGAGGTGCGACAGCGCTACGCCCAGCGCGCCGATGTGGCCCCCGGCCTCAACTTGTTGTGGGGAATGCAGCGCCGCTTGGGCCGCAACTTTCTGTTCGATTTCAATGCCGGCGCTGGTTTGGGGCCTGTCCGCAACGATACCTACCTCGGTTACTCGCCCACCGGTAGCAACCTCAACATCACCACCCAATTTAACCTCGGCATTTACTTCGGCCGCTAAAGCCGCCCGCCGTCGCTCAACGCGAAAAAGGCGGCCTCTTGCGGGGCCGCCTTTTGCAATCAGAGTCAACCGACCGTTAAGCCGGTACCGACACCACTTCGCGGGGAATCACCGTCACGAACGACCGGTCTTTGCGGCCCTTGCGGAACTGCACTTCGCCGTCGACGAGCGCGAACAGGGTGTGGTCCTTGCCCATGCCCACGTTGGCACCGGGGTGGTGGGCCGTGCCGCGCTGCCGCACAATGATGTTGCCCGCCACGAGGGCCTGGCCACCAAAAATTTTCACGCCGAGGCGTTTGGAATGCGATTCGCGGCCGTTGTTGGACGAGCCGACACCTTTCTTGTGAGCCATGTTTTTTTAGTTAAGAGTTAAAAATTAAGAACCAAAAATGAGCGGGCCCGCAGAAGCAAGCCAATGCATCATTGTTAATTCCCAATTGTCAACTGATTTAGCCGATGCTGTTAATCATTACTTTGGTGAACGACTGGCGGTGACCGTTCATTTTCTGGTAGCCCTTGCGGCGCTTCTTCTTGAAGACGAGCACCTTGTCGCCCTTCACGTGGGCGAGGATGGTGCCGACTACGGCCACGCTCAATTCCGGGGCGCCGATGGTCAGGGTGCCGTTGTCGTCGGTGAGCAGGGCGTTGCCCAGCGTTACGACGTCGCCGACGTTGCCGGCCAGTTTGTGAGCGTAAACAAATTTGTTGGCCTCAACCTTGGTCTGCTGGCCAGCTATGTTGACAATTGCGTACATCAGCTTTCGCGGGTTTTTCTGAAATGGGAAGGCAAAAGTACGACTTCGGGTTGGCATATCCAAGCCTAAGTTGTTAATCATCATCGACTGGCCGCCGGCAACCCCCAAAAAGGCCCGTAGATGGATGAAGCGCTGGTTACGGCCGGGTTACCAAGCGGCTGCCCGACGCCGGCAGGGCCGGTGGTTTTGGGGACAAGTAGGCTTATCCACAACCGGGATGTGGATAAGTAGGAGCAAAGTTCTTGGTTTTGAGTGGATTTTGCCCGCTCGGTGGGAAGTTGGGCCGGCTGGGTACGCCCTCGGAGTGCGGGCGCCTTAACGAAAAAGTAATGAATAAAAAAGCCGGCGGGGCTGTCCGTTCGCGCTGGAGGGCGGGCTATATTTGGTGCTGAAAGGAAGCAAGCTTTTTCGGAGTCTTCGCCAAACATCCGGCCGCAGCCGGAGGTTAGCCTGATGTACCGCTCGACGAACCCCGCCACTACGAACCCCCCAGCTTTATGGAGCCGCTCCTCGCCGAAAACCCCAACCGCTTCGTGCTTTTCCCCATCCAAAACGATGAGGTGTGGCAGTTTTATAAAAAGTCACAGGCCTCGTTCTGGACGGCCGAAGAAATCGACCTCAGCCAGGACCAAAAGGACTGGAACGGGCTGAACGACAACGAGCGGCACTTCATCAAGCACGTGCTGGCCTTTTTCGCGGCCTCCGACGGCATCGTGAACGAGAACCTGGCCGTGAACTTCATGCAGGAGGTGCAGATGCCCGAGGCGCGCTGCTTCTACGGCTTCCAGATTATGATGGAAAACATCCACAGCGAGACGTATTCGCTGCTGATTGACACCTACATCAAAGACCCCAAGGAGAAGGACTACCTCTTCAACGCCCTCGAAACGGTGCCCGCCGTGCAGAAAAAAGGCGAGTGGGCCCTGAAGTGGATTAACTCCGAGAACTTCGCCGAGCGCCTCGTCGCCTTCGCCGCGGTGGAGGGCATTTTCTTCTCCGGCTCGTTCTGCTCCATTTTCTGGCTGAAGAAGCGTGGCCTGATGCCCGGCCTCACGTTCTCGAACGAGCTGATTTCGCGCGACGAGGGCCTGCACTGCGACTTCGCCTGCCTGCTCTACGGCTACCTGCAGCACAAGCTGGACCCCGAGCGGGTGCAGAGCATCATCGCCGATGCTGTGCGCATCGAGCAGGAGTTTGTGACCGATGCCCTGCCGGTGAGCCTGATTGGGATGAACGCCAAGAACATGGCCCACTACATCGAGTTTGTGGCCGACCGCCTGCTGGTGGCCCTGGGCTGCGGTAAAATTTACAACACGGCCAACCCCTTCGACTTCATGGAAATGATTTCGGTGCAGGGCAAAACCAACTTCTTCGAGAAGCGCGTGGCCGAGTACCAGAAGGCCGGCGTGATGAGCGAGCGCACCGAAAACATGTTTTCGCTGGACGAAGACTTCTAAACCGGCGACCCCGGCAAACACCAAAGCCCGCCCTGCCTTGGCAGCGGCGGGCTTTTTGCGCCGGGCCCGGGCGCCCCGTTCGCCAATTAAAACTTGCTGAGCAAGCAACCTGGCCGGGAAAATGAGCGAGTAGAAGGAGGAAGGAGCCCGGGCGGCGCCTGGGGCTACTCCACGCTTTTCTTTATATCTTTCCTTCATATTCTTACTTTTTCACTCCAGACACCACACTACATGAAATACGGGTTACTCTTGTGGGCGAGCCTGTGGATGGCCGCGCCGGCCGCCCACGCCCAGACGGTGGCGCCGGCCCCGGCGGCGCGGCCCGCCATGGAACAGCGCTACACCACGGCTTCGGGCCAAACCACGTTCTTCTCGTCGGCGCCCATCGAGGACATTGAGGCGCTGAACGCGCGGGTGGCGGCCATCTTCGAGATGAGCACCGGGCAGCTGGCTTTCTCTATGCTGATGCGGGACTTCCAGTTCAAGAACACGCTCATGCAGGAACACTTCAACGAGAACTACGCCGAATCGGAGAAGTACCCGCGGGCCCGCTTCACGGGCAAGCTGCTCAGCATACCCACCGAGGGCCAGCTGCGCGACGGCCCGCAGGCCGTGTACGTGCAGGGGCTCCTCACCATTCACAACGTGAAGCGCAAGGTGCGGGTGCCCGGCACGCTGCAGTTGCGCGGCAACGACTTGGTGGTGACCTCCAAATTCAACGTGGCCCCAGCCGACTATAGGATTAAAATACCCGCCTTGGTGCGGAATAACATTGCCAAGTCCATCGACATAAGTGTGATATTGACGTGCCAGCCGGTTACGGCCGTCACGGCCAGCCGTTAGGGCAGCCTGTTGTTGTTGCCTATCGTTCGTGCCAGTATTGTTAGCATCGACGCCGCCCGGCCAACTTGAAAAAGTGGCCGGGCGGCCTTTTTTGGGGCTATGTGGAAAACTTCTGCACATTTTCCTTGCTGCCCGGCAGCCCAGCCGGTAATTTCCGGAATTGAATACTTGCCGGGCTGCCCCAACCCGGACATTTCACGCCACTCTTTCACATCTGCGCTAACGAGTTGCCGCCGCGCCTGCCCTTGCCCGGCGGTTTTCTGTACCGAAAAACCCACACCAAAACACTACTGGTATGCTAGTAATTAAACGCGACGGCCGCCGCGAATCCGTGAAGTTTGACAAAGTCACGGCGCGCATTGAAAAGCTCTGCTACGGCCTGAATCAGGATTTCATCTCGCCGATTGAGGTGGCCAAGAAGGTGATTGACGGCATCTACGACGGGGTTTCGACCATCGAGCTGGACAACCTCGCCGCCGAAACCGCCGCCTCGCTCACCACCAAGCACCCGGACTACGCCATTCTGGCGGCCCGCATCGCGGTGAGCAACCTGCACAAGGTGACGTCGAAATCCTTCAGCAGCACCATGAAGCGGTTGTACACCTACGTGGACCCCAAGAACGGCGACAATGCCTCGCTGCTGGCCACCGACGTGTGGGAGGTCATTCACAAGAATGCCAACACCCTGGACTCGGCCATCATCTACGACCGGGACTACAACTACGACTTCTTCGGCTTTAAGACTTTGGAGCGGAGCTACCTTCTGCGCCTGGAGGGCAAGGTGGTGGAGCGGCCGCAGCACATGCTGATGCGCGTGTCGGTGGGCATCCACAAGGAGGACATCGACTCGGTTATTAAGACCTATAATCTGATGTCGGAGCGGTGGTTTACCCATGCTACGCCCACGCTGTTCAACGCGGGCACGCCGAAGCCGCAGATGTCGAGCTGCTTCCTGCTGACGATGAAGGACGACTCCATTGACGGCATTTACGATACGCTGAAGAACTGCGCGCTGATTTCGCAGAGCGCCGGCGGCATTGGGCTTTCGGTGAGCAATGTGCGGGCCACGGGCTCCTACATTAAAGGGACGAACGGCAACTCCAACGGGCTGGTGCCCATGCTGAAGGTGTTCAATGACACGGCCCGCTACGTGGACCAGGGCGGCGGCAAGCGCAAGGGCGCCTTCGCCATTTACCTGGAGCCCTGGCACGCCGACGTGTTCGAGTTCCTCGACCTGAAGAAGAACCACGGCAAGGAGGAGATGCGCGCCCGTGACCTGTTTTACGCCATGTGGACGCCCGATTTGTTCATGAAGCGCGTGGAGGAAAACGGCGACTGGACCCTGATGTGCCCCCACGAATGCCCCGGCCTGGAGAACTCCTGGGGCCCGGAGTTCGAGAAGCTGTACCACAAGTACGAGAAGGAGGGCCGCGGCCGCCGCACCATCAAGGCGCAGGAGCTGTGGTTTGCCATTCTGGAAAGCCAGACCGAAACGGGCACGCCCTACATGCTGTTCAAGGACGCGGCCAACAGCAAATCGAACCAGCAAAACCTGGGCACGATTAAGTCGAGCAACTTGTGCACCGAAATCATTGAGTACACCGACAAGGACGAAATCGCGGTGTGCAACCTGGCCTCGCTGGCGCTGCCCCGCTACCTGGTGGCCGACAAGGCCGGCAACCTCACCTTCGACCACGACAAGCTGTACGAGGTGACCTACCAGGCCACGCTGAACCTGAACAAGGTGATTGACGTGAACTACTACCCGGTGCCCGAAACGCAGCGGTCGAACTTCCGCCACCGGCCCATTGGGCTGGGCGTGCAAGGGCTGGCCGATACGTTCATTGCCCTGCGCATGCCCTTCGAGAGCGACGAAGCCTCGGGCCTGAACAAGGACATCTTCGAAACCATCTACTTCGCGGCCATGACGGCCTCGAAGGACCTCGCCATTAAGGACGGTTACTACGAAACCTTCCCCGGCTCGCCCCTGAGCCAGGGCAAGTTCCAGTTC
>Ga0123336_10002861_pt1 | contig 14805 bp, 11 predicted proteins | sample SSSSmetaG_FD_96466 | JGI IMG/M metagenome (GOLD analysis project Ga0123336, IMG submission 96466) | Glacier valley bacterial and archeal communities from Borup Fiord, Nunavut, Canada, to study Microbial Dark Matter (Phase II) - ​SSSS metaG | ecosystem: Environmental > Aquatic > Freshwater > Ice... | reverse complement strand
GGGGGCTGAAGCCTAGTACCGCGCGCTCGAAGTGCGTACCCGTTTCCCGCCGATCAGTCGGCGACCGCCGTGGCCAGCACCGGCAACGGTTGCGGCGCGGCGGGCAGCTGGCATTGCATCGTGTAGCCCGCGACCTGGGGGGAGGCGAGCGTCCCCAGCTTGTCGGAGGCGCAGTAGTTCACGCAGGCATTCCACCAGTAGCAAGCCTTCTGCGTATCGCCGCCGCACGAGTCCTGCTCCTTCCGGCAGCTCGACACGCACTTGTCGAACGTCGCCGCTGCGCCATCCCACAACACGTAGGTGTAGTCGGTGACGGCCACGGCGGTCGACTTCGAGCAGCGCGGAACGCTTCCTCTGAAGTCGGGAGCGATCCAGGCCTCGTAGCTCTCCTGTCCCGCGTAGCCAATGTTGACGACCAGGTCGCAGGCGCCGCGGATGGCCTCGGCGCACGAGAGCAGGAGCCCTGCGTAGGTCACCTTGCTCACCTGTCCGACGGGCAGCGTGCGCTGGTCGAACTTGAAGATCGCGTTCAGCACCTTCGTCGATAACGAGCGGGCACCAGCCTCTCCGTAGGACTTCACGAGGCTCGCCCACAGCTGAGGATCGAGCCGCGCGAGCGCCATCGGATTCGACACGAGGTCGAGGTAGCCGTACTGCGCGATGGCGGAGGTGAAGCTCCACATGATGCCGATGCCGTTGGGGTCGTCCTTCGCGGCCTCGAGGAGCGACGTGACGAGCACGATCCGTGCTTATTGAAACGAATTCGTTTCAATGAATTCGGCCGCGTATTTGCGACAGATCGAGGGGCTGGCGTCGATCGTCGGTGAGCCACGGAATGGATACTTCGACCGCCCGCTCGGCTCGGGCGACTGCTACACCTGCGGAATGATGAACAGGGCATTCGCCACGGCCAGCGTGCTCGCTTCGCTGACCGCCGGCTGCGCCACCGATGCCGAGCGCGCCGCCGTCGTCTCGGCGGCCCACGGTACGCGCGTCGACCTCGGCATGCAGGCGGCGCCGAAGATCGCGGCGCTCGGCTACGAGGCGAAGAAGCCCAGCGCGCGGCCCTTCCCGTTTCCGTTCGTCGAGGTGAAGGTCGGTACGGAGACCACGCGCTTCCTCGTCGATACCGGCGCCGCGGTGCATTCGATCGACGCCGCGGTGATCAAGAACGCCCAGCTCGTCGCGCCGGTGAAGCTCGCGGCGGTGACGCTCGATGGCTGGGGCGCGCTGCCCGATCAGCCGGTGGCGGTCGTCGAGCTACCCGCGACCATCCGCGCCCACGGCATCGGCGGCGTGCTCTCCCCGCAGCTTCTGGCGAAGGGGCTACCGGCGGGCCAGGCGCTCGCCTTCGACCTGGTGCGCGGCCAGCTGCGTGCGCAGCCGCGCTCCGCGGCATGGGCGAACGTCGAGGAGCTCGGCATCGCGCTCACCGCCGGCGCAGCGAAGCTGTGCAGCGCCGACGCCTCGGGGATCTTCCCTTCGCAGCTCTTCACCGTCGACGCGACCGTCGACGGCGAGGCCACCAAGATGGTGGTCGACAGCGGCGCGAGCCGCACCTTCTTCACCGGGAGCTCGAAGGCCGGCGCGAAGGCCGCGGCTCGGCCGCTCATCGGGCGTTCGAGCGCCCAGAGCTCCATGATCGAGGTGCCGGTCGCGCTCCGCGGCGGCGTTCCGATCACGATCGGCGCCTGGTCGAACCCGACCGAGGTCGGCCTCGCCCCCGGCGAGAAGGACGCGCACTGCGGCCACGAAGGCCACCTCGGCATGGATGTCCTCCAGCGCTGCGCGGTGGCGTACGCGGGCGACGACGCCGTCCTCGGCTGCAGGCCCACCGCGACGCGCTGAGCGCTCGGCGCGATCAGTCGACGACGGCCAGCGTGACCATCGTGTCAGTCCCGGCCTGACCGAGGCTCACGGTGACGGTGCCCTTGCCGTTGTTGAAGACGAGGACGTGCTGCTGGCCGAGATCGATGTCGCTCTCCAGCTTCAGGCCGCTCTTCGTCTTGTAGAAGTCGGCGACCTTCGCCGCCGGATCCTTGGTCACGAGCGTCGCGGTCTTGCCGCCGGGTGACGCGAGCGCGTTGCGGATCGTCGCGCCGGGATAGACCGGGACGTTCGCCGGCCAGCCCGCGGGCAGCTTGACCGCCGCGCCGCTGGTGACGGTGGTGCCGGTCTTCGGGTCGGTCACCGTCGTGCCGCCGCTCGACGTGTCGATCTTCACCGGACCGCCGCTCGCGCCCTCGACCGCCTTCTCCGCGGCCTTGTTGGCGATCGCCTCCTGGATCCTGTCGCAGCCGGTGACGAGGAGCACGAGGCACAGCCCGAGGTATTTCATGCCCCATGCTCTACCACGAGCGCGAGGCCGAACAGCTCGTCGTGCGCGAGGGGACGCGCCGTACGGATCGCGGTGTTGTCGCGCGTGGGATGCACGCGGTTCGTGAGGAGGACCACCACCGCCTCGGCGGCGGGGTCGATCCAGAGGCTCGTCCCGGTGAAGCCGAGATGGCCGAACGTGCGTGGCCCGCAGCGCTTGCCCGCCATCGAGGCTCCGCCCTCGGTCTTGCCGTCGAAGCCCGCGCGCAGCGTGCCGCCGTGGCGCGGCCGGACCATCCAGTCGAGGTCGTCGTCGGTGCCGAGCGCGCCGCGCCCGCGGTCGATGGCATCGAGCGCCGCGACGCCGAAGGTGAGCACCGCGCCGACGGTACCGAACATCCCCGCGTGGCCCGAGCCGCCGTCGCCGCTGAGCGCGAAGGCGTTCTCGTCGTGCACGCGTCCGCGGATCTCGCCGCCGCGCCACGGCACGACCTCCGTCGCCACCACCCGCTCGGCGAAGCGGGTCCGCGGGCCGAGCGCCTCGAGCGCCCGCGCGGTGCCGAGCTCCTCGGCGAGCCCGAGCGGCGCAACGACCGAGCGCTCGATGGCCGCTCCCGCGTCCTGCGTCTTCGCGTGCTCCGCGAGCGCTCGACCCACGAGCACGTACCCCAGATCACTGTAGAGCGGCGCGAACCCTTCGGGCGCGAGCGGCCCCTGGCAGTCGGGCCGGCGCGCGCGGGCCGCTTCATTGAGTGCTTCATCAACGTCGACGGGGCGCCCCTCGACCAGCGGCGCGAAGAGCGGGAGGTTCGCCTCGAGCCCGGCCCGATGCGCGAGGAGCAGCTCGAGGGTGCTGCCCTCGCTCGGCGTCCCGCGCGAGGCGGGAAGCAGCGCGCCGAGCGTCTTCTTGTGGATCGATGCGCGCGCGACCGCGAGCGACGTCATCGGCTTCGTCACGCTCGCGAGATCGAAGTACGCGTCCTTGGCTCCACCTGCCGAAAGCACCCACAGTCCGTCGGCGCGGCGCGCCGCCCAGCCCGCGGCCACGACGGGCGCGACCCCCTCACGGACGAGCCGTGACGCGAGCGCGTTACAACCGCCGCAATCTGCGAGAGGCACCACCGCGGATACTTTACCGATGGTCCTGCGAATCGCTAACCTTTACGGGCGATGAGTGAATTCGTCTGGGAAGCACGCGCGCGAACCGGCGAGCTGCGCAAAGGGGTCATGGATGCCGACGACGAGCCGGCCGTCCAGGCGCGGCTTCGTTCGCAGCAGCTCATGCCGACGAAGATCAAGAAGAAGGGCAAGGCGTTCAGCTTCAAGATCGGGACGGGCGTCGATCTCAAGGAGATCGTGACGTTCACGCGCCTCTTCGCGACGATGATCGATGCCGGTCTGCCGATCGTGCAGTGCCTCGACATCCTCTGCAACCAGACCGACAACAAGTCGTTCGCCGTCATCCTCCGCGACGTGAAGGCGAACGTCGAGCAGGGCGCCACGTTCAGCGACTCGCTGCGCCGCCACCCGAAGGTCTTCGACGCGCTCTACGTCAACCTCGTCCAGGCAGGCGAGGTCGGCGGTATCCTCGACACGATCCTCAATCGCCTCGCGGTCTACAACGAGAAGGCGATCAAGCTCCGTCGGCAGGTCAAGGGCGCGATGGTGTATCCCAGCGCCGTCGTCATCATCTTCACCGGCGTGCTCAGCATCCTCCTCGGCTGGGTCATCCCGTCGTTCAAGACGATCTTCAAGGATCTCGGCGCGAGCGACGAGCTCCCCTGGCTCACCCAGGTCGTCATCACGGTCTCGGAGACGTTCATCGGCTACCTGCCGCTCGTCATCCTCGTGGCGATCGGCTTGATCGTCGCGGTCATCTACATCTACAAGAGACCCGCCGGTAAGCGCTTCTTCCATCGCATGATGTTGAAGGCGCCCATCATCGGCAACGTGCTGCGCAAGGTCGCCGTCGCGCGCTTCACGCGCACGCTCGGCACGCTGCTCGCGTCCGGCGTTCCCATCCTCGACGCGCTCGAGATCGTCGCCAAGACCTCGGGCAACATGGTCATCGAGGAAGCCATCATGTACGCGCGCGCGAAGATCTCCGAGGGCAAGAACATGGCGAGCCCGCTCATGGAGACGAACGTCTTCCCGCCCATGGTCGTCCAGATGGTCGGCGTCGGCGAGCAGACGGGCGCGCTCGACGCGATGCTCGGCAAGATCGCCGATTTTTACGAGGAGGAGGTCGACGTCGCCGTCGCCGCGCTCACGAGCCTCATCGAGCCCATCATGATGGTCGGCATCGGCGGCACCGTCGGCGTCGTGCTCATCGCGATGTACCTCCCGATCTTCAGCATCGCCGGCAAGATCAAGGCGGACTGAGGCGGGCGGCGAATGCCGACCGCCGACAGCGCGAGCGCGGGCGTCACGCTCGGGGAAGACTTCGAGTCCCAGCATCGCCTCGCGGGGCGGCTCGCCTGGATCACGGGGCTGCGGCTCGCGTTCCTCACGCTGCTGCTGGTCGCGATCGGCTTCTTCTACCTGCGCGGTGAGCTCTCGGTCTATCCGCAGAGCCAGAGCATCATCGTCGCCACCATCGGCACGGCATACGCGCTGGCCGCGGTCTACGCGACGGTGCTGCGCAGCGGCAAGCACCTCCGGCGCCTCGCCGAGGTGCAGATCGTGCTCGACCAGCTCACGTGGACCGCGATCGTCTACGTATCGGGCGGCGCGACGAGTGGCGCCACGTCGTTCTACGGACTCACGTGCCTCGTCGCAGCGATCCTGGTGGGGCTCCGCGGCGCGGCGCTAGCGGCGGTCAGCGGGATCACCATCTACCTGTTCCTCTGCGTCGGGTTCGCCTCGCGCTGGATCGGGCCACCACGCGACCAGACCACCGCGAACTACGTCGTCGACTGGTCCGGCATCGTCTACCCGCTCGCGGTCAACTCGCTCGGCGTCGTGGTCGTCGCGCTGCTCGCGGGCTACCTCGCCGAGCGCCTGCGCAGGACCGGCGGCGCGCTCGCGGTGGCGAACGAGCGCGCCTTCGCCGCCGAGCGTCTCGCCATGCTCGGCAAGATCGCGGCGGGGCTCGCCCACGAGATCCGCAATCCGCTGGGCTCGATCTCGGGGTCGATCGAGATGCTCCGCGAGGCCCCCGGCCTCTCGCAGGAGGACCGCCTGCTGTGCGACATCGTGCAGCGCGAGGCCGCGCGACTGAACCAGCTGGTCTCCGACATGCTCGACCTGTCTGGCCCGAAGCGCCCCGAGCCGACGAACGTCGACGTGGCTTCACTCGCGCGCGAGGTGGTGCAGCTCGCTTCGCGCTCCGACCGCAGCGGCTCCGGCGACGTCACCGTGACGTACGACGGACCCGACGACGCCCTGGTCGCGCGCTGCGACGCCGGGCAGATGCGGCAGGTGCTGTGGAACCTCGTCCGCAACGGCGTACAGGCGACCGCAGCGGGGACCAAGGTCACGGTGTCCGTTCGCGCCAGTGACGCTCGCGTCGAGATGACGGTGACCGACGAGGGCCCCGGCATCAGCGGCGAGGCGGCGAACAAGATCTTCGATGCGTTCTACACGACACGATCCCATGGCGCTGGCATCGGATTGGCAGTGGTACGGAGAATCATCGACGACCACGCGCCCTTCGGGGCGACCATCGAGGTCCAGTCCGGAGAACCCAACCCCCCGACATCACTAGACTCTCCTCCCAGTAGCCGCCGCGGCGCATCCTTCGTCGTGGGGCTTGCGCGGCCGGACGCTCCAGCTACAACGCAGCCGGACCATGACACCGTTCACACGGTGACCGAGAACCCCGGGTCACGCTCACGAAAGACCGTGGAAAACTGAGGGGTTATGGCGCACTTGGCACGGTCTCACGAAGTGAATCGACACGCGGCCGGGACGTCCAACAGACGAACCGACCGACCCCGCCGGCTGCCGGCGCGGGAGCTCCAATCCACCCTCGCTTTGCAGGTGAAAGTCTCCATGTTCCCCCGCCGTATCCGCCAGTCTCTCGCCGCCGCCGCCCTCGCGTTCTCCTGCGCCTTCGTCGCGGGCAATGCCTCCGCTGACGCCGATGGCGCGAAGACCTTCGTGGAGCGCGAGCACACGCAGCTCAAGAAGCTCGTGGAGACCAACGCGACCGACGGGGACGTGAGCAAGGCCATCGACGGGATGGTCGACTACGACGGGCTCGCGAAGCGCACGTTGGGCAGCCCCTGTCCGCCGAGCGTGCCCTCGTGCGTGAACCACTGGAACGATCTCAGCGCCGAGCAGCGCACCGAGGTCACCGGGCTCCTCCGCAGGCTGGTCGAGAAGAACTATCACAAGAACCTGACCAAGACGAGGGAGTACGACATCTCGTACAAGGGCTCGAAGGAGGCCGGCGAGAACCTGTCGAAGGTGAAGACCGAGGCCAAGAGCAAGGCCAATCCGCGCGATCCCGCGGTGCAGGTCGACTACGTCATCCTCGGCGGCGGCGACAAGTACAAGGTCGTCGACATCGTCACCGAGGGCTCGAGCATGACGAAGAACTACTACGACCAGTTCCACCGCATGCTCACCACGGACGGTCAGAAGTACCCGTACCTCGTGCAGAAGCTCCGCGACAAGATCGCCGCGAAGGACAAGGAAGCCGCGAAGTAGGGAGCGGACCGCTCACCGCGCTGAGCGCTGGCAGATGAAGAAGCGCGGGACTGCGCCGCCATCGTCGGGGTAGGCGAGCTGCGTGTCGTAGGCCGTCGCGGTGAGCCGCATGAAGGCGCGGACGCCCGGTGAGGCGTCCGGCTGGGCGTTGCCCCACGGGCGCGGGCGCGGGCTGGAGGCGAGCGGGACGCCGTCTTCCCAGGTCCATGTCCCGCCGTCCTGCACGACGCCGAGCCAGAGCTCCTGCTGCACGACGGCGTCGTCGTGGATCAGGATCTCGTGCGCGAGCTGCTCGCGCTCCTCCGCGGAGTCGAGCATCACGAGCGAGCCGCCCGCCAGCTGCGCGCAGCTCTGCACCGCCTCCGCGAGATCCGCGCCGAGGAACGACACGAGGTAGGCCTTCTGGCCGGCGGTGCTGGGGAGCGTGAAGCAGTAGCCGCCGAAGCACGTCTGCGCGCGGGTGCCCACGGGCTCACGCTCGCAGAGCGTGGTGCGGAGCGGGCCGCGGCACGGCACCTGGGCCCACGTGCCGCTCACGGAGGCGACGCAGCGGGTCTCGGGCGCCCCGCCGGGGTTGTCGACGCGGAACGTCCCCGCGTCCGCGTCGGCACCGACGCCGAAGCAGCCCTCGCACGGGCCCTGGCCCGGTTGCGGCGGGAACGGAAAGCCCGGCTCCTCCGCGTGATCGGGACCGTACGCTTCGCCGAGCGCCGAGTTCTGCAAGAGGCCGACCCAGAAGCCGTTCGCGCCGGCATCACCGGCGACTCCCTCCGCCAGCGCCACCTCGGCAGCGCTCACGAACGTCACGACGTGCGCGCCGCGCGCTTTGCAGCTCGTGGTCGCGGCCTGGTAGTTGTCGCTGCGACCCACCGGGAAGTAGCAGTGGCCCGTCCGCGGATCGATCGCGCCGTCCTTCTCGCAGACGATCTGGCACGCCGCGCACCCCTGCGCCTGCGCGTCAGGGTCGTTGGGCTTGCCGGGATCGCACGACTCGCCGGCGTCACCGCCGTCATCGAGCGTGGCGATGAGGCCGTCGCCGCAGCCCACGAACGGGGTGGAGCCTTCCAGCGGGACCGGCGCGTCGGGGATCGGCGAGAGGATCGGCAAGCACGCCACCGCGAGGACGGGGGCCGCCGCGAGCACCGCGATCACCACGCGGAGCGCAGCGCGCCGCCGCTGCGAACGGTCGAGTCCTCTCACGGCGCGTCCATCCCTTCCACCTGTCAGGCTACAATCAAACGCGAACGCCCGCCCCTCAACGGTGCGAGCGCGGATTCCAAGGCTTGCGGTGCCCTCCCGGACGTTGAGCTACGATCCCCCGCGGATGGCCGCACGCGACCTCGCCTCTTCGTCGTCGCGCACCCGCGTGGCGGGGCCGCCGCGCTCCGGACCGCTCGTGCCGCCGGCGCTCGCGGCGCGCTACCGGTCGCTGTTCGTGCTCGGCCGAGGCGGCATGGGCACCGTCGAGGCGGCGCTCGAGGTCGGCGACGGTGACGCCGATCGCGCGGGCTACCAGCGCGTGGTCGCGCTGAAGCGCCTCCTGCCGGACTCGGCGCGGGACACGCGGCGCGTCGAGATGTTCATGCGCGAGGCGCGCCTCGCGGCGATGCTGGATCACCCGAACGTGGTCCGCGCGTTCGACTACGGCGAGATCGACGGCGAGCTGTTCCTCGCGCTCGAGTACATCGAGGGGCAGCCGCTCTCGCGGGTGCTGCGCGCGCTCGCCGAGGCGAAGGGCACGCTGGACGTCACGCTCGCGGCGCACCTCCTCGCCGAGGTCTGCGAGGGCCTGCACGCCGCGCACGAGCTGAAGGACGAGGCCGGGCAGCCGCTCTCGCTCGTCCATCGCGACGTGTCCCCGCAGAACGTCATGCTGTCGTACGACGGGCACGTCCGCCTGCTCGATTTCGGCGTCGCGAAGATCGAGGCCGAGAGCGTCACCAAGACGGGCGAGGTGAAGGGCAAGACCGCGTACATGTCGCCGGAGCAGGCGATGGGCGACGACATCGATCGCCGGAGCGATCTCTTCGGCGTGGGCGCCGTGCTGTACGAATGCCTCACGCTCCAGCGGATGTGGGGTGACGGCACGGACATGGACGTCATCCGGAAGCTCGCGCTCGAGAGGCCGCCGCGCCTCGAGGACGCGCTGCCTGGAGCGCCGACCGATCTGTATGCACTCTACACACGTCTCGTGGGGCGCGAGGCACAGGACCGCCCTGCGAGCGCGCACGACGTCGCGGTAGCGCTCCGCAGGCTCGTGCCGCAGGGTGCCGAGGCGGCGGCGAAGAGCCTGCGCGCGCTGCTCGAGACCCACTTCGGCGCGCAGGCGCTCGAGCAGCATCGCCGCCTCACGCTCTCGCTGGAGGAGGTAGCACCCGAGCAGGCGCGCGAGCTGCGCGAGAGCGTCAGCCCCGACAATCCGGAGCAGCTCGCGAAGAGCTCCACGTCGCGGCTCCGCGAGTCGCCGCCGCCCGGCGCGCCGACGGGGAGGCCGCATGAGGCGCGCGCGTCGAACGCGAGCATCGCCGATGCGACCGGCGAGAACGCGGCGGTGACGGCGGAGGCGCCCGGCGTGACCGGCATCGCGGGCGCCTCGCGCGCCGCGAAGCGCTGGCCGTGGCTGCGGGTGGCGACCCTCGCGGTCGTCGCGGTCGTCGCGGTCGTCGCGGTCGTCGCGTGGAGAGCCACCGCCACGCCGACCGACGGCAAGACCCCGATCGCTCCGCTCGCCTCGACCGCGTCTGGCCCCTCCTCCGCCATCGCGCCCGCCTCTGCCGTTTCGCCCGCCTCCGCCTCTGCCTCTGCCTCCGCCGTCGCCTCCGGGACCACGACGGCCCCGGCGACCTCGCCGCCCTTGCCCCGCGCGGCCGGCTCGGGCGCGGCGTCTGCGCCCCCGGCCAGCGCGCGCGTGCTGGCGCAGCCGTCGCTGCGCCCGCCTCCAGCGCCCTCGGCCCCGCCCTCGGCCTCCGCACCGCGGACCGCACCCGCTGCCCCCTCGGCCAAGCCACCGCCCGACGTCGATGACCATCCGTTCTGACGTGCGCGCCGTCGCGCTGACCGCGGCGCTCCTCCTCGCGCCGCTCGTCGCTCGCGCGCAGGAGCAGCCCGCCGAGGGTCCCCCGGCCGCCGCCGACCCGCTCGACGCGCTCCGCGGCCGCTTCCGCGAGGGCATGGAGAAGTACCGCGCGCGCGCGTTCGGCGACGCGATCGTGGTGTGGGAGTCGATCTACCGCGAGCTCGGCCCCGAGAAGGGCTACCGCGTCGCGTTCGACCTCGGACGCGCCTACGACGAGGTCGGCGAGCTCATCAAGGCAGCGGAGCACTACCAGACGTACCTCGATCGCGTGAGCGCGCGCCGCGCGGCCGGCGAGTCGCTCGAGCCGAACGTCCAGCTCCAGGAGACGATCGCGCGCGAGCGGCTCGAGCGCATCATCCGCATCTACGGCGCGATCCACGTCGCGCCCGCGAAGCGCACGGTCATCGTCCACGTCGACAGCGCGCCGCCGCGCGTCGCGGGCTTCACCGTGTACGTCGAGCCGGGACCGCACACGGTGACGTTCGGGACGGGCTCCGGCGCCGAAGCGCGCAGCGTCACGGTCCGCCGCGGTGAGCTGCTCGAGATGGATCCCCCCGCCGACGCGCCGGCCCCCGAGCCGCGCTTCGAGACGCGCATCGAGCATCCGTTCTCTCCGCTCGTCATCTGGATCGGCGCGGGCGTGGCCGCGGCCTCGGTGGTGATCCCGATCGTCACGCATGCCAACGCGCTCGCGGTGAAGAACGACTACGACGGCGCGACGAGCCGCGCCGACAAGGAGCGCCTCTCCTCCGACTACGACTCGGCGAAATCGAACGCGTACGCCGCGATCGCCGTGCCCGCCGTCCTGGGCGCGGCCGCGGGCGGGCTCGCGCTCTGGTACGTGCTCGGCCGCAAGGAGACGCGCGCCCCGCTGCCCACGGCCTCCGTCACTGCGAGCGGCGCGAGCGCGGGCATCTCGGCGCGGTTCTGACGTTCGGTCACGCCCTCACTTCGTGCAGTACTTGAACGTCGCCGGCGAGCCCGCCGAAGTCAACCTCGGTCCGCGCGGCGGTGACGAAGACCTGGCAGCTCGGGCGGCTGGTCCCGCGACCGCACGTGCTCGTGGTCGACGCGTCGACCGGTCCGGTGTCGCCCGCGTCGACCACGGGCGCGCGCGGGTCGACGTCGCCGGCGGCATCGGCGTCCACGCTCCGCCGGTCGCCGAGATCGACGTTGCTTCCGCACGCCGCCGCGGCGCACGCCGCCGCGGGCCCGACGAGCAGGCCGCCCGCGCGCCCTCGACGAGCTCGCGCTCCTGGGCGAGCGTGCCTCGATCTCGACGCCGAGGTGGAGCGTGACGTCCACGCCGGGCAGGACCGAGGCACGATCGAGCAAGACCTGGAACGTCAGGGCCATCCGGGAAGCATCCGCAGCGAGGCGCGTCCGCGCAAGCGCGGCTGTCAGAAATGCATCGCGGCGAGCACGTTCGCGAAGTCGTCGGTCCAGACCTTCTGGTTCGCAGGCGGGGGGAGGCGGCGCCACTGCGCGTTCTTCGCCACGACCGCGTCGAGCGCGTCCAGCGACTCGCTGAGGCACACCCAATGTGAGCTCGCCCGCTCGACATCGCTCCTCTCGCGCGGCGCGTCGCTCTCGTTGCGGCCGATGGCGAGCATCTGCGCGTCGCTCGCGAGCGACGCGAGGATCGGCTCGAGCATCACGTGCCGGTTCGAGACGTGCGCCAGCAGGAGGCCCCCGGGGGACATGCTGCGCTTGTAGATGGCGAGCGCCTCGCGGGTCATGAGGTGGACGGGGATGGCGTCGGAGCTGAACGCATCGAGCACGAGGATGTCGAAGCGCGCAGCGCCACCATCGCGGAGCCGCAGGCGCGCGTCCCCGACCTCGATCGCGACGTTCGTGCCCGGCGGGGCGCCCTCCAGGTACGTGAAGTAGGTCTTCGCGATGTCGACCACGCGCGGGTTCAGCTCGAAGAACGTCCAGGCCTCGCCGGTCCTCGCGTAGGCCGCGAGCGAGCCGACGCCGAGTCCGATCACGCCGACGCGCCGCGCCTTCGCGTCGACGACGACCGCGCCCATGGTGATGGGACCGAGCACGTCGCCGGCGGGACCGGTGGGCGAATAATACGTGAGAGGCACACGCTTCTGCTTCGGGTCGACGGACTGCGCGCCGTGGACGGTGCTGCCCGAGACGAGCAGGAGGAAGCTCCCCGTGGGGTCGCGCCTCACCTTGAGCGATCCGAAGAAGCCGCGCTCCTTGTGCACGGTGTTGCCGGTGAGCCCGCCCGACATCGTGCTGACGACGAGGATGCCGCCGAGCGCCACCGCATAGCGGATCGGCTTGCGCGACCACGCGAATGCCGCGAGCACCGGCAGCACGTACATCCACAGCACCGAGGTCTTCGCGGAGGCGCCGAGCATGCCGCCGAGCTTCACCAGGCCGAACGTCACGACCGCGAGGCCGAGGCCGTAGAGGGCGTCGCGCCGCCAGGTCGCCAGCGGCTGATCGGGACGCTCGATGGCGATGCGCGCGAGCAGCACGAGCGCGATGGCGATCGGGTACTCGAGCAGATCATCGAAGATCACCGGCGCCACGAGCCCGTTGAACGCGCCGCCGAGCACGCCGCCCACCGAGAGGAGCAGGTAGAACTCGGTGAGGCGCGTGTGATGCGGCCGGCGCAACGCGAGCGCGCGATGGCACACCACGCTCGCGACGAAGAGCAGAGCGAGATGCAGCGCGACGATCAGCGCCGCCGGCTCGTGGATCCCGGCCACCTTGCTGATCCCGACCACCGCCGCGAGGAGCGCGAGCACGCGCGAGGCGAGCGCGGGCGCCACCACCTGCTTCTTCGCGAACGCCACGATGAACGATGCGAGGTAGAGCGCGAGAGGCACCACCCACAGCAGCGGGACGCTCGCCAGATCGGTGGTGACGAACTCGGTCGCGCCGAGCAGCAGGCTCGACGGCGCGAACGCGAGCAGGAGCCACACCAGGCGCTCGCGCCCGATCGACGGCGGCGCGGACACGCGATCGGAGACCGGCGCCTCCGCGACGTCCTCCGACATCGTGACCCCGGCAGGCGCCGGCGTTCCCTCGACCCGCGGCGGGTGCTTCTTGCGGAGCGCGGTGACCGCGCACACCACGACGAGCACCGCGAAGCCCGCGTACGCCACCGAGAGCAGGCGGCTCTGCTCCTTCAGCGCGAGGAACGGCTCGACGGCGAACGGATACCCGAGCAGCGCCACCATGCTGCCGGCGTTGCTCGCGGTGTAGAGGTGGTACGGGTCGGTCTCGCCCAGCTCGGCGTACCACCGCTGGAGCAGCGGCGACGTGGTCGAGAGCACGAAGAAGGGCAGCCCCACCGAGCGCAGCAGGACCACCAGGAGACCGAGCGATCGGCTCTTCGCGGTGAGCGTCTGCACGAGCGCCTCGTCGACCACGATGGGGAGGACGAAGAACGCCGAGGCGATCAGCGCGAGCTGGAGCATCACCTGCGTGCGCACCTGGAGCCGCGAGCCGACGACGTGGGCGTAGAAGTAGCCCGCGAGCACCAGCGCCTGGAAGCACAGCGAGCAGAGGATCCACACCGCGGGCGCGCCGCCCAGCAGCGGCACGACCATGCGCGCGACCATGGGCTGACACGCGAAGAGCAGCGTCGCGCTGACGAAGAGGGTGACGGCGAAGCGGGACATCGGGAGCGCGAGGGCGAGCGAGTCTACCCTTTCTCGATGCCGTACTTGCGGAGGTACGCGCGCACGTGGTGCCGCTCCATACCGCTCTGACGGGCCATCTCGCTCACGTTGCCTTTTGCCACACGCGAGAGCTGGGCGAAATAGTCCTTCTCGAAGCCGGCGATCGCGCCGCGCTTCGCCTCGGCGAACGCCGTCTGCGGCCGCTGCGGCTCGTCGGCGACCGAGTCGCGGGCGAGCGTCAGCACGTCGTCGATGGCCTCGGGGGTGTCGGCGAGCGTCGCCGCGACCTGCGCGACGTTCACCAGCTCGCGCACGTTGCCCGGCCAGTCGTAGTTGCCGAGGCGCTGGTCGATCCAGCCCTCGACCACCGACGCGGCCTCGGGCTTGCCGACGCGCTTGCAGATCTCCTCGACGAGGAGCGGGAGATCGCCGAGGCGCTCGCGCAGCGCGGGCATCTCGACGCGCACCTGCGCGATGCGGAAGAAGAGATCGCTGCGGAACCGGCCGGCGTTCATCTCGACGCCGAGATCGCGGCGCGTCGCGGCGAGCACGCGCACGTCGATCGGCTCGAAGGCGTTGCCGCCGACGCGCTTCACCTGGCGCTCGGCGAGCGCGCGCAGGAGCTTCGGCTGGAGATCGAGCGGCAGCTCGCCGAGCTCGTCGAGGAAGAGCGTGCCGCCGTGCGCATCGGCGAGCGCCCCCTTCTTGCGCTCGGTCGCGCCGGTGAAGACGCCCTTCTCGTGACCGAACAGGATGCTCTCGGCGAGGCTCGACGGGATCGAGCCGCAATCGAGGACCACGAAAGGGCCGTTCTTGCGATCGCTTGCACCATGCACGCTCTTCGCGACCACCTCCTTGCCGGTTCCGGTCTCCCCGAGGATGAGGATGGAGAGCGCCGTGTTCGCCACCTTCTCGAGGACGCCGAACACGCGCCGCATCTTCGGCGAGGAGCCGACGAGATCGCCGAAGCTGTCGCTGTAGCCGACGTCGACCCGCTGCTTGCCGGTCGGCTCGATGGCGATGCGCGTCTGCCCGACCAGCACCTCGCAGGCCGTGGTGATGACCGCCTCGCGGACGCGCAAGGCCCCCACGAAGGTACCGTTCGTGCTGCCG
>Ga0123336_10002856_pt1 | contig 14819 bp, 16 predicted proteins | sample SSSSmetaG_FD_96466 | JGI IMG/M metagenome (GOLD analysis project Ga0123336, IMG submission 96466) | Glacier valley bacterial and archeal communities from Borup Fiord, Nunavut, Canada, to study Microbial Dark Matter (Phase II) - ​SSSS metaG | ecosystem: Environmental > Aquatic > Freshwater > Ice... | reverse complement strand
ATATGACATGTATGCACCCAATTATCCACAGGATGAACTGTACCTGATTGTGGGAAGCGCGTTCGCGCCGCGTGGCTATGCGTGGGTTTTCCCGCGTGGGAATGGACGGGTGCGGCTCGGCGTTGGTGTGTTGCATCCCGACAGCGACGATGACGCGCGTGTGTACCTCGATAGCATTGTGCGTGATATCCCACAGTTGACTGCGAAGTTCAAGGGGGCGAGTCCGATAGAGTATCATACGGGCCTGTTTCCCTCAGAGGGGGCGGTAGAACACTTTTCGCGCAACGGTCTCCTGCTTGCCGGAGATTCGGGTGGGCATGGCTCAACGCTCGTGGGCGAGGGGATTCGTTTTGCGATCTATTCGGGTCAAATGGCGGGCAAGGTCGCGGCGGACGCGGTAAAGGCGGGCGATACATCGGCGGCGTACCTGCAACGTTTCGACAAGCAATGGCGGGGGCGTTTCGGGCGCGACATGGATATCGCGTATCTAATTAATAAGCGTATCGCCAATTATAGCGACGAAAAGTGGGACGCTTCGCTTGACCTGATGAAGCGATTAACGCCAGCACAGATGGCACAGGCATTGCGGGGCGACTTCAACGCTGGGCTGGTCATGGGGATACTTGCGCGCAATCCGGGGTTGGTTGCCACCGGTGGGAAGAAGTTTCTGGATGTGATGCTTGAACGGATCAACAAACCCGCGCTTGTATCGGCTGAAGGGTAAATGTGTGGGAATACGGGTACTCTAAAGCGTGTTTGTGTAGGTAGATGCGTTCACAAATTACTTTATAGTTCAGGAGCTATCTATGTTAGAATCAAGTACCCAAACACCAAACAATGAGGGAAAAATCGTAATGTACGCTACTGCATGGTGTAGCGATTGCCGCATGGCGAAGCGTTGGTTTGACTCACACGGCGTTGCTTACGATTACGTAAATATTGAGGAAGACGATGACGCGGCTGAGTATGTTGTGAAGCTAAACAACGGCTCACAGAGTGTGCCAACGATTGTTTTCCCCGATGGCTCAGTTCTTGTGGAGCCAAGTGCCCGCGAACTTGCCGCAAAGTTTCCGGCGTAGTATTCCTAGACAAGCATGGGAAACCGTGCGCGAAAGAGCCTCTTTCGCGCACGGTTTCCCATGCTTTTTTGCTCTTACGACTTGTAGACAGATGCGTCTAGGAAAAATTTCTAAAGTGGTGACTATTCGCATCCTCGCTGGCTTACTAAACGTATAAAAGATAGTATGTTAGAACATTTATAGGGGTTGATGAAGGCCTCGCTGAGAGGTTACAGCACGGTTTCCGCTGTGCTTTTATAGGCTATAGACGTTTTGTATGAGAAGCGTTACAATAGGTTGTATCATCTGATTTGTCTGTTTGTATACCACGATTAAAGAGCATATGCTTGTCTGTGACACTTGTGTAGGGTGCTTTGCAGTAGTTAAGAATAGGGATTGGTTGGTACTCATGAAGGAGAGTAGTATGAAATGTCCTGAATGTCAGTCCAAGATTACAAAAGAAGATATTTACTGTAGCCAGTGCGGGGCGGACCTTGCGGTCTCCTCGACAGGTCTTGTTTCCGCTCAGAAGAACCTGCCGGCATTGCTATACAATTTGCCTGTGCCACGTGGTGTGGCTGCAAGCGTTGGGGCGGTAGCGGCTGGCTTTGGGTTAGAGTTGTTGCGGCGGGGATTGTTGGCGCGGCTTGCCAAGCCGTCGCGATCAGTTGATACTGCATTACCAACGCTTACAGGGCTAAAAGACTTGTTGATGCCCGAAAACAAGAAGCTTCCCAAAGGCTATGAGGTCCATGAAACGGTTGTAATGATGCGTCGCGTCATTCGCCGTGAGGAGTAGGCACGAGAAAGCGAAAAATGGTTGTGTAGAAGATGGTTCTCTCTCCTTTTTCTTTTCCTGGCCCTCATAGCTTTTTCCGCATGTGCGCCAGACGCGAACCTATTGGGTGGGGGCAGTTGGCAAGCGTCTGACTTGACCAATCAACATATTGTCGCGTTAGCCGTGAACGCTGCTAGTGCATCACAGACACTCTATGCCGGAAGTGAAGATGGCACGATTTTCAGTAGCAGCGACGGACAGCACTGGACGAAACGGGAGCGAGTGGCAGCCGTTGCGCTCACGCGGCTTGTAGTGGCTCCCGCGGGAAAAACGTTGTATGCGCTCACAAGTAGAGGGCTTTTTGCGAGTACGGATAACGCGCAGACGTGGCAAAGCGTAAGCACCGTAACCTCTGGTTTGCCGGATGATGGTTATACCACTTTAGCCTTTGACGGACAAAAAGACATGTATGTTGGTACACGGCATAATGGCATATTTATGAGCAATGGCATGAGTGGGACACATTGGAAAGCAATAGGGGTTGCATTACCTCGCGCGATTAATGAGTTAGTATTTGACGGTACACAGCACCGCATATGGGCGGCAACGGCGGGTGGTGTATATCGTTCAGAGGACATGGGCGTGAGTTGGGACGCGCTCAACACCGGTTTGTCCGTCGTTGACGGGGTTACCACGGTGCAACTTGTGAGCAACGCAGGGGGCGATCCCCAGACAGTGTATGTCGGGACACAACGTGGTATTTTTCGCTCTATCGACGCAGGGCTGCATTGGGCGGAGAGCGGCCAACTCTTGCACAACATCGCTATCCGGTGCGTTCTCATTGATTTTCGCAGCACTAATGGGTCAACTATATACGTAGGGACGCCATATGGAGCGTTTCGTAGCGACGATAGCGGCCAGAACTGGCACGGGGTCGGCGGTGGCTTGGCCGCGAATACACCTGTTGCCGCGCTTGCCATCGGGAAAGATAAGGCATCCCAATTGTATGCTGCGGCCAACACGGTCTATCTTTTCCCAGGGGTCAATACGGGCATCAACCCCTCGCGCGTGGTGACGTTACTCCTGCTCATTCTTTTGTTTGTGAGTCTCTTTTTCATTGCAAAGCGCGGTACACGACGGCGCAAAGCGTTTCTCAAAACGCAAAAAAATGCTGAAAACACGTCGCCTACAACTTGAGGACGTGGTGAAGGTTTGAGCTTTAGTGCCCTTCCACCAAAGCTCAAAGGGGTAAAAACGTTTCCCGCTAGAGCATTAGCAAAGCTAAGATAACAAGTTGCTACAAATGTGCTCGTTGTAACCACTCTAGCATGTATCGGACGTTGTTTTCGTGCGCCCAAGCGTAGAAGGCGCGGTCTGGCATCGCGTTCGCAGTCGGGCCGACGACATCATCAAACGTGTAGTTGATGAGCATCGCGGCGTGTTCAAGTTCGGCTGTGGTAGGTTGATGCGTGGCGAGTAGCGCACGGCTCTGTTGTTCGAGCGTTTGCAAGTATCGTAGGTTTTGCGTGACGATGCTAAGGTCGGTGGTCTTGCCGTGCGCGCACAGCACGCGCTGTGGTTGCAGGTCAAGAAATTTCGCAAGTGTAGTGTACATCGCGGGAATACTCGTCGCGCGCTCGATCAGGGGGAGCGGTTTTTCTACAGCGTCAAAGGCGAGGAGCAGACGTATTTCTGGGAGCCAGGCGGCGATATGGTCGGCGTGATGACCTGGAGCCGAGAAGAGTTCGATTGTCAGATCGCCACCGTGTAGCGTCAGTTTGTCGGGAAACGTGATTGTCGGCGGGCATAGCACAACGTTCTGAAAATCTGGATATTTATGCTGGTATTCCTGTAGCTCCGCTCTGGCTTCCTCTGATTTCATGCGTTCCGCGCAATGCTCGTGGGCGATAATCGGCGCGGCTGTTGCACCTGTAAAGTAGTTGTTGCCCCAACAGTGATCCCAGTCAGCGTGACTATCTACCACAAGCAGTTGGCGGCCTGAAAGCTCGTTTTGTAGCTCATACATGATAGATGCCATATCTTCTGGACAGAGCAACGTGTCGAGAACCACTATGTATCGTGCGGTGATGACAACATAGGCGTCTACCTCCATCGCTTCCGATGGGTCTGGCGGCGTAAAGGCGCGACGGAATACGCGCACACGCGGATCGCTACTCATGTCTGGTACAAGAAAAGGTTGTACTGTCTGTGGCATAGTTGCAAACTCCTCAGTAGTTTTACGGACTTAGTGGTGCGCGCCAATATAGGCAACAACAAAGTAGAGTACAGAGAGAAAGGCGCAGACGACCAGGAATGATCCGTAGCAGGTGAGCGTCCATGCGCGTTTGGTGTTGAGTGCCTGCCGTAGCTGTTCACCCATATCGGGTGGGTCAAGCTGTATGGCTGGTTGTAGTTCGAGCAGGCGTGGCAACATGGCGCGGAAGTCGCGCGCGTTGCTCATACCTTCGACGAGAATAACAGTGTTGCCATCGTCGAGGTCGGCCATGAGTACCAGTTTGCCGGGGTTTGGGTCGCCCGGCATCAACGTTAGTTGTCTGATAGAGGAGAGGTGTACCCGTGTTTCTTGATCCTCCTCTTGTCCGGTAACAACCAGTTCGTCCGCGAAAAGCTGAATTTCTTTGCCCATACCGAAGCGTACAACGCTAATGGGATATCTATTTACAATTTCATTTTCACTCATATTGTTCCATCTTTTGTTTTGGGAGTTCTATATCAGTGTATGTATTGTACGGCATTCCTCGTGGGGCGTCGAGGGGAGCTGCTTTCTGGCTGAAGAGACGGGTATCGCTTGACATGGGCCATAGCGAAACCTTACAATTCGGATGGTGATGAGTCTCTTAAGAAGAAAAGAGTACGAAATGGCGCGAGTAGGTCTACTTGAAGATAACACACGTATTGCAAAGCTGTGCGCGACAATGCTGCAATTCGCAGGTCATATCGTTGAGGTATACGAACATCCACGTGCATGTTTGAACGCGTTGATGACACCGATAGCGGTGGGTGATGTGAGAATGCAAGGACGTATGGTTACTCCGTCAAGCCTGCCGATAGAGGTGTTGATCCTCGATCTGCAACTTCCCGACATGACGGGCATTGAGGTATTACAGCGTTTACAGGCACACGCGCAGACACGGATGCTTCCCGTCATTTTTTGTACAGCGGCAACCACCAATGAGATTGTGCGGGCTTTGCGGGTGGCTCCCCATGCCTACGTTGTCGAGAAGCCATTCAAGCTCGACGTATTGGTCTCGACTGTTGGCTCCGCTTTAGCCCCGCTAAAGTAGCGTTCGCGTACCGATTTGTGGTAGAATAGAGCACAATCTCATGGAGCGTAGCCTCGCACGCACATACACCCCAAGAGGTTCCACAAGAAAGTACATGCAGTATGAGTACATACGAAAAAGACGCGCAGGCGTTGGATGCATACTCGAACGCGGTTATGACTGCGGCGGAGCGTGTCGGGCCGACGGTTGTGCGTATCGACATAGAGCGAGAAGGTGGGCGTTCGCGTCGTTATAATGGCCCCGCGCCAGAGTTTAATGGTGGCCTCGGCTCTGGCTTCATTTTTGCCTCAGATGGACAAATCCTCACAAACGCCCACGTTGTGGAACGCGCCAAACGGATTCAGGTTACATTAGCCGATGGACGTAAATTCGACGCAGGTCTCATGGGTAGCGATCCCGCCGTCGATGTGGCGGTGTTGCGCGTTGGAGCCGATCATCTCCCCGTTGCCGAACTTGGCCGTAACCCTCTGCGCGTGGGCCAGCTTGTGCTTGCCGTTGGCAATCCATACGGGTTGAACTGGACGGTGACGGCTGGTGTGGTGAGCGCGCTGGATCGTACGTTAGAGGCATCGGGCGTGCAGAAGATGACGCACCTTATTCAAACGGACACGTCAATCAATCCCGGAAATTCTGGAGGCCCACTTGTAGATAGCGCGGGTCGTGTTGTTGGTATGACAACCGCTATGATGCCGATGGCGCAGGGGCTGGGGTTCTCGGTTCCGCTCGATACGATTAAGGCGGTGATTGCGCGTATCGCCACGCAGAGACGCGACGCTCCAAGTGGAGGCGTTTCATTGGGCGTAGGTGGGATGCGTGTCAAGCTTGACGCGACTCTGCAAAAGAGTTTGACGCTTGGGCAGGAGTTTGGGATGGAGGTGCTAGAGGTACGTGCCAACGGCCCCGCCGATCTCGCCGAAGTGAAGCGGCAAGATGTGATTGTCACCGCTGATGAGGAGGCTATCACAGAGCCGCGCGATTTGCAACGGGTGGTGCGCGGCCACAAGGTAGGCGAGAAAATCACGTTGAATTTCTTACGCGGTGGCAAAAAACGTAGGGTGACGGTTATATTGTAGCCAAATAGGTGCTTCTTCTCTTGCGTTGCATCTTTGGAAGCACCTGACCCGTACAGTGTGTAAGCAACTCCATTGCGAGTGCTTTTGCGATTTGATAATTGCTAACGTTCTACGTTTTAAGTAAGTGAGCGTACTTACTGTGCTGATGTGGGCGACACCGCCCGATAGACAAAGGAATGAACAAGACATGATAACATTTCTGGTGACGGTGGCAGTTATTGGCGGACTCATTTTTGTTGGTTTACTTGTAAACGTCTATTTGTATTCGCATGGTGTGTTCAAGCGCAGACGGAGACGCCGCGCGGTGCAGGCGCAGGAGCAGGAGGCGCGGGTGACAACAGCAGCACTTGATGAACAATTCTACACGAGCATAGGAATCGGCCCAAGTAAACCAGAAGAGTAGTGTAAAGAGTCACGTTGCGTGTCCTGACAGAGATGTGGTACAACATTTTTGTCAGGACACGTGTATTTTTTGGATACTGAAAGGGGCCTTGCGTTGATGACACCACTTCCCGAAAGAATGCACACACGTTTTACCGCACTTCTGGCTATTCGTTATCCTATCGTGCAGGGGGGTCTCTCGCATCTTTCCTATGCAGAACTCGCGGCGGCTGTCTCGAACGCGGGTGGGTTGGGACAGATTGGGTGTGCCTGCTTCGCGACACCGGAGGCGTTACAGGCGAATATTCAGCAGGCGAAAAGGCTTACAACGCGCCCGTTCGGGGTAAATTTTCCAATCGGGCATATCCCGCTCGACGCTTTTGTAGACGCCGCCCTCGCCGAAGGGGTCGCGGCGATTAGTATTACGGGTGGGAATCCAGAATCGTTGCTACGGCGTATTCAGCGGAGCGGTGTACAGGTGCGAACGATGGTATTGGTGGCGGGTGTACGCGCGGCACAGAAGGCGGAGTCGCTTGGCGCGGACGCCGTGATTGCGGTGGGCGTAGAGGGTGGCGGCCATCTTGGGCGCGACGATATTGGGACGATGGTATTAGTGCCGCGTATTATCGAGTCGGTCAGTATTCCCGTGCTGGCAAGCGGTGGGATTGCTGATGGGCGTGGTCTCGTGGCATCGCTGGCGTTGGGAGCCGAGGGTGTGGAACTGGGAACGCGCTTTGTGGCTGTGCGCGAAAGCAATGCTCACCCCAACTATCAACAGGCACTGGTTGAGGCGAAAGAGACCGACACGGTGATTGTTGAGCGCGCGATTGGGCGTCCTGCCCGTGTGCTGAAGGGACAAGCGGCAAGTAGTATTCTGCGAGTGGAGCAGGAGTTAGAGCAGGAACGGGCGGAGCCAGACGAGCGTTTGCTGCGTTTGTTGCCATTTGTTCTCGGCAAGGTGAACCAACGCGCGGCCCTTGACGGAGAATTGGATGAGGGCTTTGTGTGGGCGGGTCAAGTGGTCGGTTTGATACACGACGTGCCAACCTCACAAGCGTTGATTGAGCGCATTGTGAGGGAGGCACATGAGATTGTGCAGAGAATACAGCGTGTGTTTTAGGCAAACAGGCAAGACTGCTTACCACTCGCTTCTTCAATCAGGAATGTTTTGCCAAGAATTGCCCTACTTCCACCAGGGCCGCCATTGCACGACAGGTAATCTCAACGGACTCATAGTAGGGGACGCCCTCGGCTTGGAGCGCGTGTAGGGCGGGTATGTCGTGGCGGGCATAGACGGGTTGCACAAGCACAGGCTTTTTGTATGTGCGTACCAACTCTCCCAACTTGTGGGCTGCGGCCTCTTCGCGTGGCCCGAAGTCTTCGGAGAGCAACCAGCGATAGCCACCGAAAAGTCCGGTAATGATAACACCATCAATCGCATCGTCTTTGAGGCATATTTCTGTCAGGTGGGCGAAGGACAACGGGTCTTCGTCGGCTGCTCCCGCAACGTCGATGGGGTTGGTGGCGGTTGCGCGTGCTGGCATTAGTTCGCGCAGGGCTTGTTGTGTTTCGGATGTGAGGATGGGAACTTCTAAGCCCACACGGATAACGGCGTCACCTGTCGCCACGACGCTTCCGCCACCGTCTCCGACAATGGCGATGCGCCCACGTCCCTGGGGCGTGGGCGGTTGAAGCGCGAGTGCCTGCGCGACGGGGAAGAGTTCGTCGGAGCGCAAGACGCGCACAACGCCGCTCCCTTGTAAACTGGTGTCGTGATCGGGTCGCACCTTCGCGATTGAGCCGGTATGGGCAAGGGAGGCACGTACCCCAACGTCTGTTGCGCCACTAAGCAAGATAACGGTTGGCTTATAGTTGCCCTGTTCGAGCATATCGCGTGTGACTTGGCGCAACGTCTCTTCCTGTACGGCCTCGACATAGCCGGCGATCACCTTTGTTTCGGGGTCACGAGCGAGATAGTGCATACATTCGGGGAAGGTGACATCAGCCGCGTTGCCGATGCTGATAAAGGTTGTGAAGCCGAGGCCGTCGAGATGAGCCTGTGCGTAGAAATACATGCCGAGATTGCCGCTTTGCGACACCAGACCAATTGGGCCAGCAGGGAGCGGGAACACCATACCGAGTGTGTTGATGTGGGAGCGTTTGACGTACAGGCCCATGCAGTTGCTCCCAATGATGCGGATACCGTGTGCGCGGCAACGCTCCACCATTGCTTGTTCCAGCGCGCGACCTGCGGGGCCGGTCTCGCTAAAGCCAGCCGTGATGATGACGATACCTTTCACGCCCACCGCGATGCAATCCTCAATCCCCTGCTCGACGTGCGCGAACGAGGTTGCAATGATTGCGAGATCGATGGGGCCGGACACGGCGCGCAAACTGGGATAGGTGACGCGCCCCAATATTTCCGAGACGGAAGGGTTGATTAAATATATTTCGCCAGCGAAGCCGCCAGCCACAAGCTGTTTAGCCGCAACATTGCCCCATTTCTGTGGAGCGCGTGACGCGCCCAAAATAGCGATAGAGCGCGGCTGAAAAACCTCTTCGAGTGTATATGGTGCTTGACTCATTCGTTTTCTTCCTCATCGTCGTCGTCGTCAGACAGATTTTGTGAGCCGTTTTCACGTTCTTTTCGCAGCAACTCTTCGACGCCACGAATCAACGAGTCGGCACTGGGTAAAGGGCCTGTTCCGACAATAATGTCGGGGTTTTCGCCTTCTTCGTCCTCATCGTCGCCGCTCTCTTCGACCTGCTCCTCCAGTCGGCGAACATAGGCGCTGGCCTCAGAGTCGCGGGCAACCAATGTTGAAATCTGCTCTTCAAAGCGTACCGCGTCGGATTGAATATCGCTCAGGTCTAGCCCGAAAGAGAGAAAGGTATTGACGTAGGTCAGGAGTGCGGCGGTCACTTTGATGTTGGGCGAGGCGGCGAGGTAATGCGGCGCGGCGGCCCAGAGACTTGCCGCGGGAACCTGTGCTTGCCGACACACATCTTGCAGCACCCCAATCATCCCCGTTGGCCCTTCATAGCGCGAGTTGCGGATATCCATTTCGCGCAATCGCTCCATCACCTCGGTTGTCGTGGACGTGCCAGACATTGGCACGGCTGCGGAATGTGGAACCTCCGCAAGCAAGGCTCCCAGAAAGACAATTTCCGTTATATTGTGCCGTTTGATGGTTTCGAGAAAGGTTTGGCTAAACGTTTTCCATTTAAGCTGTGGCTCAACCCCCAGGAAAAGAATGATATCGTGTGGAAGATCAGGCTGTGTGTGCGCGAAAAACTGGTTTGTGGGCCATACAACGGTGCGTTGTACCCCATCAACCGTTTTGACGTTGGGCCTTGTCTCGGTGAAAACAAAGAAGTCTTCCGAGTCTATTTCTGCGAATTTTGTAGGTTTCCACTTATCAATCAGAAACTTTACCGCCGTTGTTGCGGACTCGGCGGCATCATTCCAGCCAGCGAAGGCAACGATTGCAATAGGGTCGCGCAACTCTGGTTGCGAATGATATTGAATATACGACATAAACACCTCTTTGTTTGCCGATGGTGTATTTTCTAAGTGAGTAACGTGTACTCATTTTATCATGCTTGCAAAGAGGGGCATATTTCTTATAGTCAAAATGGTCTCTTGACGAGGTGAGCGTGAGCATCTATACTTGGTTTATGAAAGCTAGCGATATTGCCCTTATTTATCAGGATCATCACCTGCTGATTGTAAACAAGCCAGCAGGTGTAGTTATTCATCCAACCTATAAAAACGCCGATGGGGAGACACTGTGGGATGCGCTGCTCCTCTACCTCGCGCAACAGGAGGGGGAGCAGTGGCAACCACCCGAATTTCCCGATCTGCCTGCTTGGGCGGGCGCGCCGCCTCATATCCGCGCGATGTTGCGTGAGCAGCGTCGTGAGCGGTATTGGAAAGAGGATGGCTTGTTGCCGCGCCCATACTTGTTGCACCGTTTAGATAAAGACACGTCGGGCGTTGTTGCACTGGCACGAACGGAGCGGGCGCGTAGGCATATCATCAAGCAGTTCCACGACCATAGTATCGAGAAACGCTATCTCGCCGTTGTGCAAAAGGGCGCACCCGTGTGGACGTTGCCGCGCGTCCCTTTGCAGGTGACGCGCTATGGTGCTGATGGTCGGCGTGTGTCTGTCGGAACTGGCTTTGATTGGGAGCAACTCGCGGGTGACACATTAGCATTGGATGGGCCATTACAGCGCGACCCCGACGAGCGGCGGCGGTGCATTGTGGGGCCGGATGGTGATCCCGCGACGACGACGTGTCGGGTGCTGGCGAGTGCCGACAGTTTTACGTTGCTTGAGGTGCAACCCATTACTGGCCGAACGCATCAGATACGCGCCCATCTCGCGGCGTTTGGCTACGCAATCGTGGGCGATCAGGTGTATGCGTCCGAGGCAAAAGCGGGTACGGCGGCGGCACAACTGCGACGGCAATTTCTCCACGCGTATAGCTTAGTGTTGCGTCGTTATCCCGACGACAAACGTTGCACATTTGCCGCGCCTCTGGCGAACGACCTTGTGCTCTGGTTGCGACAGTATTTGCCCTCTGGCATAGGAGCGTTTGATGCAAAGACAGCAGTACCCGCCCAATAGCGGCCCCTTAGCGGGATTGAGCGAAGAAGACAAGCGGAAACGTTTGGATGCGATGGTGAAAATTTGGCAAAGCGATACCGAGCGGCGCGTGACGCGGGAGGGGACGGAGGAGGTTTTGCGGATGCTGCTGTTGGATGAATACCGTTATGCTGTATTGCTGCGCTTTCCAGAGTGGGAACGGGCGGCGGTGGTTGGACAGGTGCTAGCGATTCGCGATGCCGAGCATCGCGAGAAGCCGACGTTGTTTAGCGTGTGGCGGCGCGACCCCCTGCTAAAGAGTATGCCTGACTGGAAAGAACACCTTCCCAACGAAAATGTTTTCAATATTACCGTTCTCATTACTCCTGGTGGTCTGGGCGAGGGGAGCAAGTGGGCGGTGGTGATGCCGAAAGAGCTAATTCCGCGCTACAAACCTGGATGGCCCACGCAACAACAATGGGTTGCATGGACGCGCTCGTTTGATTGGCTGGCAGTAGGCATTGGGTTTATTCGCGCACTGCTTGACGCACCAAAGTAATTTACTGTAGGAGAGACGCACATGCTCCCGTATTTCCCCTTTGACGACGCCGTATTTTCGATGAGCATGAAGGTACAGGTTCTTAACGAGCGGCCCATGCTTGAGGTGGATACGGCATCCTACCGAGAAGAGTTGGCACTCAAGCAAAAATTGCTGGCCGAAGAGTACACCCAGTATTTCGGCGCAGGTTTGGGTACGGAAGCATTGCAGTGGGACACGGTAGCGTTGCTCTTGCCCAGAATGGTTCAAGAATATCCAGCGCATTTCGCGCTTACCGTTGAGGGTGAGCGGTGGACGTGGCGTAACCATCTGTTAGAAGAGGAAACACGTTTTGTGTTTGGCGATAGCACAAGCCTACCCATGCCACCACTTGATTGGCTGGGGCGACAGGTGCAAGAAGATTTGTTGTTGCTTGCCGCGACGGAGGGGATGCCGCTTGTGGCTGGGCATCTCTGTTTTCCTAACGCGTGGCGTCTCAACGACAAGCTCGGAGCGTCTTTTCTTGCCATTCATACACCTGTCCCGCTTTTCGCGGAACGTTTGGGCCGCTCTACCAGCTTGTTATTGGAGCGGTTGAAGGTGGGGCGACCCGTCTGGCGCATAAACTGGTCAATCAAGGCAACGCCGCGCCTGAACGCTATGCCGCGTTACTTCCATGAAGAAGAGCAGGCGTGGAGAGATTTTACGGTATCGAATATTGGCGAACGCTGCTTCTTGCGCTTAGAGCGGCAAACGCTGTCACGCTTGCCCCACACAAAGGCGGTGTTGTTCACGATTCGTACCTACCAGGCACCGCTCGTAGAGGTGCTATGTAATGCCGAGCGTGTACGACACGCGCAACATATGGCGGGCGTGGTGCGAACAATGCCGCACGACGTTGCGACCTACAAGAGCATTGCCGCGTATAGAGAGGTGTTATTGCAGTATCTTGACACGTTCGCCCGCTAAAGAGGCTTGCAGTTGCAACGCTTACTTACCCCGCAGTAAAGGGTATTGACCACTTCTCAAACTCTCTCATTGTCTTTAAGGCATTTGAGAACGGGTCAGATACAAGAAACCAGAGCAATGGCTTGATTGAGGGAAAAGTGAACAAGCTCAAACTCATTAAACGCATGGGCTATGGGCGCGCCGGATTTGCCTTACCCGTCAAAGAGTTTTTCATGCTTTGTAACAGCTATTAACAGAAGAGGTTTCACCAAACTTGACACTGTTGGGAAACCCTTTTGATCGACGAGCGTTTGAGCGTGTTTCTCGCTCGATGAGAGCTGCTTGCAAGCAAAGGAAAAGGGTTTCTCAACAGTGTCAAACTTGGGCCAGATTCGGCAAGTTGGCAATAGGCTTACTATATGGTTAAGTACATCACCGTTGTGTAGCGAACCCAGCGTATTGAAATCCTTATAATTCGACCTCTAAAAAAGAAGAGAGACACTAGTGGGGAGTAACCTAGGGAAGGAGTTGATTAGCGTAGTTCCGTTTGTCTTGACTTCGTTAGCTTACTTTTTACATTTTTTTGCGCTTGCTTGAGCTTCATATTGTGGGCCATACCGTTTCCTCCACTCTTCATAAGACTTTTTCACGCTTTCGTCAAGCAAAAATGCTGTACTGCGGTGAAACTAATAAATTGGGTGAAATTCGCACACCCGTTGAGGTGAAACTGACAAAACCAGCGTGAAGAGTCGCGATCAACCATCCAGAACCTGGAGAAACCACTCTCCATCTGGTATACTTTTCTCAGCATTGTAAATGGGAAACACGAGGCGCAAACACAGAAGCTGTTGAGGCGGTTCATACTAGAAGAGAATTCTGGTAAGCGGTTGGTGCCACTGTCATTACCCAATGGCGTCAAGAAGCCTGGGTCTTCCGCCTGCGAAACACTGCTGAGTACAAGAAAAGAAACAATGTGAGTTGGCATAGAGAAGCTTGCCCGCGCACCTGAAAGACAAGAGGACCAATCAAAATGAGCATATACACTGGAAAAACAGCTTTGATCACCGGAGCCTCATCAGGCATCGGAGCCGCCTTTGCCCGATCACTTGCCGCTCAGGGTGCGAACCTGATCCTCGTGGCCCGTTCCCAAGAAAAACTGCGCGAATTAGCGACAACACTCGCCAGCCAGCACAGCATTCGCGCCGAAGTCATTGCCGCCGACCTCAGTGGTCCTGCTGCCGGACAAGAGCTTTTCGCTGCAACCCAGCAGCTCGGCCTGCCCATCGACATCCTGATCAACAACGCTGGTTTCGGCACGTACGGCCGCTTTGATAGTCTCGATGCCGGGCGCGAGCAGCAAGAGATCATGCTCAATGTTGCCGCCGTCGTCGATCTCACCCACCGCTTCCTCCCCGCCATGGTCGCGCGCGGCAACGGATCAATCATCAACGTCGCCTCAACCGCAGCCTTCCAGCCTGTTCCCTATTCGGCTGTGTATGGTGCGAGCAAGGCGTTTGTGTTGTCATTCAGCGAGGCACTGTGGGCGGAGTATCGTGGCAAGGGTGTGCGCGTACTGGTGTTGTGTCCGGGGCCGACGAGCACGAACTTCTTTACTGTCGTGGGGACAGAGGATGGAGCCCTGGGGAGAAAGGAGACGCCGGAGAAGGTAGTGCAGGTGGCTCTGCACGCTCTGGAGCAGGGGAGGCCTTCGGTGATATCGGGCCTCCAAAACGTGCTACAGGCCAATTCGTCACGCTTTTTTCCACGGGGGATGGTAGCGCGCTTAGGAGAGCAGATGATGCGACCACGCGGGCGGCAGCGCAGGTAGAGGGGCCTGTACGGGATGAATCTCTTCCCTCTTAGTCCGAAGCGATGAGAGACCTGGAGCCGCTACACACAGTTCTGCATGATGCGGCACTGTCCCTTTCTAGAAGCGGCGACCAACACGGCGTCAAGCATCACTTTGCAGGGTTTGATCATTTAAGAAGCATTGTTGTGGTGTCTCTACACGCTGTCCAGTAAACGGAGAACGTAGCAGTACGCAAAAATGGTACTATACATGTAGCCTTCTTTACAGAAAATTGGTACGACTATCGGAGTGTCGCCATGCGTATTTCACTCTTTATTACCTGCTTCAATGACACCCTT
>Ga0123336_10002853_pt1 | contig 14834 bp, 17 predicted proteins | sample SSSSmetaG_FD_96466 | JGI IMG/M metagenome (GOLD analysis project Ga0123336, IMG submission 96466) | Glacier valley bacterial and archeal communities from Borup Fiord, Nunavut, Canada, to study Microbial Dark Matter (Phase II) - ​SSSS metaG | ecosystem: Environmental > Aquatic > Freshwater > Ice... | reverse complement strand
GCCTGATGACCGGCTTCGGCGGCGTCGTGAGCTTCGTCCTTCGCGCAAACCTCGACGTCACGGCGCGCGCGCTCGACGCGTGTTAGCTCGCCACCATCGCGCCCTCGCTCGGGGGCGTGGAGACGCTCATCGAGCAGCCCGCGATCATTGGAGGACGTGGCGGACATCCGTGAGGATCTCGCGCGCGTCCTCGCGGTGGTGCAGGCGCTCGCGACGCCCGAGATCATTGAGAACGGGTCGCGCGGCGGAAAGAAAAGTGAAGAACCTCGCGCGAGGCCCGTCACACGGGCCCGCCCGCTCACGATGGACCGTTCATGACGATGATGCCGGCCCCGTTCTTCCCCCGTCAGGCCATCGGGGCTCCGGCCCTGCGGAAGACGGTGGCGGCGATGGTCCGGCGGCGCGTCCCGGCCGGAGATGTCGAGGACCTCGCGCAGACCATCCTCTGCGAGGCGCTCGCGGCGCCCGGGCTGCCCAGCGATCCCGCGGAGCTCCGGCGGTTCGTCGCCGGCATCGCCCGCCACAAGGTCGCCGACTTCCATCGGCGCACGCGCCGCCACGACTCGAGCGACGTCGACCAGCTCGAGGTCGATCCGGCGCCTGTCGAGGCGCGCCAGCTGCTCGCGAGCATCGTCGCCTCCGTCTCGTCGTCGGTGCGCGAGCGCGAGACGCTCGAGTGGCTGGTCCGCGAGCACGACGGCGAGCAGCTTCGCACCATCGCCGAGGACGCGGGCCTCCCCGCGCCCGCGGTCCGCCAGCGCGTGTCACGTCTCCGTCGCGTGCTGCGCGCGCAGTGGTCGCATGCGCTCGCGCTGCTAGTGGTCGCAGGCGCGTGCGGCGTGCTCGCCGAGCGAGCGCGGCACGAGCGCTCCACCATCTCCGCCGACCCCACGGGCGATCCGGTGGCGCTGGCGGCGCTCGTCGCGCACGGCCAGTGGCACGTCGAGCACGTGGTCGCCGAGCAGCCCACCAACCTCGAGGCCAAGCTGGTCGACGTGCGCATCCAGGGCCGCCGCATCACGGTGAACGGTCCGGTCTCGAGCGTGACCCGCACCATCACCGCCGCCACCCCGCGCCCCGACGGCGCCGTCGCCCTCGAGCTCCACGACGACAGCGGCGGCATCCAGCACGCCACCGCGAAGGTGGAAGGCGACCGCATGCAGGTCACCCTCCACGACGGGCGGCTGCGCGGCACCGCCACGCTGGTCCGCCGCTGAGCGCGCTCACTCGCACATTCCGTTCTCGAACGCACGGTGGTCGCCGCCGCCCATCACGTCGTTGCCCTCGTTCCAGCCGCCGCCCATGCCACCGCCGCCCGGGTAGGACTGACGCCTCACGCAGGTCCCGATGACCACGTCGGCGACGGAGCGCGATACCGCGTGGTCGTCGATGCGGAACGACGTCACGTTCGAGTCGGAGACGGCGAGCAGCTCCTTCATCGACTCGCTGTCGCGGCGAATGGCGCGGCGCGTGTTGCCCTGCATGGGGAGGAGCGCTTGCTTCGTGAGCGAGCTCTTCGTCCAGTCGACGAGCTGCACGCCTCCGGTGTTGCACGAGCTGCCGTCCTTGCTGCCGCCCGAGTACGGGATGGCGATGAGGCCATCCTCGAAGACGCGGAACGCCTTCTGGATGCGTTCCTGATCCTCGGCGAGCACGCCGTTCGTGATCATGAAATCCTCGTACATGTTCGTCGGACCGAACGCGACGCGCTGCACGAGCTTCGGCGTCGCGAGGTCGGAGACGTCGAAGAGCGAGACGTTGAGGTTGCCGCTCGGGTCGGTGCGATCGAGGCCGAGGCCGAGCACGCGGTCGCCGTGGGGATCGAGGAAGTACATCCACCCCGGCATGTGAAGCTCGCCCTTCTGGGCGGGATGCGCGGCGTCGGAGAGGTCGATGGCGAAGAGCGGGTCGGTCTGGTTGAACGTGATGGCGTAGGCGCGGATGCCGTCGAAGCGCACCGTCTTGAGGCCCTCCTGGCGCGGCAGCGTGATGGTGCCGTGGCCGACGCGCGGCATCGACGCCGTGCTCTCGATGCGGAACGTGTCGATGTCCGGGAACGCCTCGCCGTTCGCGCTGCGGCCCGCGCCGCGCTGGCTGATCACGCGGAGCACGCCCTCGGACTCATCCATCTGCCAGCGGCTCATCACCGGACCAGACGTGACGATCGTGGCGCCGCGTGCCAGCTTGCCGCCGGGATCCGTGATGTCGAGGACCTCGATGATGCCCTCGTCGGCGTTGCTGGTGGGGTTCGCGCCGAGGCCGCCGACGTAGAGCCGCTCGGGGGTGGCGATGATGCTGCGCTTCCACGGCGTGGACCACGCGGCGTTGAAGTCGGCGCTCGAGGGGTTCTCGAAGGCCACCTGATCGACCTGCTTGGGCGCGGTGGCGTCGCTGATGTCGAACGTCGTGACGAGCGTGCGGTGGTCCTTGCAGCCCCAGCACTGCCCGTTCTCGTAGGTGGCGAGGTAGAGCACGTTGCCCACGATGCGCGAGTCGGCGATCTCACCGGGGACCCGGAACGTCGTCAGCTGCCGCGTGTGCGCGGGGTCGGAGATGTCGAGCGCGGTGACGAGCGCGCTCGCGTTCGGGTTCTCCGGAGGCAGCGGCGCGCCCTCCGCGAGCGGCTGAGCGACGTTGCCGTCGCTGCCGACGCCGCGGTTCGACATCGTGAGGAGCACGTCGCCGCGGCGGTACATCTCGAACGGCTCACCCGAGAGCGACATCTTGCCGAGGAGTGCGAGGGTGCCCGGCTGCGATGCATCGACCACGGCGAGCGAGCCAGACTTCGACATCGCGTAGATGCGGTTCTGCTCGTGATCGAGCTGGACGATGTCGGCCTCGAGGACGGTCCGCGACGCGTCGATAGTGGTGGGCGCCGCGCTCCCGCCGCTCGAGGAGGCGGGAGCCCCTGCGGCGGCGTTTTCCCGGGGCGAGCTGTCGAACTGCGCGCACGACGGGCGGTTGCAGCCCGCGGAGACGGACCCGAGGGCGACGACGGCGACGATCAGGAGGAGGGCGGTGCGCATGCCGATCGCTTTCGCAACCGCCGCGCCACCCCCGATTCACGCCAGATCACGCGATCCGGTCCCGCCGCCCCGGACAGAGCCGCCCGGGGCTGTGCCATGGCACAGTCGGGGACCGCGGCTACGTCCGCTTCTTCCGGCGCAGCAGGCCGGCCAGCGCGAGGACGGCGAGCACGCCCGACGTCGCCTCGCCGAGCGAGGCGCCGCTCGCGTGGCAGCTCGCACATCCACCGCGGCGCGACTCCGGGGCCGGGGCGCTCGCGGTGGTGTGAACGGACTCACGCTCCTGGCCGACCTGCGGCGGAGCGGGCGCGGGCGTGACCGGCGCAGTGGCGGGGCTGTCCGGCTTGCGGTCGGGAACGACCGACGCGACCGCGCACTCGGGGCAGGCATCGCGGACGCGGCGCGTCGCGTCGTCCGATTTCGCATGGGCGGCGCTGCAGCGCGGGCCGGGCTCGAGCGCGCATATCTTGTCGGCGGCGCGCCGGATCGACGCGAGCGCGCGGCATGCCGCCGAGCAGTCGGACGTCGACAGCGCGGCGTGCTCCCGCGCGAGGCTCTTCTCGAGATCCGCGATCTCGTCGGCGCGGGCCACGCTCGCCGTGAACGTTGCAGAATGCAACGACCGCGAGGATGCAACCCGACGAGAAGCGCTTCACGGACGTAACGGGACCACGCAGGGCGTCTCCGCGCAAGGCATCGCCGAGGCGAGCGCGCGATCGAGCGCCACGGCCAGCGCACGGCGCCGCGCGGGCGCGTAGATCCCGCCCATCTTCTCGGCGGTGCCGTGACCGCGGAAGGTCTGGCCGTTGCGTTCGACCTCGACGTCGACCGAGAGCTTCGCCTGCTCGTACGTGAAGCCGAGCGGCAGGGGCAGGATGCCCATCACCGCGAAGCCGTCCTGGCGCAAGGCGTTGTCGAGGTAGTCCGCGCGCTCCTCGTCGAGATCCACTGAGACGCTCATGCACCTGCCACATGTGAGGCGACGCTGTTGCCAGCATTGGGTGCGCGCCATCGATCGGCTGCTCGACGTCGGTCTCCCGGAGGAACCGCGCGCGGGGCTCGCGCTCCTGGGGTGGATTCGCGAGCAGCATCCCGATCTGCCGTGCGCGCTCCTGACGGGCAGCTGCGAGCCGGACGTCGTGAACACGGCGGCTCGCCTGCGCGCGCGCGTGCTCATCAAGCCCGCGACGTCGGAGCTCCAGAGCTGGGTCGTCGAGCACGTCGACGCGGCGACACCCGCCGAGCTCGTCGACGCTGTCGCCCGGCGCGCCCGCGTGCGCTACCGACTGACGGAGCGCGAGAGCTGGATCGTCGCGTGGTTTCTCGAAGGCGGCGACGTCGCGTCGTTCCTGACGCGCTCCGGCATGTCGCGGAGCACGTTCAAGTCGCACCGCGCGAGCATCCTCGGCAAGACGGGCCTCGAGAGCCTCGAACGGCTCAGCGCGACGCTGCTCGTCGAGGCGCTGGCCAGACGCGGCCGCTCCGGAGGCTGACGAGAGAGGGAGCGTCGCGGTGCTCTCTCCCCCTCACGGCGCGCGTGGTAGAATCTCCGCGTGGACGCGCTGCGCAAGGACGACCTCGAACGCGCACGCACCACGCCGCCGGGCGTGAAGCTGCGCCAGGCGCTCGAGCTCATGCAACTCGGGATCGAGCTGCAGCGCCGGAGGTTTCGCGCGGCCGACCCGGCGGCCTCCGAACAGGAGATCGACGCGCGGCTCCTGGCGTGGATGAGCGTCGCGCGATGACGCCGGAGGAGGCGCTCGTCGACGTGACGGCGAGGCTGACGCGGCTCGGTGTGTCCCACGCCCTCGTCGGTGGGCTCGCCGTCTCGATTCGCGCGGAGGTGAGGTTCACGCGCGACGTCGACCTCGCGATCTCGGTCGATTCCGACGCCGACCTCGAGCGCATCACGCGAACGCTCGCGGCCGAAGGCTTCGCGCTCATCGCCGTCGTCGAGCAGGATGACCGCGAACGAATCGCCATCGCCCGTCTTCGTTCGCCTTCTGGCATCGTCATCGACCTGCTCGCCGCGTCGAGCGGCATCGAGCGTGAGATCGTCGGAGCGGCCCGGGAGACGCCCGAGCTCGCGGGCGTCCCCGTCGCGATGTCCGAACACCTGCTGGCCATGAAAGTCCTCTCGATGCGCGAGGCCCGGCTCCAGGATCGCATCGATGCCCGTGGTCTCCTGGCGACCGGGCCGGTCGACCTGTCGGAGGTGCGCCGGCTCCTCGGGCTGATCGAGGCCCGCGGCTTCGGTCGCGGACAGGATCTGAGCGCGAAGCTCGACGCCCTCCTCGCCGAGGCCACCGACTGACGACGGTTGGCGGCGGCACGAGCCTGCTTCCCGCGTGCCGGAAGCTGGGTTAGGTCCCTGACCGATGGCGATGAAGACCGCGACCGAGGTGGCGAAGCGAAGCCTGTGTCTCGAGCTGCTCCTCCAGCGGCTCGGTCTCGAGCTCGACGAGGAGGACACGGTCGCGGAGCTCGACGCCGTCCGGCGGGCCTGGGTCTCCCGGCTCGGGCAGCTCGGCCTCGAGGACGCGATCCAGCCCGACGAGCGCGCGTTGCTCGATCGCCCCGTCGGAGGGCTCACCGACGACGAATGCGACGACATCGAGGCACGCGTGATCGGCTCGCTCGTCCTCCTCTGGACGCTCCTCCGCCTCGGCGCGCGCCCCACCGCCGCCAGCCTGGCAATCGCCACCCGCCTCATCGCGGAGCACGGCGTCCTCGGGGACGGCTCGATCCCCGAGGCCAAGACCGCCATCGAGAAGCTCACGCTGCGCCCCGAGAGCGAGCTCCGCGACGGGCTCGCAGCCTACGCCCTCGCCCACGAGGGCGGGGCGCCCACCGATCCCGACCCGATGGTCGCGATCATCGGCGTCCGCACGCTCGACTGGGTCCTCGGCGAGGCGTGATATCTTCGTAACGTGACCCGGGAGCAAGTCTGGCAGAAGGTCTCCGAGTCGCTGCGCGAGGGCTTCGGCCGCCTGCTCGACGTGCGGGAAGTGCGCCGCGTGCGGCGCGTCGCGGGCGACGCGTGGGTCGTGACCGTCGTGCTCGCGGCGCAGCGCGGAGACCTGCACGTCGCTGATCTCACCATGGACGACGCGGGCGTGATCACGCCGAAGCTCGCGCCCGAGCACGTCATCGACGCCGTGAAGCGCGCCGAGAGCGAGGCGCGCATGCCCGCGAGCCCGCCCGACGAGCTCGCGGACTTCGGCGGTGACCTCGGCGACGACGACCTCGACGACCTCGACGACCTCGACATGCTCTCGAAGATCGAGGAGCCGCTCGACGTGCGCATCGCGGCCGCGATCGGGCGCGGCGATCCGGCGTCGCTCAACGAGGCGCGCGAGCTCCTCCCGCGCCTCCTCACCGATCACGACGGCCGCGGGCGCACGCTGCTCACCATGGCGGAAGTGGAGCTGAGGCTCGGCGAGCCGACGCTCGCGAAGGGCTACCTCGAGGCCTCGGCGCGCGAGTTCGCCGATCGCTTCGATCTCGACTCGCTGGAGAAGGCGGCGACGCTCGCCCTCGAGATCGTCGGTCGCGAGGCCTTCGCGGGCTCGCCCGTGCAGCTCCTGCTCGAGCAGAGCCGCCAGCGCCTCAAGCCGTTCGCAGATCCGTTCGAGGCACGCAGCTTCGCCGGGCTCCCGACGGCGCTACGCGAGAAGCTCGAGCCGCACCTCACGCTGCGCACCCTCGCGCCGGGCGAGACGCTCGTGAACGAGGGTGAGCCTTCGCGGCAGATCTTCGTGGTGAAGAGCGGCCTCGTGGGCGTGTGGCTCGAGAAGCCCGAGGGCGGCTCGTGGCTCGTACGCTGCTGCTTCCCCGGCTGGCTGCTCGGCGAGTCGAGCGTGCTGGGCGGGCCGGACGCGCGCTGCATGGCCTCGCTGCGGGCACAGCGCGTGAGCGAGGTGTGGATCTGTCCGGCGCCGATCGTCCGCGCGCTGATGGAGGAGGACCTCGCGTTCGGCCAGCGCATCGCCGAGACGAAGCAGCTGCACCGCATCGACTCTTTCTTCTCGATGCACGAGACGATGGGCCAGCTCGACGTGCAGGTGCGCGACGAGATGCTCTCGTGCATCCAGCGCCTCGAGACGTTCTCCGACGAGACGTTGCTCCTTCCCGCGAACGAGATCCCGAGCTCGGCGTGTCTCGTCGCCCGCGGGAGCATCGCGCTCTACGCGGACGGCAACACCGACAAGCCGGTCGGCGTGATCGAGGCCGACTCGTTCTATGGCGTGCGCGATGCGATCCATCACATCGCGCCGAGCGTGGCCGCGATCGCGCGGCCCGGCACCACCGTGGCGTTCTTCGAGGCCACGCGCCTCCAGAAGCTCTGCGAACGCAGCCCCGAGCACGTGGTGGCCGTGCTCGAGCGCCTCGGCTGAGCGCGGGTCACTTGCCGGAGACGGCGGCGGCCACCTTCTTCGACCCGTCGAGCGCGGAGGTGAGGTTCTTGCTGGCCTGATCGCCCGTGCTCCCGATGAGCAAGCCGCAGGCGGCCGCCTTCTGTCCGAGCTGGTCGCCATGCGCGAGGATGTGGCCAGCGGCGTCGGTGAGCGCGGAGGACTGCTCGGAGAGCGCCTTTGCGCGGCCGCGCGCCGCGAGGAACAGCACCGGCAGGTTGCGCTCGAGGGTGCGGACGATGCGGGCGAGCTCGGGATCGACCATCTTCGCATCGACGACGATCGAGAGCGCACCGTCTCGGCAATCGGCGCGCGCCGCGGCGCTCGCCTGGCAGCCGTGCTGGCAGTCGGCGTCACCCGGGCACCGAGGCGCGTCGAGCGGTCCCGCGCAGCTCGCGCCGTCCACGGGGATGCTGCAGCCGCCGCGGCAGAGGCCCGCGCACGCGAGCGCCGTGCCGGGCGTGGGCGTGCAGCTACCGCTGCAGGTGCCGGTGCAGGTGCCGGTGCACGTGCACCCGGGGCCTTCGCACGTGTCGTCGCCGTCGCAGGTACCTCCGCAGGCGCCCTCGCACGTGCCCTCGCACGCGACCGGCGCGTCCTCGGTCCCACGGCACACGCCGGTGCAGTCGCCGGAGCAGACGCCCTCGCGGTCCTCCGCCGGGCAGCGATCGATCGCGTCCGGCTCGGCGCATGTCGGCGAAGCCTGGCACTTGCTCTCGCAGTCCACCTGGAACGCGGTATCGACGCTGCACTGCGTCTCCACGATGCGGACCCTGACCTTCGCGGCGTCGAGCCGGGGCCTCACCGCACCGACGCGGTCGGCGGCGATGGAGCAGAGGACGCGCGCACGGTCGGCGTCGAGCTTGCCGGCGAGGCGCGGGTCGTCGGCCCTGCCGCCGAGGTCGACCGCGATCTCGCCGCACGCGGCGCTCACCTCGGAGAGGAGCTGCGCGGAGACGAGCGAGATGTCGCTCGTGGCCTGCGCCAGCGACGTGTACGCGGGCGACAGCGAGGCCGGAACGCCGAAGTCGGTCTGCGAGAGATCCGCGCCGACGCGGAAGTCCGTGCAGATCACGGTCTGTGCTGCGGGGCTCGTGCCACACGCCACGACCAGCGCAAAGGGCGCGAGCGCCGGCATCATCATCGAGACCTTCATGTTCGTTCCTCGGGCGGCGGGGGAGATCTTCACAGCACGTAGCCGATGCGCAGCAGGTTCACGACGGGCACGGGCATCGAGGACGCGAAGCGCATCGCGCTCGCCAGGCTGCCCTTGCCCTCGACCGGCGTGACGAGCCCGAACTTCTCGGCGTCGTAGATCACGTCGTTCGTGACGATCGGGATCTGCGCCCCGATGTCGGTACCGAACGTGATCCCCATGCGCGTCAGCCAGAGAAAGCCGATCTGCGGCGCGACGTAGATCGAACGCGCATAGGCGTGCGCCTCGGCATGATGGTCCTGGTGGAACGCTTGCACCGTCTGTTCGAGCGAGCCCTTCATCTGCATCGCGCCGACGCCGGCCCCGATGAAGAACGCGCCCTTGAACGGATAGAAGCGCGCGTACGCCTCGCCGGAGACGCGCACGAGCGTGGCGCCCTGCACGCCGGGCACGGCCATCGTGGGAAGCGAGCCGGCCGTGACCCCCACGCCGAAGCGTCCGAAGGCGCGCGTCGTGAGCCCGAGCTGGAGACCGTCCGGAACACCGATGCCTCCGAGGAGGCCGAGCTTGATGGGCCCGAGCGGACCGCGGCGCGTGTACACAGATTCGATCGGCGGCGCCTCGGCGGGGGGCGGAGCGGCGTCGGCGAGGGCGATGGCCGGCATGAGGCACGACAGAGCCGCGAGCACGGCAGAACACGAGCTCTTCATCCCCGTCCGAACGGCGCGCCCCGACCGCAGTTCAGTCGGCCTTGACGATCGGCGCGCCGTCCGCATCTTGGGAGCCCGAGGTCCGCGATGATCGTCGAATGTGCGTCATGCCATGCATCGAACCGTCTCCCTGCCGCGCGCCTGACCGACAAGGCGAAGTGCGCCGCTTGCAAGGCCGCGCTCCTCCCGCTCTCGCGGCCCATTCCCATCGAGAGCGTGGAGGACTTCGACGAGCTCGTCCGCGAGTCGAAGGCCCCAGTGCTCGTCGATTTCTGGGCGGACTGGTGCGGGCCCTGTCACGCCGTGGCGCCGGAGCTCGTGAAGGTGGCCGGCGAGCGCGCGGGCAAGGTGGTGGTGGCGAAGGTCGACACCGAGGCCCTCCAGCAGGTGGCGGCGCGGTTCGCGATCCGCAGCATCCCCACCATGATCCTGTTCGAGCACGGCAAGGAGTCGAAGCGCGTCAGCGGCGTGATGCCTGCGAGCGCGATCTTGCAGCAGCTCGCTCTGTAGGGCGTTCTAGACTGGCGGCGTGTTCCACTTCCTCCGCGACCGGCGCCGCGCTGCGCTCCGTGAACAGCCGTTCCCCGAAGCGTGGCGCGCGATCATGGATCGCGACGTCGCCTACGCCGCGCAGCTCGATGCCGAGGAGCGGCGCGAGCTCGAAGGCCTCGTGCAGATCTTCCTCGAGGAGAAGCACTTCGAGGGCTGCGGCGGGCTCGACCTCACCGACGAGATCCGCGTGACCATCGCCGCCGAGGCCTGCCGGCTGCTGCTGCACCGCGAGACCGACATCTACCCGCAGCTCGTGAGCGTGCTCGTCTACCCGAGCGCCTACAAGGCCATGCGCCGCTCCCAGGAGGGACGCGTCGTCATCGAGCGTGAGGACGCGCTGCTCGGCGAGTCACGCATGCGCGACGCCGTGGTGCTCTCGTGGGATCACGTGCTCCAGAGCGCGCGGCACCTCGGCGGCGGGAACGTCGTGCTCCACGAGCTGGCGCACCAGCTCGACGCGGAGGACGGCGCGATGGACGGCGCTCCGTCGCTCGGTGACCGCGCGCGCTACGCCTCGTGGGCGCGCGTCCTCGGTGACGAGTTCACCGAGCTCTCGCAGCGCCTGCACGAGGGGCGACCCAGCGACATCGACGGCTACGGCGCGACGAACCCCGCCGAGTTCTTCGCCGTGATCACCGAGATGTTCTTCGAGCGCGGCGCGCAGCTGAAGGCGAAGCACCCGGAGCTCTACGCCGAGCTCGAGGCCTTCTACCATCAGGATCCCGCGGCCCGACACGCCCCCACCTGAAAATTGCGCGGTGCACGGAAAGGGGTGATGAGAGCGGCCCGCATCCCCTGGGGATCGATCGCGATCCACCCCGCGCGGACCTTTGAGACGCCGCCACGACGGTCAGCGCGCGAAGTTCGGGGGTACACCCTGCGTCGTCCACGGAGGTCCCCCCATGCGTGTTCTGCATATCGCCGCATTGCTCTCCTCGCTCACCGTCTTCGCCTGCGGAGGCGCCGCCAAGAAAGAAGCGAAGGGGCCCGAGAGTGATCCCTGGGCGGGCTACACCGGCAAGTATGCGGAGAGCGCGAGCGCGAGCGCGAGCGCGAGCGCGAGCGCGAAGGCCGAGAAGCCGAAGGCCGCGGACAAGGCCCAGAAAGTCGCCGAGAAAGCGCCCGAGAAGGAAGAAGCGAGCACGCACAAGTCGACCGCGACGATCCACGGCGAGTCGGTCTCGTCGATCGATCTCGACACGTTCGCCGACGCGACGAAGACCGCAACCAAGGGGAAAGTCGTCTCGACGAAGTACCTCGTCGGACCGAAGTACGAGCAGCTCCAGATCCAGATGAAGGGCGTGGCCGTGCAGGTCATCCGTCCCGCCGCGAACCCCGCGCCCGACGGCCCGAGCATCGCCTCGCCGAAGGCCCGCAACGGCGGCGTCTCCAAGCTCGAGTCCGGTTATTACGACGCCGACGCCGACGTGGTCGTCGTCGTCACTGCGGCCGGAAAGCCCGCCGCGCAGAAGGTCCTCGGCACGATCGTCAAGTACTGAGGGAGAAGCTGACAGCTGACAGTTCCGGAGGCGAGAGCGCTCGCGTACGATCGTCCGCTTGGAACGCCTCATCGTCGCTGGCTTTGCGGTTGCTGTCGTGGCTTGCTCTTGCTCTTCGCCCCCCGCGCAGTCCGCGTCGGGGGAGCTCATCGAGAGCATCACCTACGAGGAGCGGTTTCCGCTCACCACCGACGTCAAGGAGGTCGCCATGAAGGGCGAGCGCCTCGGCAAGGCCGTCCCCATCCTCGATCGGACGCAGGTGACCCCGCTGCAGGGCACCTTCGTCGCGGCCGAGCCCGGCGTCGACAAGAGCACGCTCGTCGTGACCATCCACGGCGCCTCGCAGCGCAAGCGCACGATCGTCGTGAAGAACTGCGCCGAGCCGCGCGTCTGCTCGTTCTTCGCGTCAGCCTTCAAGAGCGAGCTCGTCGAGCGCGTCCCGGTCGTCTGCCGCGACGGGGCGCGCTGCATCGAGCCATGAGGGCGCGCGCGCTGCTGCTCGGGGCCCTGCTCCTCGGCGCGTGCAAGCGGAAGAACGAGGCGCCGCCGGCTCGCCGCCGATCGACGCTGCGCCGCCCGCGCCGCTCACCACGATGAAGCAGCCCCGGGGGAACAGCGACGTCACGTTCCTCGCCGTCTCCGATACGCACTTCGGCTTCGGCGGGATCCCCGCGGCGCACGAGGTCCTGATCCCGAAGCTCAATGGCATCGCGGGGCGCGCGTTCCCCGCGCCGATCGGCGGCGTCGTCGCGCCGCCGCGCGGGCTCCTCGTCACCGGTGATCTCACCGAGTGGGGCAACGTCGAGGAATGGGAGCCGTTCGCCGCGACCTACGGGCTCGACGGCGGGGCGAACGGCAAGCTCCGCATCCCCGTCTTCGAGGTGGTGGGCAATCACGACAAGGTGCACGGACCGTTCGTCGAGCAGCAGGTCATCAAGAGCCGGTAGGCTGCACGTACCCATGTCGAAGAAGACGACGCCAACGCCGACGAAGGACAAAGCAAGTTTCGATCCAAACCGCCTCACGAAGAAGCGGTACGAGTCGGAGCTGGAGCGCATGGAGAAGGAGCTCGTGAAGCTCCAGGAGTGGGTGCGCGCGAAGAAGCTGCGCGTCGTCGTCGTCTTCGAGGGCCGCGATGCCGCCGGCAAGGGCGGCGTGATCAAGACCATCGCCGGATGCTTGAATCCTCGCGTCTGCCGCGTCGTCGCGCTCGCCGCGCCGACCGACCGCGAGAAGGGCCAGTGGTACTTCCAGCGCTACATCACGCAGCTCCCCTCGGAGGGCGAGATCGTCCTGTTCGATCGCAGCTGGTACAACCGCGCGGGCGTCGAGCGCGTGATGGGCTTCTGCGACGACGCCGAGCTCGAGGAGTTCTTCCGCGCCGCGCCGGAGTTCGAACGGATGCTCGTGCGCTCCGGAACGGTGCTCCTGAAGTACTGGTTCTCCGTCAGCGACGACGAGCAGGAGAAGCGCTTCCACGCGCGCATCGAGAACCCGGTGAAGCGATGGAAGCTCAGCCCGATGGATCTCGAGGCCCGCGCGCGCTGGGTCGACTACTCGATCGCGAAGGACGAGATGTTCGCGAAGACCGACACCAGCGAGGCGCGCTGGTGGGTCGTGCCCGCCGACGAGAAGAAGCGCGCCCGGCTGAACTGCATCGCGCACTTCCTCGATAGCATCCACTACAAGGACCTCACGCCGAAGCGTCTCAAGCTGCCGCCCCGCCAGAAGGCCAAGGGCTACAAGCGGCCGGCCGAGGAGACGCAGCACTTCGTCCCCGAGAAGTACTGAGCGGCGATCACGGACCCGCGACGCCCACGCAAGGGGCGCTCAGGGAAGCGGCGGCTCGGGAGGCGCGACCGGCACCGCGGAGGTCGTCGCGGAAGCAGAAGGCGCAAGAGAGGCGGACGGCGAGGCGCTGGAGGACGCCGACGCCAGCGCGGGCACCGATGCCGGTGCCGATGCCGACTGCAGCGGTGAAGCGGAGCCGGGCGGCGGGGCGGTTCGCGCAGGGCGCGGCACGAGGTCCGAACGAGGCGCCGCGCTCGAGGCGGGCACGCGTTGCGGCGGCGTCGGCGCGGCGATCTTCGCGGAGAGCGCGGGCGCGGTCGGCGCGGCAGTCCCGCTCGCGGTGGAGGACGGCGCGGTGAGGTTGGGGGCCCGGTCCGTCGGGCTTGCGCCGGCAGGCAACGGCGCCGTGCCTCGTGCCCTCCAGGCGGTCAGCGTGTCCGGAAAGCCGACCGCAACGACGAGGGCCACCATCGAGGCGATGACCAACGCCCCGATGACCCACGCGCGTCGCCCAGAGGCGGGCGCCGTCTTCAGCTCCGTTGCCGCCCACGGCGACGCGGTCTCGCCTTGCGGTCCCGTCACGACCTCGCGACGCGATGACGGCGCCGACCGCGACGCGCCCGCCCCCGCGCTGCGCCCCGGCACCTCCGCAAGGCGTGCGATGCGCGCGAGGGTCGGGCCCGACCGCTCGGGCGCGAACCCCGCCAGCGCCGCTGCGAGCTCGCCGACGTTCGCGTACCGCGCGCCGGCCTCTTTCTCGAGGCACTTCGCGATGACCGCAGCGAGCCCGGCGTCGAGGTCGGCTCGCTCGATCGGCGGCGCCGGTCGGACGAGGACCGCGGTGCACAGCTGAGGAAGGCCCGCGTCCTGGAACGGCGGGTGACCCGCGATGAGCTCGTAGAGAATGATGCCGAGCGACCAGATGTCCGAGCGGCCGTCGATGTCGTGCGAGAGCGAGAGCTGCTCGGGCGACATGTAGAGCGGCGAGCCCATGAGGTCCTGCGTGCTCGTCATCTTGCCGCCCGCTGCGGCGGTGGTGACCTTCGAGATGCCGAAGTCGACCACCTTCACGACCCGCGCGGTGTCCTGACGCTCCGTGAGGAACAGGTTCGCGGGCTTGAGATCACGATGAATGATCCCCGCCGCGTGAGCCTCGGCCAGCGCCGCGCACGCCTGCAGGACGTAGTCGACCGCGTCGTCGACCGCGAGCTGACCGGACTCGCGCAGCAGCTGACCGAGGTCCTGGCCCTCGAGGTACTCCATGACGATGAACGGCTCACCGGAGTCGAAGGTCCCGACGTCCGTCACGTGGACGACGTTGTCGCTCCGCAGCTTGGCCGACGCGCGGGCCTCTCGCGCGAACCGCTCGACGGCGGACGCGTTGGCAGCCGCCGCGGGCAGGAGGAACTTGATCGCGACCAGCTGGTCGAGGTCGATGTGGGTAGCCGCGACGACCATGCCCATGCCGCCCTGCCCGAGCACGCGCTCGATGCGGTACTTCCCGGCGACGACATCGCCCACGGCCGGCGGTTGCGCGGTTGGCGCCTGAGGGGGAACGTCCAAGGGAGACTTCGTTCGGACACTCGGCGAGAGCCTGCGAAGTCTCGGGCCATGTCCCTCCGCTGTCAAGGCGAGCAAGGCGAGACCGCGGTTGCCGGCGTGGCGCCCTGGCGAATCGAGCCCTC
>Ga0123336_10002851_pt1 | contig 14839 bp, 14 predicted proteins | sample SSSSmetaG_FD_96466 | JGI IMG/M metagenome (GOLD analysis project Ga0123336, IMG submission 96466) | Glacier valley bacterial and archeal communities from Borup Fiord, Nunavut, Canada, to study Microbial Dark Matter (Phase II) - ​SSSS metaG | ecosystem: Environmental > Aquatic > Freshwater > Ice... | reverse complement strand
GTTTTGATGCAGCAACTGGGCGTGTCAGTGAGCGCTGCGGCCAAAGAGAACTCGCTGATGAAACTCACCGTGTCGCAGGTCGCGCCCATCCTGCCCTACTTGTTTTTGGTGCTCATCCTCATCTTCAGGCCCAAAGGCCTTTTGGGCACGCGGGAGGATTGACGGCATGTTTGCATCTGATGACACCTCAAGCTTGAAAACCATACGCTTTCAACCGCAGAACATTGGTCGCATCTTGGTGTGGGGCTCGTTTGCTTTTGTGCTGGTCGTGGCTCCCTTGATCTTCACCAGCAGTTTGTCGGCCACCATGCTGTCGCAGATGGGCATTGCCATCATTGCTTGCCTGTCATTCAACATGCTGCTGGGGCAGGGCGGCATGTTGAGCTTTGGGCATGCGGTGTACACCGGTCTGGGCGCTTATGCGGCCATCCACGCGTTGAATGCAGTGACGCGTGGCGCGCTGCCCATCCCTGTGAGTCTGGTGCCGTTGATGGGCGGTTTCGCCGGCATGGGCTTCGCGGTGGTGCTGGGCTACGTCACCACCAAAAAATCGGGCACGCCTTTCGCCATGATCACATTGGGCATGGCTGAGCTGGTGTTTGCCATGTCGCTGATGTTCTCGGAGTTCTTTGGCGGCGAGGCTGGCGTGGCCGGCAACCGCGTCACGGGCTCGCCGGTTTTCGGCATCAGTTTTGGTCCTCAAATTCAGGTTTATTACCTGATCGCGCTGTACACGTTTGTCTGCGTGGCGGCCATGTTCGCTTACACCCGTACACCGCTGGGGCGCATGTTGAACGCGGTGCGTGACAACCCCGAGCGCGTTGAATTCATTGGCTACAGCACGCAAAAGGTGCGCTACTTTTCTTTCATCATTGCCGGTTTTTTTGCGGGCATCTCGGGTGGTTTGGGGGCCTTAAGCTTTGAGATCGTCACCGCTGAAGTGGTGGGAGCGGGCCGGTCTGGTGCGTACCTCCTGTTCACTTTTCTGGGCGGTGCAACATTCTTTTTCGGCCCGATGATTGGCGCGGTGCTGATGGTGGCGGCCTTTGTTCTGTTCTCAGAATTCACCAAGGCTTGGCTGCTGTATTTGGGGCTGATATTTTTGTTCATGGTTATGTACGCGCCCGGTGGTATCGCCAGTCTGGTCATGATGAATTTGCGCGTTGCGGCATACGGCAAACTGCGTAAGTTGTGGCCTTCCTACTTGGCCTTGGGCGGCACCTTGGCGGTGGCACTGGCCGGTGGGGCGGCGATCATCGAGATGATTTATCACCGCCAGCTCGGGGCGGCGATGGGGCCCGAATTGAACTTTCTCGGCATTCGATTGAACGCCAGCGGATTTGACAGCTGGTTCGGCGCGGCGATGGTGATGGCGTGCGGTGTGGGACTGTTTGAAATCACGCGTCGACACTTCGCCGTTGATTGGAGCGAAATCCAAACCGACATTGAAAAAGAGATCAAACGCAAGGAGGCGGCATGAGTGTCCTTGCCCCCAAAAGTGCCCGCGAGAGCGCCACCGATCGGGCGACGCATGACACGCGCCACGGCCACTCTGAATTTGCGGTGGAGCTGATCAATCTGCGCAAGAGTTTTGGTAAAACCGAAATCATTCGCGGCAGCAGCTTGCAAGTGCGCCCTGGTGAACGCGTCGCGATCATCGGCCCCAACGGCGCGGGCAAATCGACCTTGTTCAACCTCATCAGCGGACGCCTTAATCCCACCAGCGGCGAAATATTCATGAATGGGCAACGGATCGATGGCCTGAAGCCGTTCGAGATCAGCCGCATGGGCTTGGCGCGCAGCTTTCAGGTCAGCAACTTGTTCACCCGCCTGTCGGTGTTCGAGAACATCCGCTGCGCGGTACTGTGGTCGCTGGGTTACCGCTATTCATTTTGGAAGTTCCTGGCCGACCTTACCGACGCGAACGAGCGCGCCGACGAGGTGCTAAAGATGATCAAGCTCGACCGCAAACGCGACGTGTTAGCCATGAACCTGACTTACGCCGAACAGCGCGCGCTCGAAATCGGCATCACCATTGCTGGCGGTGCCGAAGTCATCTTGCTCGATGAACCTACCGCTGGCATGAGCCTGAGCGAAACCACGCGCTTCATTCAATTGATCCGCGAAATCACGGTTGGCAAAACCTTGCTTACGGTGGAGCACGACATGGGTGTGGTGTTTGGTTTGGCCGACAAAATTGCGGTGCTCGTCTATGGCGAAGTGATCGCTTTCGACGTGCCAGACGCCGTGCGTGCCAATGCGAAAGTGCAAGAGGCATATTTGGGTTCTGTCTTGGCTGAAGGGGGACATTGAGCATGTTGAAACTCGATGATGTCCACGCCTATTACGGCAAAAGCCATGTGCTTCACGGCGTGTCCATGCTTGTGAAACCGGGCGAGATCGTCAGCCTGCTCGGCCGCAACGGATCCGGTCGTTCGACCACCGTCAAAGCCATCATGGGTTTGGTCGACACGCAGGGCTCGGTGACTTGGAACGAAAAGCAATTGGTCGGTGCCAAGCCCTTTGAGATTGCCCATCACGGCCTGGGCTACGTGCCTGAGAACCGCGATATTTTTCCCAAGCTCACAGTGCACCAAAACCTGATGCTCGGCGAGAAAAGCGCAGGCGACAAAGGCAACAAGAAAGCACGTTGGTCGTTCGACGACATGTACCGAATGTTCCCGCGCCTGAAAGAACGACAGCACACGGCTGCTGGCGTGATGTCGGGAGGCGAGCAGCAGATGCTCACCTTGTGCCGCACCCTGATGGGCGACCCCGACCTCATCATGATCGACGAGCCCACTGAAGGCTTGGCCCCGAAGATCGTTGAACTGGTGGCCAACTATTTGAATACGCTGAAAGACCGCGGCGTGTCGGTGTTGTTGGTCGAACAAAAGCTCACCATCGCGTTGGCTATCTCGCAGCGCTGCTACGTCATGGGGCACGGCGCCATCGTGTTCGAAGGCACGCCCGCGCAACTGCGCGCCGACGCCGTCATCCGCAAGGAATGGCTGGAAGTTTGAAGCCGCAGCCAGCGTCGTCGTGCCTTGTAGAAAGGCGTACTGTCACCGCAGAGACAACCCACGCTTTCGCCAAAAACCTAGAATCGACTGGTCGTTCTACTCAGCGTTTCCCCTCCAACTCCCATCCAGCGAGTAACACCCCATGAGCGCCAACTACGAAGTTCGCGGCAGCGTTGCCGTCATCACTCTCGACAATCCCCCCGTCAACGGTCTGGGCCATGCCACGCGCTTGGGCATCGTCACCGGTATGGATCGCGCGATGCTTGACGCCGACGTCAAAGCCATCGTCATCACGGGTGCCGGCAAGGCGTTTTCGGGCGGTGCCGACATCCGCGAATTTGGCTCGTCCAAAGCGCTGGCCGAGCCGAATTTGCTGACGGTGATCTCAGCGTTGGAAGCCAGCAGCAAGCCCATCGTCGCGGCCGTTCACACGGTGTGCATGGGCGGCGGTTTGGAGTTGGCGCTGGGCTGCCATTACAGGGTCGCGTCACCTGGCGCTTTGGTGGCCTTGCCTGAAGTGAAGATTGGTTTGATTCCCGGCGCGGGTGGCACGCAGCGCCTGCCGCGTGTGCTGGGCGTGGAAAACGCGCTGAACATGATCGTCAGCGGTGAGTCGGTGAAGAGCGAAATGCTGGCGATGGCGCCGGGCCAAAAGCTGTTCCAGAAAATCATTGACGGCGACCTGATGACCGGTGCCATTGCGTACGCGAATGAAATGGCCGATGTGCGACCACTGCCATTGGTGCGCGATCTCAAGGTCAGCCACCCAAATGCCGACGCCTACTTCCAGTTCACCCGCAATATGGTGGGCGGCATGAGCAAAAACTTCCCCGCGCCACTGAAGTGCGTGGAGGCGGTGGCCGCATCGGTTCGCATGAAGTTTGAAGACGGCATGAAATTAGAGCGCGAGCTGTTCACCGCCCTGATGTTCACGCCTGAATGCAAAGCCTTGCGCCATGTGTTCACCGCCGACCGCGCCACCACCAAGATCCCCGACGTGCCGGCCGACACACCCACCCGCACCATCGCCAAAGTGGCCGTGATTGGCGCGGGCACGATGGGCGGCGGCATCAGCATGAATTTCTTGAACGCGGGCTTGCCGGTGGTCATGCTGGAGATGAAGCAAGAGGCGCTCGACAAAGGCCTGGCCATCATTCGCAAAAACTACGAATCGCAGGTCAAAAAGGGCAAGCTCAAGCAAGACAAATACGAGCAGCGCATGGCCTTGCTGAGCACCACGCTCAGCTACGACGGCCTCAAAGACGCCGACTTGGTGATCGAGGCGGTGTTCGAAGAAATGGGCGTGAAAGAACAAGTGTTCAAGCAGCTTGACGCGGTGATGAAGCCCGGGGCCATTCTGGCCAGCAACACCTCCACGCTCGATGTGAACGCGATTGCTGAATTCACCAGGCGCCCGGAAGATGTGATTGGCATGCACTTCTTCAGCCCGGCCAATGTGATGAAGTTGTTGGAGGTGGTGCGCGGTGCCAAAACGTCGAAAGACGTGCTGGCCACGGTCATGCAAATTGGCAAAAAAATCAAGAAGACCTGCGTGGTGTCAGGCGTGTGCGACGGCTTCATCGGCAACCGCATGATTGAGCAGTACTCGCGCCAAGCAGGTTTTTTGCTGGAAGAAGGTTGCACGCCGCAGCAGGTCGACAAAGCGGTGGAGAAGTTCGGTTTTGCCATGGGCCCGTTCCGCATGGGCGACTTGGCAGGCAACGACATCGGCTGGGCCATCCGCAAGCGCCGCTATCAAGAAAAGCCCGGCATGCGCTATAGCAAGACCGCAGACCTGCTGTGCGAAATGGGCCGCTACGGTCAAAAAACCAGTGCCGGTTGGTACGACTATGTGGTCGGTAAACGCGATGCCATTCCCAGCGCTGCCGTGGTCGAAATGATTGAAAAGCACCGCGCTGCCTTGGGCGTGAAACCGCGCAAAATTTCTGACGATGAAATCGTCCACCGCCTGGTTTACTCGCTGGTCAACGAAGGCGCCAAGATCGTTGAAGAAGGCATCGCGTCGAAGGCCAGTGACATCGACATGGTCTACCTCACCGGCTACGGCTTCCCGCTGCACCGCGGTGGGCCGATGTGCTACGCCGACACCGTGGGTTTGTACAACGTGGCCGCCTCGATGAAACACTTCGCGGCCAACCCGCTGGACGATGCATCGTTCTGGATGCCTGCACCGCTTCTGACCAAGCTGGCGTCTGAAGGCAAGTCGTTCAGCTGATATTTGTTCAGCTGAAGTTCATCGAACCAGGAGCCCGCCATGAATGACCGCGCCACCTTCACCCGCATGCAAGACAGCACGCAGGACGATTGGCAAAAAATCGGCGGCGAGTACCTGCCCTTTGCGCGCCAGTTGCCCGATCGCCTGATGGCGCATTTGAAGGTGTTGGAAGGCGACTACGGCGGCTTCCCGGTCGACCGCTACACGCACTCACTGCAAACCGCCACCAACGCCCTGAGAGCAGGGCGCGACGAAGAGTACGTGGTGTGCGCGCTGTTCCATGACATCGGCGACACGCTGGGCACCTACAACCACTTTGACATAGCCGCCGCCATCCTCAAGCCCTTTGTCAGTGACGCGAATTTGTGGATGGTTCAAAACCACGGCATTTTTCAGGGCTACTACTTCTTCCACCACATCGGCTTGAACCGCGACATGCGCGACCAGTTTGCCGGTCATGCGCACTTTGATCGCACCGCAGAGTTTTGCGATTTGTTCGACAACCCGGCCTTCGATGCCAAGGCCGAAGCCTTGCCCATGAGCGAGTTCGAGCCCATGGTGCGGCGCGTGTTCGCGCAGCCTAAAAACAGCATTTACAAAACATCGACCGCCATGACTGAAAAAAACAGTCCTGAGGCCACCACAGCTTAATTTTCAGGAGCACTCCATGACCCGCGCCGTGATCGTTTCCACCGCCCGCACCCCTTTGGCCAAAAGCTGGAAGGGCGCTTTCAACATGACCCACGGCGCCACCTTGGGCGGCTTTGCCGTCAAAGCCGCCGTCGAGCGTGCAGGCATCGAAGCCGCTGAAGTCGACGACGTCATCATGGGCTGCGCGACGCCGGAAGGTGCCACCGGCGGCAACATCGCGCGCCAAATTGCGCTGCGCGCTGGCTTGCCCCTCACCACCAGCGGTATGACGGTCAACCGCTTTTGCTCCAGCGGTTTGCAAACCATTGCCATGGCCGCGCAACGCATCATCGCGGGCGAGGGCGACATCTACATCGGCGGCGGCGTGGAGAGCATTTCCTGCGTGCAAAACGAAGCCAATCGCCACATGGGTGCCGACCCGTGGCTGCAGGAACACAAGCCCGAGATTTACTGGAACATGCTGCAAACCGCCGAGCAGGTCGGCAAGCGCTACAAGGTCGCCAAAGAGCGGATGGACCACTACGGCGCGGCCAGCCAACAAAAGGCCTGTGCCGCCCAAGAAGCAGGTCTGTTCGCCGCTGAAATGGTGAGCTGCACCGTGACCATGGGCGTGGCCGATGCGGTGATGGGCTTGCGCAGCAAAGAAGTCACCATCAGCGCCGACGAAGGTCTGCGCAAAGGGACCACGTATGAAGCGGTGGCGGGCATCAAATCGGTGTTTCCTGGCGGTGTGGTGTCAGCAGGCAATGCCAGCCAGTTCAGTGACGGCGGCGGTGCTTGCGTGTTGATGAATGAAACCCTGGCCGAGAAAAAAGGCCTGAAACCGCTGGGTCGATTCTTGGGTTTTGCGGTGGCCGGTTGCGAGCCCGATGAGATGGGCATCGGCCCGGTGTTTGCCGTGCCCAAAGTGCTCAAGCGCTTGGGCCTGACGGTGGCCGATATCGACCTGTGGGAGCTGAACGAAGCCTTTGCGGTGCAAGTTCTGTACTGCGCCGACACGCTGGGCATTCCGATGGAAAAACTCAACGTCAACGGCGGCGCCATTGCCGTGGGTCACCCTTACGGCGTCAGCGGCCAGCGCCTCACCGGCCATGCGCTGATTGAAGGCAAACGTCGCGGTGCCAAATTGGTGTGCGTGACGATGTGCATCGGCGGCGGCATGGGTGCTGCGGGCGTGTTTGAAGTTCTTTGATTTCCAAACTCTGAACTGCGATGAGCTACCGACACACCGCTGACTTCTTGCTCTACCAATGGCTGAAGGTTGAGTCTCTGCAAACGCGCACGCGCTTTGCCGACCACTCACGCGAAACCTTCGACAGCGTGCTCGACACCTGCGAGAAAATCGCGCGTGAAAAGTTCGCGCCGTTCAATCGCTTGGGCGACACCGAAGAACCTTGGTTCGACGGCGAAAAAGTTCATTTACCTGCGGCCAGCAAAGCGGCAGCCGACGCGTATGTTGAGTCGGGAATGATGGCCGCAGCGCAGGATTACGACATTGGCGGCATGCAGTTGCCCTGTGTGCTGGAGATGGCGGCGAACAGCTTCTTTTCGAAGGCCGCCATCGCGCTCGGCGGCGGCAACATGCTCACCAGCGGCAGCGCCAATTTGCTGATGGCGCATGGCTCGGCGTTGCAAAAAAAGGTGTTTGCGCAGCAGAATTTCTCCGGTCGGTTTGCCGGGACGATGTGTTTGAGCGAGCCGCAAGCGGGGTCGAGCTTGTCGGACATCGTTACGCGCGCCGTGCCCGATGGCGTCGAGTCTGAATTCGACCCACTCGGTGCGCGTTATCGGCTGCGCGGCAACAAGATGTGGATTTCCAACGGTGAGCATGAACTGACCGAGAACATCATTCATTTGGTGTTGGCCAAAATTCCTGATGCCGACGGCAAGTTGATTGCAGGCACCAAAGGCATTTCGCTGTTCATCGTGCCGAAAAAGTTGGTGAATGAAGACGGCGAACTCACCGGCGAACGCAACGACGTGGCACTTGCAGGCTTGAACCACAAGCTCGGTTATCGCGGCATGCCGAACACGCTGTTGAACTTTGGCGAGGGCAAGTTCCCCGTCAGGGCCAGCGCATCCAACACTGCATCCCTCAACGGCGCGGGTGCCATCGGCTACTTGGTAGGCCAGCCCGGTGAGGGCTTGCGCTGCATGTTCCACATGATGAATGAGGCGCGCATCGCAGTCGGCCTGGGCGCGGCGATGTTGGGCTACGCCGGTTACGAGGCCAGCCTGGATTACGCCAAAACGCGGCCGCAAGGTCGAGCTGTTGGGTCTCCAAGCTTAGGAGCAGGCGGCAAAGATGCCTCCAAGCCGCAAGTTGCCATCATCGAACACGCCGACATCAAGCGCATGCTGCTGGCGCAAAAGAGCTACTGCGAAGGCGCGCTGGCGCTGACCTTGTACTGCGCACGCTTGGTGGACGAGTTGCACACCGGCGACGAAGCGTCTGCCAAGCAAGCGGGTTTGCTGTTGGAGATGCTCACGCCAATTGCCAAAAGCTGGCCCAGCGAATGGTGCGTGGAAGCCAACAGTCTGGCTATTCAAGTGCTGGGTGGCTACGGCTATACACGCGACTTTCCGGTGGAACAGTATTGGCGCGACAACCGTCTGAACATGATTCACGAAGGCACGCACGGCATCCAGGCGCTCGACCTGCTGGGCCGCAAGGTGGTGATGCAAGGCGGTGCCGGTTTCAAGCTATTTGCCGACACCGTGACCGACACAGCCAACCAAGCCGCAGCCGTGCCCAGCTTGGCTGCTCATGCCGTCACTTTGAGGAACACGTTGAGCGCCTTACAAAGCGCCACGCAGGCCGCGTGGGCCACTGGCGAGCCCGTCGAAGCCCTGGCCAACGCCACGCCCTACTTGCAGGCGTTCGGTCATACCGTGCTGGCGTGGATGTGGCTGGACGTGGCGCTGTGCGCGCAAGCTGCATTGACTTCGACAGACGATGCGACCGAGCGCGACGCTTTGAGAGGCAAGCTCGCTGCGACCACTTACTTTTTCAACTTTGAGCTGCCCCGCGTGGCGGCCTGGTTGAGCGTGGTGACCACGCGCGACGACACCTGCCGCAGCATGGCGGTTGAGTGGTTTTGAGCACAGCCGACCGTTCAAACACACCATGAACAATGCCGCCTTGGCCAAGCTGATTTGGGTTTTGATTTACGGTGGCTTGCTTTGCGCCGTACTCGGCATGACGATTCAAAAAACCGACGCTGCGTTGGGTTGGTCCATGGTCATTGCAGGCGCTGTCGTGGCGGGCGCGGGCGTTGTTTTGGTGGTCGTTCGCTCACGCCGCAAGGGCGCGCCGTGATACGCCATGTGGTGATGTGGAAGCTGATCGATGCGGGAGATGCGTCGCACTTCAAAGCCTTGCTCAACAGTTGCGCAGGCCTGGTGCCCGGCATGTTGGAGTTTGAAGTCAACACACGCGAAACTGGTCTGGCGGCCAATGTGGACGTGATGCTCAACTCGTTGTTCAGCGACGCCGCGGCCTTGGACGCTTATCAAACCCACCCGCATCACCAAACCGTCAGCGCGCAGCTCGGGCCTCTGCGTGAAACGCGCAGCGCGTTGGATCACGTGGTCATTCAATCAACGCACCTCGCTTCCCCCAACAAGGAGACAACCTCATGAGCACACCCATCAAAAACTTGTTTGACCTGACCGGCAAAACCGCCCTCGTCACCGGCGGCTCGCGCGGCTTGGGTTTGCAGATTGCCGAAGCGCTGGGTGAGGCAGGCGCCAAGGTGCTGCTCACTTCGCGCAAGGCGCCTGAGCTGGAGGCGGCTGTGGCACAACTGCAAGCCCAAGGCATCGATGCGCGTTGGGTGGCGGCTGACGCCAGCGACGCCGCGCAAATCAAACATGTGGCCGAAGAAGCCATGCAGCGCCTGGGCCGTGTTGACATTCTGGTCAACAACGCTGGTGCCACGTGGGGTGCGCCCGCTGAAGACCACCCGTTGGAAGCGTGGGACAAGGTCATGAACATCAACATTCGCAGCATCTTTTTGATGAGTCAGGCCGTCGGCAAGATGAGCATGATTCCGAACGGTGGCGGTCGCATCATCAATGTCGCATCGATTGCGGGCTTGTCGGGCGCATCACCCGAAACGCAGTTCATCGCCTACGGCACCAGCAAAGGCGCGGTGGTCAATTTCACCCGCACACTGGCCGGTGAATGGGGTCGCTACAACATCAACGTGAACGCGCTGGCACCGGGCATGTTCCCCAGCAAGATGACGCGCGGCATGTTCGAAAAATTGGGCACCGACGCCATCGCGCGCACCGCGCCTTTGAACCGCGTGGGCGACGACGATGACCTCAAAGGCGCAGCGCTGCTGTTTGCCAGCGCGGCCGGCAAGCACATCACCGGCCAGATTTTGGCGATCGACGGCGGCGTCAGCGCGGTGCACGGGGTTTGAGTTTTAGGGGTCCACGTCACGCGCTCACCATGAAGTTTCCTGTTCACATTCCGTTTGCTGAGCTGCTGGGTTTCAAGCTGGTCAGCGTGGGCGACGGCTTGGCGCAAATCGATGTGGCGCTGCGCGATGAGCTGTGCAACTCTTGGCAAATGGCGCATGGCGGTGTGACGATGACGCTGTTGGATGTGGTGATGGCACACGCCGCGCGCAGCCCCGAAATGCACCTGTCCGATGGCGGTCGGGGTGTCGTCACCGTCGAGATGAAAACCAGCTTCATGCGGCCCGCGACCGGCCGCTTGCGCGGGATGGGCAAGCTGTTGACCAGCACATCGTCACTCGCATTTTGCGAGGGCTCGGTGTTCGGCGAAAACGATGTGCTGCTCGCTCATGCCACGGGCACCTTCAAGTTCCTACGCAGCTTGTCGGTGGGTGGTCGCCTAGTGGAACGCGTACAGGCATCTGATTGAACTTTGAGGGGCATGCCGTGAACGTCACAGACCAGCCAGGCAACCTGAGTGGTGAGGAATTTCGCGACGATTTGCGACCGCTTCATGCGCCGGTCAACGCGCCGGTCAACGCGCCGACCGACGCGCTCAGAGCGGGTTCCGGCAATGCGCAAGCGCGTCGCACACTGAGCGCGGCCGAGCTGGCGCCTCTGACCGCGCTCAGCAACACGCGCTCGGCGCTGTCGTTGTTGCAAACCGTGCTCGTCATCGCTGTCGCTGCGGCCGGGGCCCTTTGGGCAGGCAGCAGCGCGTGGGGTGCTTTGGCGGTGGTCGTGACGGTAAGCGCGAGTGTGTTGGTGATCGGCGTGGCGCAACACGGCTTGTTCATCCTCGCGCACGAAGCGGCCCACTACCGCTTGTTCAGTCACCGCAGCTTGAACGATGTGATCGGCCGCCTGGTGGGAATGGTGGGCGGTGTGTCGATGTGCACTTACCGCGTGACGCACCGGCTGCATCACAACCATCTGTACACCTCAGAAGACCCCGACACGGCCATTCACGGCGGCTATCCGCGCGGCGTGAAGTACTTGTGGAAGAAGCTGGCGCAAGACGCGGTGGGGCTCAACGCGTACAAGACTTATGCCTACTTTTTCGGTGCCCCGGCGTTGAACGCGGTCACGAATCGCTCAGCGCGCCCGCTCGATGACACGTCGCCGCAGCTGCGCGCCACCGCACGTGTCGACCGCTGGTTCGTGGTTGCATGGCACCTGGGCGCGCCCTTGTTTTGCGCGCTGGTGTGGGGCTGGCAAGGCTTGGCTTGGTACGCGGTTTTGTGGGCCTTGCCTTTGCTCACTGTGCTGCAACCGGTGCTGCGGCTGCGTGCCATTTGCGAGCATGGCGCGACCACTGACTTTTCATCTCCACTGACCGCTGCGCGCACCAACCGCACCTGGGGCAGCGCGGGCAACTGGCTGGGCCGGGCGTTGCTGTTTCCGCACCATGTGAACTACCACCTCGAACACCATCTGTACCCGGCCGTGCCGCATTACCACTTGCCCCAATTGCACAGGCTGTTGCGCGACAAAGGCGCGTTGCAAGGCGCTGAAGTGCGCGACGTGGTCGACACCCTGCGTTTGATCTTCGCGCCGCGCTCGGCAAGAACCACACACGTCACTTCACCCCTGTCGAAAGCAATCCCATGAAGAACTATCAAGGCGGCACTGCCGTCATCACCGGCGCGGCTTCAGGCTTTGGCCTGGAAGCGTCGCGCATCGCCGCCAAGCGCGGCATGAATGTCGTGATGGCCGATGTGCAGCAAGACGCGTTGGACGTGGCTGCCGCAGAAATTGCCAGCATGGGCGCACCGGTTTTGGCCTACCGATTGGACATTTCCAAGTCTGACGAAGTGGAAGCTTTGGCCGCCGCCACCCTGCAACGTTTTGGCGCGCCGAACTTTGTGTTCAACAACGCCGGAGTCGGCGCGGGCGGCTTGATCTGGGAGCACACGCTGAAGGACTGGGAGTGGGTCATTGGCGTGAACCTGATGGGCGTGGCGCACGGTGTGCGCGTTTTCACGCCGCTGATGTTGGCCGCCGCCAAGGCCGATGCTGATTACGAGGGCCACATCGTCAACACCGCCTCGATGGCGGGCTTGTTGAACGCGCCCAACATGGGTGTCTACAACGTCACCAAGCATGCGGTGGTGTCCCTGAGTGAAACCTTGTACCAAGACTTGGCGCTGGTCACCGATCAAATTCATGCTTCGGTGCTGTGTCCTTACTTTGTGCCCACCGGCATCACCCAAAGTCATCGCAACCGGCCTTCTGACCTGCGCGACAAAGGCGTGAAGCCCACGCGCAGTCAGTTGATCGGTCAAGCCATGAGCGACAAGGCGGTGAGCAGTGGCAAGCGCACCGCGGCTGAGGTGGCGCAATATGTTTTTGATGCGATGGACGAGGGTCGGTTTTATGTGTACAGCCACCCCAAGGCTTTGGGGAGTGTGCAGACGCGTTTGGATGATGTGATGTTGGGGCGCAATCCGACGGATCCGTTTTCGCACAAGCCGGAGTTGGGGGTGGAACTTCGGGCTGCACTTCGGGCTGTGGATTGATTCTTTTTGGTTTTGGTTTAGGTTTAGGTTTAGATTTGCTTTTGCTTTTGCTTTTGCTTTAGTCGCCGCGTGCGCGGGACCGCGCCCGGGCTCGGCCGGGCAGCCGAGTAACTTTCTTTTGTCGCGCCAGAAGAGAAGTCACCAAAGAAGAGGCGCTCAATACACATTTGTGCAGTGCAGCCGCATAGAGGTGATGAGCTCGAATTTGTCCGAGCGGTGTTCTTGCCTCCACTCACGCTCTCGTTTGTCCAAAACGCGGGCCCCAAGGCTTCAAGCTCTCTGCTTTTCTAGCGCTTCGGTTGCCGCGCCCTCAACATCCTAATTTGAGCGCCTGCACGGGCCTGCCGGTGTCGGCATCGACGACCACCAAATTGACTTGACGCGCATGGTTGATGTCGCTGGGTGTGCTGGGTTCAAAGCTCAACAGCGTCGGCACATCGGGCTTGGCCGACCATGCCGGGATGGTTTTGTACTCGCGCACGAGGAAGTCGTGTTTCAAGGTCATGCCTGCGTTTTCCCCGGCCTTTACCGAGGTGATGTGGTTCAACTCGGTGACCGCCCAATAGGCCGCCAGACGAGTCGGGCCGCCCGCTGCGGGCGCGACGCTGGCATTGAACTGCTTGCCCTCGCGCGTCATGCTGATTTGCGCTTGTGCGGGTGTGGTGGCTTTCAAAGGCAGGCGCGTGCGGGGCCAGTCTTTGTTGTCTAGACCTTCCAGCACCACCTGCGGTGTGTAGCTGAACTTGGCGTCATTGCTGGCCTGCTGTTGTGACTGGCGGTATGTGTAGGCGGCGCTGGCGAAGCGGTCTTTCCAACCGAGTCGGTCCCAGTAGTCGACGTGAAATGCGAGGGCCACCGCGTCGGTATTCTTTTCCATTTCAGGGGCCAAACGCGACAACCAGCGGTCTGCCGGCGGGCATGAGTTGCAGCCCTCGGAGGTGTGGAACTCAATCACCCGTGCCGTCGTGGTGCCGCTGCGCGCGCTGCAGCTCGAAGGCGTCGCGTCGACAGACCAAGCGGCGGACGAAACTGCCAGCGACGCGGCAGCTCCGACCACCGGGCTCATCCGTCGCCCACGTCACGGACCACGTGGTTTGGGTGCAAAAACATAGAGCGGCAAATTCATGTGAAGACTTCAAAGTGTCTGACTTCATGTCGATGCCGCGTCAGCCTTCTTTCACGGCGTCCAAAAGCTCCGCGGTGCAGCCGGGCTGGTTAACATCCCCGGCCGCGCGGCCGCGCGATGTCTTCTTTTTCGACTCTGTTTTCCTATGGCTATTTCAGCTCCTTGCCGTGCCGGTTCGTGCCGCCGTTTCGCCCCCATGGGACTCATGTGGGCAGCCTTGGTCTCGGCATTCGGCAGCTCGGCACAGCCCGCTCCACCCAATCCAACCAGCATGCAAGTCGACACCGCACCGGCGCGGACCGACAACCCGTCACCGCCACTGTCGCTGTCACCGTCAATGTTGGATACGGCGGGCTTGTCAGCCTTGCAGTCGGTGGTGCGGGTGAATGCCGAGCGCATTCGTTTGCCCGGTCGTGAAAACATGGGTTTGTTGGGCACGTCTTATCTCTTGCAAGTGGCTCCGAATCTGTATGCGGGTCCGGCGGCTTACCGCGCGTTCAGCGGACAGCGCGGTGGTTTTTTCACCGTCGGCGCGGAAGCGTCTTGGCGCCGTGCCGTGTCTGAACTCATGGACCTGGAAGTGGGTGTTTATGCGGGCGGCGGCGGCGGTGGCGCCGCGCCCGTGGGCGGCGGCTTGATGCTGCGCTCGCACGCCGACCTGACGCGTGATTTCGGCGGCTATCGCGCCGGTGTCTCGTTGTCGCAGGTGCGCTTTCCCAACGGCCAAATCCGCAGCAATCAGTTGGGCCTGGTGTGGAGCACCGACGCTGACTTTCGCTACCTCTCACGCAGCCAATTGCGCGGGTCCGATTCGACC
>Ga0123336_10002850_pt1 | contig 14842 bp, 13 predicted proteins | sample SSSSmetaG_FD_96466 | JGI IMG/M metagenome (GOLD analysis project Ga0123336, IMG submission 96466) | Glacier valley bacterial and archeal communities from Borup Fiord, Nunavut, Canada, to study Microbial Dark Matter (Phase II) - ​SSSS metaG | ecosystem: Environmental > Aquatic > Freshwater > Ice... | reverse complement strand
TGGACCAACTGGCTGTTGCGCGCCGTCGCCGGCTCGCCCGAGCAGCTGCAGATCATGTACGGCGTGGCGGGCGAGCGGTTGCTCCCCGAGATCAGCCTGCCCTGGCTGTCCGGCTACCAGCAGAGCAGTCCCGTCCGCATCGGCAACGCGGCCTCGGAGCAGTTCCAGCTGGACGTCTACGGCGAGGTGCTGTCAGCCCTTCACGACGCCCGGGCGGCAGGGATCCTCGCCGCCGACGACGACGACGCCTGGGCCCTGCAGCGAGCGGTCCTCGGCCGGCTCGTCGAGGTCATGCACGAGCCGGACTCCGGCCTGTGGGAGGCCCGCAGCGAGCCGCAGCACTACGTCCACTCCCGGGTCATGGTCTGGGTCGCCTTCGACCGGGCCGTGCAGGCCGTGGAGACCTACGGGCTGGCCGGGGACGTCGAGCTCTGGCGCACCCTGCGTGACGAGGTCCACGCCGAGGTCTGCGAGCGGGGCTGGGACGCCGAGCGGCAGACCTTCACCCAGCACTTCGGGAGCACCAGCCTCGACGCTGCCGTCCTGATCATGCCGTCCGTCGGCTTCCTGCCCGGTGACGACCCCCGGGTCGTGTCCACCATCGCGGCGGTGACCCGCACCCTGCGGCACGGCTGCCTGGTCGACCGGTACGACGGCGGCGAGGCCTCTGACGGGCTCAAGGGCACGGAGGGCTCGTTCCTGGCCTGCTCGTTCTGGCTGGTGAGCGCCCTGGCGCTGGCGGGGGAGCTCGAGCAGGCGACGGAGCTGTTCGAGGAGCTGCTCGGTCTGTGCAACGACGTCGGCCTGCTCGCCGAGGAGCACGACGGTCAGAGCATGCTCGGCAACTTCCCGCAGGCCTTCAGCCACCTGGCGCTGGTCGACGCCGCGACGACCCTGGCCGACGTGGGCGCCAGGGTGCAGGGTTCTCCCGCCCCGGGCGCGGGCAGGGCAGCCGCTGGGGGATGATCGGGAGGCCGGCGCGCCCGGCCCCGCGCCCCCGCGTGGGACGACGGCGCGAGCGCCCTCGCACGACAGCACGCGTGGACCGACGTACCGAAGGCCCGGCCGACCGGTCCGGCAGATGACAGCACCCGACGACAGGAGCAGCCCCGGTGGCCACCACGGACAGCCCGAAGCCGCGCAAGCCGAGGACGGCCGCGCAGCAGCGCGCGGAGCGCGAGACGACGCAGCCGGTCGTCGTCGCCGCGCCGACCTCCGAGGAGCTGGTCGCGGAGATCGAGAAGACCCGTGAGGACCTCGCCAGCACGCTCGACGAGATCGCCGAGAAGGTCAGCCCCAAGCGGGTCGCCAAGCGGACAGGCAAGAAGGTCGCCGACCAGGTCAAGGAGACCGCCGCCAGCGCCAAGGACGTCGTCGCGGAGACGGCGGCCACAGCCAAGGAGGCTGCGGCGGACACCGTCGACGCGGCCCGCAAGAAGGTGGGCCGTGCCGCCGACCCGGTGCTCGCCCCCGTCGCCCCCGTCGAGCCGCCCGCGCCGATCAGCCTTGCCGAGGCGCTCGCGGAGGAGCCCGCCACGGTCCCCGGTCTGGTCCCGCCCACCGACCTGCCGCCGGCCGCCGCGGTCGAGGTGCCCACGCTGTCGACAGCCTGGTCGGGTCCGACCCCGGTCGCCGGCAGCCTGTCGAGCGGCGCCCCCGCCGGCCGGGGCCTGCCGGTCCCCGCACCCGTCCTTCTGGGCGTGGCGCTCGTCGGACTGGTGCTGCTCCTACGGCGGCGCCGCGGGTGAGACCCTCGCCGTTGCCGACCGGCCCCGGCCAGGAGTCGGTCTGGGACTACCCCCGACCCCCGCGGATCGACGCGTCGACCGCGCTGGTCACGGTCGAGCTCGGCGGGGTCGTGCTCTGCCGCACGAGGCAGGCCTACCGGGTTCTGGAGACCTCCCACCCGCCCGGCTTCTACCTCCCGACCCGGGACTGGTTGCCCGGCTCGCTGCGTCCGGCCGGCGGGACGTCGCTGTGCGAGTGGAAGGGCGACGCGTCCTACCTGGACGTGGTGGCGGGGGAGGTCGTCGTGGAGCGGGCCGCATGGACCTACCCGCGGCCCACGTCGGCGTTCGCCGCGCTCGTGGACCACGTCGCGGTCTACCAGGCCGCGATGGACCGCTGCACCGTCGACGGCGAGGTCGTCCGTCCGCAGGACGGCGGCTTCTACGGGGGCTGGATCACCGACGACGTCGTCGGGCCGTTCAAGGGGAGCCCCGGCTCGCGCTGGTGGTGACGGGCTACCGGCCCAGCAGCTCGTCGCGCAACCGGTCCTGGCACACCTGCTGCGCGGCCCGGTCGGTGCTCGCGGCGTTCTGGCAGTCGAGGTAGTGACGCCCGGCGCTCGAGGTCAGCAGCAGGGTGAGCGCCGACAGCCCGACCACCAGCCCGGCCGCCCCGAGCAGGGCCCCGGCCCGCGCGACGCCCCCGTTGGTGGCCTGGCCCCGCCCGGCCCGGCGACGGCCGACGATGCCGAAGCAGATCGCGAGGACCGCCGGCACCAGCAGCAGCGCCAGCGGCACGCTCAGAACGCCCAGCACGAGGGCCACCGTCCCGAGCCCGTTGCGGGTGACCGGCAGGGGTGCGCCGTACAGCGGGAGCTCGACCCGAGGGGCAGGTGCGGTGCCCGGCGGCGGCGGGGCGAAGGGGTCGGTCATGCCCCCAGTCTGGCCCACCGGCTGTGGTCTGATGGCGTGGTGACGACGAGGTACAGGCGGTGGGCGGCCGCCGCGGCGCTCGTAGGGCTGGGGTGGCTGGTGACGCCCGAGGCCGTCCCCGTGTACGACGGGGTCTCGCAGCCCGACGAGCCCTACCGTTACGTCAGCCCGCCCGCGGGGGCCAAGGCGGTGGCGCCGCCGACCACGGCGCTTGCCCGGACGCCGGTCACGGCCGGCGAGTCGACCGCCGGCCTGACCCTGTCGACCGCCGAGACGGGGCCCCAGTTCGCCGCCTACCTCCCGCGCTTCGGGCTGAAGGCGTCCGGGGCCAGCGTGGAGGTCCGCGCGAGCCCGAAGGCGCCCACCGACCAGCCGGCGGGTGCCCGCATCGACGGGAACGTCTACCAGGTGGCCTTCGTCGACCCGGCTGGTCCGGTCACGCTGACCTCCAAGGCGGCCCTCGCGACGCTCTACCTGCGGGCCACGACGAGCCGGCAGCCGGGCCCGTTGATGGAGCACCGTGAGGCGGCCGGGAAGCCCTGGGTGGCCTTGGACACCTCCCGTGGCGGGCTCGACGTCTACGTCTCGGCGCTGGTCGGTCCCGGCGACTACGCGCTGGCGTTCCGCACCACGTCCGGCGCGTCGGGCGGTGGCCTGCCGGTGCTCCCCGTCGTGCTGGCAGGCGGGGTCCTCGCCGCCCTCGGGGTCGTGCTGGTGCTGCGGCGGCGCGCGCCCGGCCTGTGACCCAGGCCCTGCCCGATCGGTGGCTGCGGGTCGTGCAGGTGGTCGTGCTGCTCGCTGCCTTCGGATGCGCCGTCGGGCTGCGCGTCGTCGTCGGGGGGGCCGGGGTCACGCAGTCCTACCCGGCCGGGCTCGTGTTCGCGGGCTGCCTGCTGCCGCTCGCCGCCGCGGCGCGGACCCGGGTCGCGGTGTCGGGGCGGGCGTTGGCCGTCGGGCTCGGTGGTGCGGTCCTAGTCTGCGCGCCGGTCGCGCTCGGGCAGCTGCTGACGCTCCGGCCGCTGCACGACACCCGGGGCCTTGCGGCCTGGGTCGCCGTCGTGACCGTCGTGGCCACCGCCGAGGAGGTGTTCCTGCGCGGCACGCTGTACGACGCGACCGCGCGCCTCGCCGGTGAGCCGGTCGCGATCGCCTTGGGCGCGGTCTGCTTCGCGCTGCTCCACGTGCCGCTGTACGGCTGGCACGTCCTCCCGCTGGACCTGGCCGTCGGGGTGGTCCTCGGTGGTCTGCGGCAAGCGACCGGCACCGCGACCGCACCGGCGGTCACCCACGTCCTGGCCGACGTCGCCGGGTGGTTCCTGCGCTGACGACGGCGGCCCCGGGGTGCGCCGCTACAGGCCGATGCGCCGGGCGATGACCTCGTTCATGATCTCGGTCGTGCCACCTCCGATGCCCAGGATCCGGGCGTCGCGGTAGTGGCGCTCGACCTCGGACCCGCGCATGTAGCCCATCCCACCGAAGACCTGGACCGCCTCGTCCACGACGTGGTCACAGGCCGCCACGGCGGTGTTCTTGGCCATCGAGACCTCCGTGACGACGTCCTCGCCGGCGAGGTGCCGCAGGATGACCGCCCGGGTGTAGGTCCGGGCGACGTCGACCTGCCGGGCCATCTCGGCAAGCTTGTGCCGGATGACCTGCCGGGAGGACAGCGGTCGGCCGAAGGTCTCCCGCTCCCTGGCCCACCCGAGTGCGAGCTCCAGGGATCGGGCCGCGGTCGCGTAGGCCTGCACGGCGAGCCCCAACCGCTCGGCCTGGAACTGCTCCATGATCTGCAGGAAGCCGGTCCCCTCGGCGCCGACGAGGTTGCCGGCTGGGACCCGGACCCCGTCGAAGGCCAGCTCGGCGGTGTCGCTGCACAGCCACCCCATCTTCGCCAGCTTGCGGGAGACGGTGAACCCCGCGGTGCCGGTGGGCACCACCAGCAGCGAGATGCCGGCATGTCCGGGGCCGCCGGTGCGGACGGCCGTCGTGACGAAGTCGGCCCGCGTCCCGCTGGTGATGTAGGTCTTGCTGCCGTCGACCACCCACTCGTCGCCGTCGCGGACCGCGCGGGTGCGCAACCCTGCCACGTCGGAGCCGCCGTCCGGCTCGGTGACGCCGAGCGCGCCGATCAGCTCGCCGGCCAGGGTGGGCCGCACCCAGGTGTCGACCTGCTCGGGGGTGCCGTGCCCGACCAGGTGCGGGAGCGCGATGCCGTGGGTGAACAGCGAGGCGCACAGGCCCGTTGAGCCCCCGCCGTTCAGCAGCTCCTCGGTGACGATGGCGCTGTCGACGGCGTCGCCCCCGCTGCCCCCGACCGCCTCGGGGAACCCGATGCCCAGCAGGCCGGCGTCGGCGGCCGCCCGGTGCAGGGAGCGGGGCAGCTCGCCGGCGTCCTCCCACTCCTGCATCCGGGGGGTGACCTCCCGGTGGGTGAAGTCCCGGGCCAGCGCCCGCAGGGCCAGCCGCTCCGGGGTGCGCCACGGGTCGGTGGTCATCGGCTGCTCCTAGGGTCTGCGTCATGACGCTGCCGACCACCGAGCGGGGCCGCCGTACGCGGGCCTCCCTGCTGGCGGCCGGGCGAGAGCTGTTCGAGGAGCAAGGCTTCGCGGACGTCAGCATCGACCAGGTCGCCTCGCGGGCGGGTGTGTCCCACGGGACCTTCTACACGTGGTTCGACGGCAAGGAGTCGCTGCTGCGGGAGATCGTGCTGGGTGTCGTCGACGACATCTTCGCCGCCAGCCGGGTTGGGGGGCTCGTGCCGTACGACGACCCCCGGGCGCGGGTCGAGGCCGCCAACCGGCTGTACCTGCGAGCCGTCTCGACGAACGCACGGATCCTGCGCGTCCTCGAGTCGCAGGCCGACGTGAACGCCGACTTCCAGCGGCTCCGCGTGCAGCTGCGGGAGGCGTTCCTGGCCCGCGGGACCGCGGGCCTGCGCCGGCTCCAGGAGCTGGGGCTGGCCGACCCGAGCCTGCCGGTCCGTCCCACCGTGAGCGCCCTCGGGGCGATGGTGGAGGCGTTCGCGCACCTGTGGCAGGGCGACGCGCTCGACGAGGACGCCGCGGTGGAGGTGCTCACCCAGCTGTGGTGCGGGGCGATCGGCCTGCGCCCTCACGGGAGCGCCTCGACGACAGCGAGCACGGAGCCCGAGTCGACCTGCTGACCGACCGCGGCGTGCAGGGCGGTGACGGTCCCGTCGGCCGGCGCCCGCACCGGGTGCTCCATCTTCATCGCCTCCAGGACCAGGAGCGTCTGGCCCTGGCTCACGGTGTCACCGACGGCCACGGCGACCTGCGTGACGGTGCCCGGCATCGAGGCGATCAGGGAGCCGGGCGCCGACGTCGACCCGGGAAGGGGGAAGCGGGGGAGCTCGGTGAAGCTGCTCGACCCGGCCGGTGAGTCGACGTAGGACCGGTCGCCGTCGACCCGCACGTCGACGGTGCGGCGGACGCCGTCCACGGTCAGGACCAGCTGCACCGTGCCGCCTGACCCGACCTGGGTCGAGGCGACCTGGACGTCGAGCGGCTCGCCGTCGACGGCGGCCCAGAGCTCGTCGCGCGCGAACCGGTAGGTCACGACGGTCCCGTCGTAAGCGGCGGTCTGCGGGGCCGTGGGGTTGCTGCGCCACCCGGACGGCAGGCCGCCCAGCACCGGGGCGGCCGCCCGGCGCAGCGCGGCCCCCGCCAGGGCCGCGGCGACGGCGTGCAGGCCGCGGGACGGGGCGTCGACGAGCGGCGTGGCGAGGTCGAAGCGGTCGAGCAGCCCGGTGTCGGTGTCGCCGCTGAGCACCTCGGGGGAGCGCAGGAGCCGCACCAGCAGATCCCGGTTGGTCGTCAGCCCGTGCAGGCGCGCCCGCGCCAGGGCGGCCGCCAGGGCGCGGGCTGCACCGACGCGGTCCGGTGCCCAGGTGATCACCTTGGCGAGCATCGGGTCGTAGTGGACGCCGACCGTGCCCCAAGTTGCGTCCATGGCGCTGTCGAGCCGGGTGCCGGGGCCGGTGGTGAAGGCCCGGTCGTGGGGGACGTCGAAGCAGACCAGCTCGCCGGACTGAGGCAGCCACTCGCGGGCGGGGTCCTCGGCGTAGAGCCGGACCTCGATGGCGTGGCCGGTGAGGCCGGGGGACAGCGCCTGCGGCGGCAACGGCAGCCCCGCCGCGACCTCGAGCTGCAGCCGGACCAGGTCCAGGCCCGTCACCGCCTCGGTGACGGGGTGCTCGACCTGCAGTCGGGTGTTGAGCTCCAGGAAGAAGAACGCGCCGCTGCGGTCCAGCAGGAACTCCACCGTGCCGGCACCGACGTAGTCGACGACCCCCGCAGCGCGTACGGCGGCGTCCTGCAGCCGGGCGCGCAGACCGGCGTCGACGGCGGGTGAGGGGGACTCCTCCAGCACCTTCTGGTGGCGTCGCTGGATCGAGCACTCGCGCTCACCCATCGCGGTGAGGGTGCCGTGGGTGTCTCCGAACACCTGCACCTCGATGTGCCGGGGCCGCTCGAGCAGCCGCTCGAGGAAGACCGTGCCGTCCCCGAAGGCCGACTGCGCCTCGCGGCGAGCGCCCTCGACAGCGTCCTGCAAGGCCTCGGGCACGTGGACCTCGCGCATCCCGCGGCCACCGCCGCCGAACGACGCCTTGACCAGGACGGGGAAGCCGACCTCCCCGGCGGCGGCCAGCAGCGCCTCGCCGGTCAGGCCGGTCACCTCGGCGCTCGGCAGCGTCGGGACCCCCGCCGCGACCATCAGCCGCTTAGCGCTGAGCTTGTCGCCCATGGCCGCGATGGCACGCGCCGACGGGCCGACGAACACCAGCCCCGCGTCGGTGACCGCCCGGGCGAAGTCGGCGTTCTCGGACAGGAAGCCGTAGCCGGGGTGCACGCAGTCGGCCCCGGTCCGCAGGGCCGCCTCGACGACGAGGTCGATCCGCAGGTAGGTGTCGGCGGGGGCGGCTCCCGGCAGGTGGACGGCGAGGTCGGCGTCGCGGACGAACGCTGCACCGCTGTCGGGCGTCGAGTGGACCGCGACGGTCCGCAGCCCCATCTGCCGGGCGGTGCGGAACACCCGCCGGGCGATCTCGCCCCGGTTGGCGACCAGCAGGCACGTCAACCCGCTCACAGGCGGCGTCGTCACAGGCGGTGTCGTCACAGGCGGAACACCCCCCACCCGCCGTGCAGACCCTCGACGGGAGAGCCATGGACGACCGAGAGCGCCAGGCCCAGCACCGTGCGGGTGTCGCGCGGGTCGATGATGCCGTCGTCGTACAGCCGTCCGGACAAGAACAGCGCGAGCGACTCGGCCTCGATCTGCTGCTCCACAGCAGTTCTCATCATCGCTGCACCCTCCTCGTCGTAGGGCCGGCCCTGCGCCTGTGCGCTCGCGCGGCCCACGATGTCGAGCACGCCGGCCAGCTGGGCGGGGCCCATGACGGCGCTCTTGGCACCGGGCCACGCGAACAGGAAGCGCGGGTCGAAGGCGCGCCCGCACATGCCGTAGTTGCCGGCGCCGTACGACGCCCCGATGTTCAGCGTCAGGTGCGGGACCCGGCTGTTGGAGACGGCGTTGATCATCTGCGAGCCGGCCTTGATGATGCCGTCCTGCTCGTAGCTGGTCCCGACCATGTAGCCCGTCGTGTTCTGCAGGAACAGCAGCGGGGTGTCGGCCGAGTTGGCGAGCTGGATGAACTGCGCGGCCTTCTCGGCGTCCTGCCGGAACAGCACGCCGCGGGAGTTGGCCAGGACCCCCACGGGGTAGCCGTGGATGCTCGCCCAGCCGGTGACGAGGGACGTGCCGTAGAGCGGCTTGTGCTCGTCGAAGCGGCTGCCGTCGACGACGTGCGCGAGGACCTCGCGGGGGTCCAGCGGCTGCTTGAGGTCTGCGGGAGCGAGGTCGAGCAGGCCGTCGGGGTCGCGCAGCGGCGGGTCGGCGGGACGAGACGGTCCGGGGCCGTGCTTGCGGTGGTGGAGGTTCCGGACAACCTGCCGACCGAGCCGGAGGGCGTCGAGCTCGTCGGTGGCGAGGTGGTCGGCGCTGCCGGAGGTGCGGGCGTGCATCGAGGCACCGCCGAGCGACTCCTCGTCGGCCTCCTCGCCGGTGGCCATCTTGACCAGTGGCGGGCCGGCGAGGAAGACCTTGCTGGCCCCGTCGATCATGACGACGTGGTCGCTCATGCCGGGCACGTAGGCGCCGCCGGCCGTGCTGTTGCCGAAGACCAGCGACACCGTCGGGATGCCGGCCGAGGACAGCCGGGTCAGGTTGCGGAAACCCCGGCCGCCGGGCACGAAGATCTCCGCCTGGGTCGGCAGGTCGGCGCCCCCGGACTCGACCAGGCTGACGAACGGCAGTCGGTTGGCCTCGGCGATGTCGTGGGCGCGCCCGGCCTTTTTCAGGGTCCAGGGGTTGGAGGTCCCGCCCCGCACGGTCGGGTCGTTGGCGCTGATCATCACCTCGACGCCCTCGACCACGCCGATCCCGGTGACCAGGCCCGCGCCGACCGGGAAGTCGGTGCCCCAGGCGGCGTACGGCGAGAGCTCCAGGAAGGGGCTGTCCCTGTCCAGCAGCAGCTCGATGCGCTCGCGGACCGTCAGCTTGCCGCGGGCCCGGTGCCGGGCCAGTGAGCGCTCGCTGCCACCGAGGTTGACCCCGGCCCGGACCTGCTCGAGCTCGTCGAGCTGGCGGAGCACGGTCTCGCGGTTGTCCGTCGCGAGCTCGGGCGGGGCGGTGTCCGTCACGGGCTGACCTCTTCCAGCAGGCGGGTGGGGACCTCGACGACCCGGGACCGCAGCCACTCGCCGACGGCCTTGCCCTGCGGGTCGAAGCGGGTGCCGGCGGCGACGCCCTGCCCGAGCAGGCCGGGGACCTGGAACAGCACGGCCCGCAGCCCGGGCAGCAGCTCGCGGGTGACCGGCAGGCCTCGTGCCTCGGGCAGCAGCGCCTGCAACCGCTCGACGGTGAGGAAGGCAGCGAGCCACCGCCAGGCGTCGTCGGAGCGGGCGTAGGCGCCGAGCGTCACGGCCCCGCCCTTGTCGCCGCTGCGGGCGCCGACGACGGTCCCCAGCGGCACCCGCCGGGTCGGCCCAGTCGGCTCGGGCTCCGGCACAGCAGTTCGGGGAATGACCAGACCGGCTGTGCCACAGGCCTTCTCGTCGTACGACGGGATCTCGATGAGGGAGCCGTCGGGGAGGGTCACCAGGCTCGGGACGTCACGGGCCGAGACCCAGGCGGGGGAGTAGACGCCGTAGGCCGAGGGCGCGGACGGGGCCGCCCCGGCGTGGAAGCCCGGGATGCTCGACAGGCCGAGCTCGATGAGCGGGGCGGTGAAGGACTTGCCGACCTTGTCGCGGTCGGGGTCCTTGACGCTGATGTGGAGCAGGGCGCTGGCCTGCTCCTGGGTGGCCGCGTCGGGGGTGTCGGTGCGCACCAGGACCACCTCGACCTCGGCGATGCCGGCCAGGACAGGGGCGAGCTGCCGCTGCAGCAGTGCGGCCTTGGCCTGCACCTGCAGACCGGTGAGCGGCAGCGTGACGGTGTTGCGCCACCCGCCGAGCGTGTTGGTGGCGACCTTGAGCCAGCCGCTCGGTGGTGACCCGACGGCGCCCGTGACGCGCACCCGGTCCGGCCCGACCTGCGCGAGGTCCAGGGTGTCGAAGCGGGTGACCACGTCGGGCCCGCCGTACGCCGCTCCGGTGCACTCGTAGAGCAGCTGCTCGGTGACGGTCTCGACGGTGACCGTGCCCCCCGTGCCGGGGTGCTTGGTAACCACGAAGGACCCGTCGTCGGCGATCTCGGCGAGCGGGAAGCCGATCGCGTCGTAGGCGCCGGCGGGGAGCTCGTGGAAGAAGCTGTAGTTCCCCCCGGTCGCCTGGGTGCCGCACTCAAGGACGTGCCCAGCCACGGTCGCCCCCGCCAGCTGCTGCAGGTCGCTGCGGGTCCATCCGTGGTGCCAGGCGGCGGGGCCGACGACCAGGCTGGCGTCGGTGATCCGGCCCGTGACGACCAGGTCGGCGCCGCCCCGGAGCGCCTCGACGACGCCCCAGCAGCCGAGGTAGGCGTTGGCGGTCAGGGCGCCGCTCACGAGCGCACCGCCGGGGGGCAGCTCGCCCAGCCGCACGTCCAGCGCGGGGAGCCGGGGCAGCAGTCCGTCGCCGGAGACCGTGGCGACGCGGACCTCCAGGCCCAGCCGCCGGGCCAGCTCGGCGACGGCGTCCGACAGGCCGGAGGGGTTGAGGCCGCCGGCGTTCGCGACGACCTTCGTGCCGCGCGCCAGCAGGGTGCCCAGGCAGTCCTCGAGCTGGGTGAGCAACGTGCGGGCCCAGCCGGCGGTCGGGTCCTTGAGCTGCTGGCGGCCCAGCACCAGCAGGGTGAGCTCGGCCAGCCAGTCGCCCGTCACGACGTCGACGGGACCGCCGTCCAGCACCTCGCGCATCGCCGAGATGCGGTCGCCGTAGAAGCCGGAGCAGTTCGCGACCACCAGGGGAGCGGTCATGACAGCGGAGCCCGGCCGCCGCCCGGAGCGCCTGCGAAGGCCTGCGCGATGCCGGCCCACTCCTGGGCGTGAATGCCTGTCACGTCGAGACAGAGGTCGTCCCGGTGGCGCCGCTGGGTGACGAGCAGGCACCAGTCCAGGGCCGGACCGCTGATGACGTCCTCCGCGACCTCCGGCCCCCAGGTCCAGGTGTCGCCGTCGGGGCCGGTCAGCTCGACCCGCACCGGTGCGGCCGGCACCGGCAGCCCGTGGACGAGGTAGGCGAAGGGCCGGGCCCGCACGCCGATCTCCGCGACCGACCGCAGCCGGGCCGTCGGCGTGCGTACCTGGCCGAGCGCGTCGGCGACGTCCTGCCCGTGGGCCCAGGTCTCCATCAGCCGGGCGGTCACGAACGACACCGGGCTCATCGGCGGCCCGAACCACGGGACCCTGCTGTCGGGGTCGAGCCCTGCCAGGACCTCCCGCAGTGCCGCTCGGCCGTCGCGCCACCGCTCGAGGGCGTCGGCCCACGGAGTGATGCGCGCCGCGAGGACGAGGTCGTCGACGTACGACGGTCCGGTGGCTTCGACCCGGGTGAGCAGGGCGGCGAAGCCATCGGGGTCGGTGGCAGCCAGGTGGGCGTCGCGGTCGGTGGCGGCCAGGTGGGCGAGGGTGTCGGCGATGCTCCAGCCGTCCGCGGGCGTGCGGGTGAGCGCGCCGGTCTCGTCCAGGCCGGCGACCCGCGCGTCCAGATCGGCCGACTCGGCGTCCAGGTCGCCGACCAGGGCGAGCAGGAGAGCAGCCTTCACGCGTCGAAGCCGTCCAGCTTCGCCAGGACCTGCAGCATCACCTCGTCGGCACCCCCACCGATGGAGGCCAGCCGGCTGTCGCGGAAGAAGCGCGACGTCCAGGTCTCCTCCATGTAGCCCATCCCGCCGTGGAACTGCATGCAGGTGTCGGCGACCTCGCGCAGCAGCCGGCCGCTCACCAGCTTGGCGATGGTGGCGTGCCGGGTGGTGTCCTGCCCGGACATCACCATCTCGGCGCCGGCGTAGTTGTGGTGCTGCAGCAGGTCGACCTGCGCGGACAGCTCGGCCAGCCGGAACGCCAGGTGCTGGTTGGCCATGAGCGGCTTGCCGAAGGCCGTGCGGTTCAGCAGGTGGTCGCGAGTGCGCTCCAGTGCCAGCCGGCACACGGCGGGGACGCCGTACGCCGCGAACATCCGCTCGACGACGAACTGCGACATCTGCTGCTGGAAGCCGCGGCCGACCTGCCCGATGGTGTTGCTGACGGGCACCCGGACGTCCTCGAAGACCAGCTCGGCAGTGTCGGAGGACCAGTTGCCGAGCTTGTCGAGCTTGCGGGCGACACTGACGCCGGGTGTGCCGGTCTCGACGACGACCTGCGACATGCCGCGGTGGCCGCCCTCGTCGGAGGTGCGGACCAGCAGGCAGAGCCAGTCGGCCTGCGTTCCGTTGGTGATGTAGAGCTTGGTGCCGTTGATGACCCAGTGGTCGCCGTCGCGGACCGCCCGGGTCCGGATCGAGGAGACGTCAGAGCCGGCCCCGGCCTCGGTCACCGCGATCGAGCAGACCGCGGCGCCGGCGATGGCGGGCGCGAGGTAGCGCTGCTTGAGCTCCTCGCTGCCGAACTCGTGCAGCGACGGGGTCGCCATGTTGGTCTGCACGCCGATGGCCATCGGGACGCCGGCGCAGCCCGAGCGGGCCAGCTCCTCCACCGCGACGACGGTGAACAGGTGGTCGGCGCCCTGACCGCCGTACGCCGGGTCGTACTCGAGGCCCAGGAGCCCGACCTCGCCCAGCTTGGGGAACAGCTCGTGCGCGGGGAAGCCGCCGGCGGCCTCCCAGGCGTCCACGTGGGGGGCGATCTCCGTGGCGACGACGTCCCGGACGACCTTGCGGAACGCGTGGTGCTCAGCGGTGAACGGCATGCAGACCTCAAGGTGCAGAAGGACTTGACAGTCCCGTCAGGTTAGCCGCCGCTGTGGCTCAGGTCACCTGGACGGTGACCTCATCGAGCCCTGAGCTGCCCGCCGGGTAGACGGGGGCCCGCCGGGTGTCCTGCTGCTCGCCGTGGGCGTCGGCGGCCCGCACCCGCAGTCGGTGGGTGCCGGGCGTGGCCTGCCAGGCCAGGACCCACTGCCGCCAGAGCTGGCCGCCCTGCGGGCGGGACAGCCGGGCGGGTCGCCACGGCCCGTCGTCGACCTGCACCTCGACCGTGCCGACGCCGACCACGGGTGCCCACGCGATGCCGGCGACCGTCACCGCGCCGGCCCTCGTGCGGCTCCCACCGGCGGGGGAGTCGATGCGGCTGGTGATGTGGACGGGCACCGCCGCGGTCCACCCCCGCTCGACCCAGAAACCCGGCAGGCCCGGGGCGTCGGAGACGTCGAGGGCAGCGATCCACTTGACGGCGTTGCTGTAGCCGTAGAGCCCCGGCACGACGACGCGGGCAGGGAAGCCGTGCTTGACCGGCAGCGGCCGGCCGTTCATCCCGACGGCGAGCAGTGCGGCACGCCCGTCGTAGGCGTAACGGCCCGGGAAGGACGCGACGAAGCCGTCGACCGACGTCCCGGTGATCCGGCGGGGAGCCCGGGTGACGCCGGCCTGTGCCAGCAGCGCCGTGAGCGGCACGCCCTGCCACCGGGCCGTGCCGATGAGGTCACCGCCGACCTCGTTGCTGATGCAGCCGATGGTGATGTCGGCCTCGGTCGTGGCCAGGCCGAGCAGCTCGTCGTACGTGAAGGTCCGCAGCGCCGTCCCGCCGTCCCGGCTGACGGTGAGCCGCCAGGTGTCGGGGTCGACCCGGGGAGGGTCCAGCGCGGTGTCGATCCGGTAGAACGCCGACAGCGGGGTGATGAGCGGCGAGGCGCCCATCGAGGCGAAGTCGTCGACGAGCGCGGGCAGGGCGGGGACGGGAGCTGGCAGGGCCGTGCCGAGCCGCCGCGCGATGGCCCTCGAGGGGCCGCCGAGCGAGCGGAAGGCAAGGTTTCCGGCCGTCGCCGCACCCAACAGGACAGCCCCTCCTCGCAGCAACTGGCGTCGGCCGACCTCGCGACCAGGACGGGCCGGCTCGACGGGACCACCGGTCCGGGCCGCGGCCAGCGGGGCGCCAAGCAACCGCAGGGCGGCGGTACCGACGAGGGTCGCGGGCAGCATCACCACCAGGGTCGGGGTGATCCGCCCGACCGGGGCCGTCGCCACGGCCACGACGGGGACAAGGGCCAGCAGCGCGACGCCGACCACTGCCACCAGGCGCCGCCCACGGACGTACAGCACGCCGACCAGGACCATCAGTCCCGCCGCGACGAGCATGACTAGCGACAGCAGCAGTGTCTTGTCGTTGCGCCCGACCGCCCCGATGACGGCCTCGGTCACCGTGATGGGCGTGACCCGGATGACGAGGTCGCCCAGGGCCTGCAGCGGAGCGGTGGCACCAGGCACCAGGCGAGCGCCCACCTGCCCCGCCGCGAGCGCGACGGTGCCGGCCGCGAGCCCGCAGACGCCACCGGCGAAGGTGAGCGTGCGACCTGGGTCAGGGGTCGACGTGGTCACGGTGGTCCCCCTCGTCCGACCGGGGCTCCCCGGTGTCCAGGAAGCGTACGGACGCGGGGCCCCGCCGGATGGTTCGGACGGCCCGCTCCGGGCTGCCGGGACGACCCTCGCGATCTTGCCCGGCCAGGCCCTGGCAACGACCTGTGGCCTCGTCA
>Ga0123336_10002848_pt1 | contig 14846 bp, 12 predicted proteins | sample SSSSmetaG_FD_96466 | JGI IMG/M metagenome (GOLD analysis project Ga0123336, IMG submission 96466) | Glacier valley bacterial and archeal communities from Borup Fiord, Nunavut, Canada, to study Microbial Dark Matter (Phase II) - ​SSSS metaG | ecosystem: Environmental > Aquatic > Freshwater > Ice... | reverse complement strand
TATGTTGGCACCGTTTTCTATCAATTTATAATACAAATTATCACCTTTAGTGGCAGCACTTTTATCAATATTTCCCATTGTTCCAAGAATACAAACTATTTTCCTGCTGTGTAAATATTGGTAAACTTCTGGTTTAGGCTCTGAAGTCCCAACGAAAGCAATCATTTTATCGGCTTTAACCCCTAGATTTTCCATACGTTCCATATCTTCTTTTCCTCTGGCAGATACTGAAATCATTAATTCGGGAGCCAATGTAGCTACTTCGGCAGCCTGATTAGCATTGTAAGTAATGATAACCGAATAGGCTTCTGCCTTGTTTCTTCGAACAGCATCAACAATCATCTGCATCGGAACTCCTTTCTTCACATCGAGATTATAAATCACCTTATCTTTTCCCCATTTCAAAACTTCGTCCAAAGTTTCAATTTTATAGGGAGTTTGATTTCCTTCATTATCCTCCAAAAATAATTGTCGCAATTCTTGATAGGTATAATCCTCAATTTTACCTGTTCCAGTGGTTGTTCTGTCCAATTTATTATCGTGCATCATCACCAACACCGAATCTTTACTCAAGGCAATATCGGTTTCCACAATAGTGGGATTGTATTTTATCGAATTGGCAAACGTTGCCGTACAATTTTCCGGAAAACCAGTCACGGGTCCGCCTCGATGCGCACTCACTAGTGGAATAAATTTATCGGAATAACTCAAAAACCGATGCAATTGTTTAGGCGTTTTGAATTGCAACAGGTATTCATTTTTTTGCGCGAAGCTGTTTAAAAAAACCAGCAAAAATAAGCTGAGATAAAGACTTTTAAGTTTAAGGAACATATTGTTTTGTTTTATTGGCCAAAAGTAGCCAATTGAAAAATATAAAAGTGAAAACATTTCGTTCCTATTGATTAATAATTTATTGTATTTTTTTGGTCATTGTAAATTAATGGTTGTTTTCAAAAAAGTGTTTTAATATTTTGTCTTTGCAAATTAGACTTATGGTCAACCAAGACACCATAAAACAAAGAAAATACCAACATTTTTCGCTATCACCAATTAAAAAAGGCTATAGCAAATTTTACCACAGCCCTTTTCGGTTGAATTAGTTGGTTATTTATTTTTTAGTTGAAAAAATTTGAGGGTTTATGTTTACCATCAAGTATGCCCAATTGTTTGCTGTGTCGTTTAATCCTGTTCCGCCTTTCAACGCAACCATAGAATCTGTGGCAAACATTTGTGAATAACCGGCCGTAAGCATAATATCCTTATACAATTTGTAAGTCGCTGTCACATCGATTTCGGTTCCTAGGTAAGCCTCTTGTTCCACTCCAGAAGAAACAATTTTGTTCGGTGCAGAGAAATAGTGAGGTGCTACCGATACATTTACTTTATTGATTGGGAAATCCAGTTTTAATGAAATGTCATTCAAACCCACGGAATTGGCGTGATTCCCTACATAGAAATAATCCATAAAACCATTGAAAGCGTGGTTTGTACCAAATAGTGGCGCGAAAGATTTTATCATTGTAGAAGTGGATCCTTGATCTTTACCGGACAAAAATTCATATCCTGCCGTGGCTTTGAATTTTGGAGAGAAAGCATAACCCACATTCAGGGCCGCTTCCCAAGCCGACACGGTATTATCGCCTACTTTTCCTGTTTGTCCGTATAAACTGTAATCTACTCCAAGTTTTGCATCTTCATATTTGCCATAAGTTCCAAAAGTTTGGAAATAACTCAATCCAGTTTCAGTGGGTGTTTTTAAGTATTCTTTACCAACATTCATGGCTAATACACTGATACCAAGATTCTTGACACTAGTATGATACCAAGCATATTGCAAATCTTTAAATATATCAGTTGAATAAGGAGTTGCTGGAGCCACTTTTGCCTCAGAATCTGCATTGAGAGCAAAACCTAAATCCAGGTGGCTTTTTGCTCCTTTGTATTTAATTAAAGCAGCATCAAAACTGCGTCCTTGATTGGCCCAATCCAATCCTCCAATAACCCTTTGATTGTCATAAGACAAAGGCTGACGCCCTAATTTCGCACTCCATTTATCAGTAAAACTGTACTCCGCCCAAGCTTCGAATGCAGTTACTCCATTCTTGCTAGACACCGTTGTGGTTGCGGCATCTCCCCATGTATGCACATTTTGTAGCGCAAGTTTTATTTTTAATTTGTTGTCACTATAATTTAAGTTTAATCTAGCACGATTTCCAATGAATGAGGTATGTCCAGTTGTAGGTGTCAAAAGGGTTCCAAATCCATTGGAATATTCATAACGAGGTCTGATTTGAACATCGGAATTGAATTCTTGAGCGATGCCATTTGCGCTAATTAAGGAAATAAAGGATATTGCGATATTTTTTAATTTATTCATTTGGGTAATTTATTATGTTAATTTATATTTTGGTCTTTGATTTTTTAGTCTTGTTCAAGTATTGAAATCCTGATTCCTTTTCAAATAGTTTCGATTTAGGGATTAGTATAGGTATGAACGCTGTTTTGGGCTGTCGGTAAATAATTCACACCAAACCAACAAATTAACAACATTATAAAGGCAGAAGCCAGCAAATACATGGCTCGCTTGTCTTCTCTAGGATGATAATACCGGTAATGAATGTAGAGAATATAACCTATCTAAGTAAGGAAAGCCCAAGTTTCTTTTGGATCCCAAGTCCAATAATGTCCCCAAGCTTCTTTTGCCCATAAAGCTCCAAACAACAAACCTAGTGTTAGAAATGACGTGCCGATATACACCAAATTATCAGCAAGTTGAAGTCCGTTTTTTGAAGGTTTAAACAATTCTTTGATGGCTACAATACACGAAACTCCAAGAGCTGCATACGAAAAAAGGTAAACAATTACGTGAGGAACAAACCAAGGACTTTGCAAGGCCGGCATCAAGGTTTGGGAATACATGTCCGGATTCAAATAATTGAGCGTCAAAAACAGGAATGCCATTGCGATGGTGTAAAATAAAATCCAAACGTATTTCCATCTCAAATAAAATACCATTCCTATTATAGGTAAAAACAAAGAATACCACAAACGAGTTTCGCCCAAAGTTCGCATAGGAGGTCTATTCAATTCTTGCCATAAATAGAAAAGGAAATATGCCACTACAATAATAGCGGCACAATTTAAAACCACTCCAATTTTTAAAAAAGTTGTTTTATCTTTCAATGAAAGTAAAAGAAAAACAATTGATAGCGCCCATAAAACACTACTTATTATGTAAAATGAATTATAATCAATCATTGTTTTTAGATTTTACATTGCCAATAAAAAAAAGATAAATCGCCCCTGAAATCATCATGAAAAAACCTAGATACACCACCGGTAACCAAGGATCTTTTACAAGTTCTATGGTAGATGTTGTAGAATATTTACCAAAACGTTCGTCGTAACTCAGTTGATACAATTTCCAACCCATCACTTCAAAAGGTTTATTTACTTCTAAAACAGTTGAATATTCATCTTTGTCAACGGTAAATACCTTTATTTTCGAACTGAATTTTTTAGGCTCTGGTTTAGTCAACACTAAAAATTTTTGGTTTTCTAAATCCAGATATTGTTGATCATACAAAAAGGTTCCTGATGCTAACCAACCTTCCTTTTTATAAGCAGTTTTAGCGTTGGAAACTTTTACATAGACGGCTGGAGTTGCACCTTCTTGATTAACTGCACGATATCTAGCATCAAATTTTACGGCTTCAGGAAAATAATCGACTACTTCTACACTATAATTGTTTTCCAATTCGACTTTCAATCCTTTTTTTACCATAAATAAATTTTTGCCTTTTTGAGTTAGCAAGCTGCCTTTATGGTCAATTATTGCTAATTTTGGCGCAAATTCATCCATTATAAAATCTTCAAGAACTACGGCAATCGGCATCACAACTGCCTTATCGTTGGCATCATTGGCAACCCACGAAATTTTATTTTCTTTGAGTTCCATCGTGTACCGAATTAAATCCCCAGAACCAAAAACACCAGCATTTAAAGCAATATACAAACCCAGATGATTGGCCAGAAAACCTAAATTAGAGACAAATCCCAGCGATATTCTTTTGATGCTAACCATTAACAAGCACGTAGAAAAAAAGAAAATAATCAACAAAAAATACCAGGTTTGCGTGATTTTGTTTAAACCTAAAAGGGTAATAAAATCATTTTTATTTTCTAATGTTTGTGGAATAGTGCCAATGAGCATCGTCAAAAACAACACCATAACTATTGATACCATTGAAGCGGGCACTCGAGTTATCCAACGAATCAGGATTGTTCCTTTAAAGAAAACAAAACTAAAAACGCACAGCATAATATGAATGCTAAAAACAATAAAATTAAAAGGCCAATGAAGATCGATGTTAATTTCATTTCCTATTAAGATTTGCAATGCTAGTCCCAATAAAAACAATATAATTCCAACGACTATCGATTCTTTGTAACCCCATTGGGCTTCCTTTATAATTTTATTTCCCATATTTACTTTCTCTTTGCTTTGCTTTAGCGTCCCAAGCAGGAAGAATTTCTTTTTTCCATTTGGCCTTATCAGCTCTTAATTTATCCATGTTTAAACCTATAAAAGCTTGAGCTTTTGCTTTAGTCGAAATATCGGGCATTGAAACAGGGTTTTTTTGACCCAAACTCGCCAATAATCTGGCAAGCTTAACACGGGCTTCCAATGCAATAGCTAGTCCAGAAGACACCGTTCTGCCAATTTCAACAGGAGCGTGAAAAGAAGCTCCGTGTCCAGCGGTGGCATAATCCCAGCGCCATTGCGCGTGACGAATGTCCATTAATAAATCTTTCATTTGTGCTTCTTTTGCTCCTAATTTCCAAGCTGCTCCAGCTTCGATATGTGCTTTTACTAAATTCTCTTCCAGAGAAATTACGTTTTCTTTGATGCTTTTTTGACGAGAATAAACATCATCTATCAATGAATTGGCATCGTCTCTATGGCAAACCTGACAAGAGTTTTGAATATTATTCAGTGGTGATTGAATGTGATGATCCGTAAATTTAGTTCCTCCTTCAGTTTTATAAGGCATGTGACAATCGGCACAAGAAACTCCTTTTTTGGCGTGAATTCCTGTGGTGTAAGTTTCATAATCTGGGTGTTGCGCTTTAATCATGTTAGCTTTACTTATTGGGTGTACCCAATCTTTAAACTCTTTTTCATCATAATATTTCTCTATATTTTCTGCTGTCATACCGTTTGTCCAAGGGAAAGTCAGATAGGGAACTTTAGGGTTTTTAACATTTTTTTTATCAAAATAATATTCTACGTGACATTGCGCACAAACTAAAGAACGCATTTCATTATGAGTTGCTTTTTTAATGTCCTTGCCTTGATTAATGAAAGCTTCTACCAATGCTGGACGAGTGATGGTTAGATTCATGGTTTTTGAATCGTGACAATCTCCACAACCAATTGGATTTACAATTTCAGGTCCCAATTTTTCGAAAGAAGTTTTATAAAACTCAGCAACTCCGTTTTCGGCCATATAACGAGGCACATCGGGGCTTTTGCAAGTCCAGCAAGTGCCTGGCAATCCTTTAGCAGTATCTGTAGGATATAAATTACCCGGACGAAGACTATTTCGAAGATCTTTGATGGCATAAGCATGTCCTCTGCTTTGGCTATAATCTTTGGCGAAAGCATATCCCGCCCAAAGAATTACTAATTTTGGATCTTCTTTTAGTTCATCTATCATTGCGTTTCCGTTATACATACTTTTGAATGTAGTGTCCTCGGTAGCCATATAGCTTTCGTACTGCTGCGGAAATTGTTCGCCCCAAACTGCATTTCTTGGATCGTTTTCTTTAATGTCTTTTTTTTCCAATCCCGCGTAACTCGATTCGTATTTTCTTTCAATAATTGACGTGGCAAGTACGCCCAATACAAATACAACTAGTACTGTACCAATAAGAAATGACCAATTTCTTATATTTCTTTTTTTAATAGGATCCATTTTATGTTTATTTAGTTGCATTATTTTTTATCTGATTCTTCTAATTGTTTCGATAACCATGTGGGCATTTTTGGGTCACCTTTTTCTGATTTCTTGCTCAGCATTGACGATGATGACAAACTCTTAGTCCTTCCATGTGGCACTTCGCGATGGCAGTCCCAACATTTTCTGTCGGTTCTATGCACATCATAATCGACCATCAAACTCGACTGTTTTGGATTTTTCAACTGTCTATCATGGCAGCGAATACAATTTTGCTGTACCACTTTTTGCCCTGGCTCGTGCATAATAATTGCTTCAGGCTCTGTTCGAGTGGTATAAACAAATGAGTGATATAAACCGTCTTTGGCTTTAAAAAAATATTTGTTGAATACATTATTGTGTGGCACGTGACAATCATTACAACTTGCTTTTTTAGCATGTGAAGAAACTAGCCAAGTGGCATATTCCGTATTCATAACATGACAATTAATGCAAGCCTTGGGATCGTCGGAAGCATAAGAGGCAACATTTGCGATACTTAGCATGTAAAAACCCAATCCTATTACTATACCTATTAGTAATATCACTCCAGGTCGCCATTCTGGTGGCGGATACATCCGTCTAATCCATCTAGCTTTCATATATTATTTCTTAATAACAATTTATTATTCACTTTAATTCACTGCAAAAATAAAAGACAAAAATGTCTTTTATTATGACATTTATCATATTCCAATAATATATTTTTGGGGACTTTAAATGAACTCAGAAATAAAAAAAACGGACAAAATCAAAACGATTGACAAACAAATTTTCCGAAAACAATTTGCTTTTTTTCTCCACATTTGGAATGCAACAAACAAGAATTTGATTGCCGAAATTCCCATAATTAAAAAACGAAAACATTAGAAATTGTATTTAAGAATAAAGAGGATTTCCCAATATGATTTTCCTAGAATTTATGAACCGCTCCCGCCATAAACAAAACTCTGGTCAATAAATAAAGTGTTTATAGCTATAAAAGTAGTGATGGTTTGCAATCCCGAATGGCGAAATAATTGGACTACTTAATTTCCATAAAAAAACCACTATTCACCCCAAAAATAAAAGCTCAAGAAAATAATAATCCTCATCAGGATTCCTGCCAGAAAATATCAGATATATTTTTGATCGATTTTTTGTGTATTTCTTTTGATTTTTTAAATGCCCAAGGTCAACCGTGGGTAATATTAAAACTATGTATAAGAATCAAAACCACAAGGGTTAATCTGTTCCACAACAATAATTTAAAAAAAGATTACAATTATTCCCAATCCAACAATCGTTGTTCACCTTCAATTTTTTTGATATCTGTAATATCTTGAGACATTTCAATCACGCCTTTATAAGTTTTATCAGCATCTCGAACAGCAAAATAGCGAATATAAATCAGTCTCTCCTTGAAGTTTATCCAAAAAGAAGCTTCATTTTGAGTGCCGTTTTTAAAACTCTCAATGATTTTAAGAACGGTTCCAACGCTTTTTGGTGGATGGCAAAACTTCACTTCACGACCAATAATCCCTGCACTTCTAGGAAAAACGCGCTCTTCACCACGGTTGTAAAAAATCACCTTGTCATTTTCATCGACAAAAGTCAAATCCAAAGGCATCGTTTTCAAAAGCAGATTCACTTGCTCTAGCGACATATAACCTTCGTCGAAATGAGAATTGTTTTCGAGTGAAAATGTAATTTCTCTTTGGGTAAAATCTTCGCTCGGGTGAATGTATTCCACATTCGGAAAAGCTGCTGGGGTTTCCGGCAACATCCAGCCTATTTCCTCTTCGCCTTTGCGCATGCTAATCCAATCGTTTTCTGTGAGCAAATCCAGAGCATTTGGAAACAAAACCACGTCCTCCGTATTCATCAATCTAAAAATCCCTTCTACCAGAAAAGGAGTATTGGTTTCAATCTTGTCAAATTCTTTGGCATCCATATTTTTGCGAAGCAATCTAAATTGTTCTCTCAAATTATCGTGAAAAGACCACATTCCCTGCGAAGGGCCGTTCCATCCTTTCTTTTCCAAAAACGGAAAAAGTTGGTTTTCTTTTCTGGCAAATCGTTTTTCTATGGTTTGAAGTTGGTTAAAAATATTCGTGTATTTCTGTAATTCAGCCATGGCATGCACTCCTGATATTTCTTCTAAAAGTGTATTGATAATTTCTTTTTCTTGGTAGTAAACACTCACTGGATGCCCTTCGGGAAGTGATGTTGCATTTAAAGTATCGTTCATTTTAAAGTTTATTTTATTTCTAAGGTTTAACTGCTGCAAAGTTCGTTTCGAAATATTTTGCCGTTTATGATTCCAATCATGTTTAATACAATGTTTCTCCAATAATATACTGGTTGCCAAAAACCCGATAATTCCCACTTCATTTTTTATCAACATCGGTTAATAAAAAAATGATAAAAAAAACGAAATATGATTTAAATCATATTAAATAAAATTGTTTTTTAGTAGAATTACATTCAGTAAAACAAAGCTAAAAAATGTTCTAAAGCATTGGCTTTTAAACACCTATAAAAATAAAAATTATGAACATACAAGAAAAAACGATGATTGGCGATTTTGTAGCTCACGATTTTAGAACTGCCGCAATCTTCACCAAATATGGAATCGATTTTTGTTGCAAAGGACAAAGAACCATCGATGAAGTTTGCGCCAAAGATGATATAAATGAAACCAATTTATTGAATGACTTAAATGCTGTTTTGGCAACAAAAAACAATTCTGAAGTTGACTTCAACTCCTGGCCCCTAGATTTATTGGTCGATTATATCGAGAAAACCCACCACCGTTTCGTTGAAGAAAAAACTCCGATAATTCTTCAATTTTTGGATAAATTGTGTGGCGATTACGGAAGCAATCATACTGAATTATTCGAAATTACCGAATTGTTCAAAGGCAGCACAGAAGAATTGGCGCCACATATGAAAAAAGAAGAATTGATTTTGTTCCCATTCATCAAAGAAATGATAAATGCCACAAAAAGTCATGGCGCTATCGGACAACCAGCTTTTGAAACGGTAAAAAATCCCATTGCCGCAATGATGCACGAACACGAACATGAAGGCGAACGATTCCGAAAAATTTCTTCATTAACCAATAATTACACACCGCCAGAAGACGCTTGCAACACCTATCAAGTAACTTATGCAATGTTACAAGAATTCGAGCAGGATTTGCAAAAACACATTCATTTAGAAAGCAATATCCTGTTTCCAAAAGCAAAAGCTTTAGAGAAATTTTTCTCGACCGAAGAATAAAAATAAATCCAACACAACATAAAAACCAAAATCATCAAAAAATATGGAAAAGTACGTCATCAAGAGGAACGGAGATTACAAACCGTTTGAAAGTTTTAAAATAGAAGATGCTATCGCAAAAAGCTTTAAAAGTGCCACCATAGCATTTGATGAAAGCGTTTTTGAAAACGTAATCAAAGGATTACAATACAAAGAAACTTGGGCGGTCGAAGAAATCCAGGATTTAATAGAGAAAAACCTCTTTGAAAAACAGTATTTTGAAGTGATGCGCTCCTTTATGTTGTACCGCCACACTCGAAAATTGCAGCGAGAACACATTGAAGGCATCAACGACGACACAACTTATGTTGATAGCTCGCAAACCATCGCAGAATATATTGAACAAACCGATTGGCGCATTAATGCCAATGCAAATACGTCTTATTCCAATGCCGGTTTGGTCAATAATGTTGCCGGAAAAATCATTGCCAATTACTGGCTTGACAAGGTTTACACCAAAGAAGAAGGTTACGCTCATAGAAATGGAGACATCCACATTCATGATTTGGATTGTTTGACTGGATATTGCGCTGGTTGGAGTTTGCGCGTTTTACTCAACGAAGGTTTCAACGGAATTCGCGGTCGTGTCGAAAGCAAAGCACCGTCTCATTTCAGGGAAGCTTTGGGACAAATGGCGAATTTCCTTGGGATTTTACAAAGTGAATGGGCTGGTGCACAAGCTTTTAGTTCGTTTGACACTTATCTGGCTCCTTATGTTTTCAAGGATGATTTATCTTTTGACGACGTGTTGAAAGCCGTTCGTAGTTTTGTCTATAATTTGAATGTTCCTGCACGTTGGGGACAATCGCCTTTCACGAATATCACTTTGGATTGGGTTGTTCCAGAAGATTTAAAAACCCAAATTCCAACAAAAAACGACTTGCATTTCTTCGAAAATAATTTTAATTACGACCTTTTGGTTAGAGCCCAAGAACGAGGCGTTGCGAAAGTAACCGAATTGCGTTACGAGCATTTTCAAAAAGAAATGAACCTCATCAACAAAGCTTATTATACGGTAATGACCGAAGGCGATGCCAACGGACAACCTTTCACCTTCCCTATTCCTACGGTGAATATTACCGAGGAATTCGATTGGGACGGCGAAAATACCGACTTGCTTTTCGAAAATACGGCAAAAATTGGTTCTTCTTATTTCCAAAATTTCATTGGAAGCCAATATAAATTAGATGAAAACGGAAACAAAGTAGAAAATGAAAATGCCTATAAGCCGAATGCCGTTCGCAGTATGTGTTGCCGTTTGCAACTGGATTTGCGTGAATTATTGAAACGTGGAAACGGACTTTTTGGAAGTGCCGAAATGACGGGAAGTATTGGTGTTGTTACCATAAACATGGCGAGATTGGGTTATTTATACAGAGGAAATGATGCCGAATTATACAAACAATTAGACAAATTATTATACATCGCCAAGTCGACATTGGAGAAAAAACGCGTGTTCATCCAAGAAATGTACGACCGTGGTTTGTATCCATATACCAAACGTTATTTACAACATTTCAGGAACCACTTTTCGACCATTGGTGTAAACGGAATCAATGAAATGATCGTCAATTTTACCGGGAAACAAGACACGGTGACTTCATCAACGGGAATTGAATTTGCTTCCGAAATTTTGGAACATATTCGCGGTCGCATGAAAGAATTCCAGGAAGAAACCGGAAATTTATACAATCTTGAAGCCACGCCAGCCGAAGGAACTACCTATCGTTTTGCCAAAGAAGACAAAAAACGTTTTCCAAATATTATCCAAGCCGGACAAGACGACAATATATATTACACAAACAGTTCGCAAATTCCAGTGGATCACACCGAAGATCCATTTGAAGCCTTGCTTTTGCAGGACGAATTGCAATGTAAATATACCGGAGGAACTGTTTTACACTTGTACATGAGCGAAAAAATGAGTTCTCCTGAAGCCTGCAAGCAATTCGTCAAAAAAGTGTTGTCTAGTTTCAGATTGCCTTATATCACGGTAACTCCCGTGTTTAGCGTTTGTCCTGTTCACGGATATTTGAATGGTGAACACGAATATTGTCCAAAATGCGACGATGCCTTAATCGAAAACAAAAAAAATGAAATATATGAAAACAGAAACTAATCCTATTTTAGAAGAAAATCAACATTTGAGAACCAAATGTCTTGTGTACACACGCGTAATGGGATATCACAGACCCGTAGAAAGTTTTAATATTGGAAAAAAAGGAGAACACAAACAACGAACTCATTTCAGTGAAGGAAAATGTTAGTACGCCAATTTATAGCTTAACCCCTTTCACTTTATTGGATTATCCGCATAAATCAGCCTGCATTCTTTGGTTCGCAGGCTGTAACATGCGATGTTTGTATTGCTATAATCCTGAAATCGTAAATGGAAAAGGAAGCCTTTCTTTCGAAGAAATTATTTCGTTTCTGCATTCGCGAAAAAACTTGTTGGATGCCGTGGTCTTTAGCGGAGGAGAATGCTTATTGCACAAAAAAGTTGTTTCACTGATTGAAGAAGTCAAAAAAATGGGTTTTTTGATAAAAATTGACACTAACGGAAGTTCGCCAGAAACAATGCAGCAATTGCTGAACCAGAAATTGATAGATTACATTGCCTTGGATTTTAAAAGCCCAAAATCAAAATTTCAAGCCATCACAAAATCAGACTTGTACGAACCGTTTGATAAAACTTTAGAGGTGATACTAAAATCTGAAATTCCTTTTGAAGTTCGAACCACTTATCATTCTGATTTGTTAACAGAAGAAGATTTGATAGAAATGATTCGCTTTTTGGAATTCAAGAACTATGCAGGCAATTATTATATCCAATATTTTAAAAATAATGTGGAAACGCTTTCTAAACTGGGACATTCCAGCAATAAAATCGATTACAAAAAAATATCAACTCCAACAATAAAAATTGTTTTAAGAGAGTAAACTAATTTCAAATATTAAAAAAATGTTTTCAAAAACATGTGAATATGCAATACGTGCTTCCATTTTTATAGCCTCGCAATCTTACCAAGGCAAAAGGGTTACTGTAAAAGACATTTCCGAAAAGATTGATTCTCCCAAGTCGTTTACAGCCAAAATTCTTCAGGTTTTGGTAAAAAACAATCTCGTGCATTCCATCCAAGGAATTGGTGGCGGTTTCGAAATTCCAAAAGAAATTTTAAGCCAGATCAAGCTTTCTCAGATTGTAACCGCCATAGATGGAGATTCAATTTTCACTTGTTGCGGATTAGGACTTGGCAAATGCAACGAAATTCACCACTGCTCCGTCCACGAAAAATTCAAGGAGATCAGGAGCGAAATTGTGGATATGCTTGTTAATACAAATCTCGAAGAACTTGCTTTGGACATCAAATTTGGAGATTCATTTTTGAGCAAAACCAATAGTTAAAACCCTATATTTACTTAATGAAAAAAATATTTATGTTAAAAGAATTTAATACATATTAGTTAATTAATTTTATGAAAATATGTTTTCAAAAACCTGTGAATACGCGATTCGCGCATCGATCTTTATAGCATCACAATCCTACCAAAACAAAAGGGTAACAATAAAAGACATTGCCGAAAAAATTAATTCTCCAAAGTCTTTTACCGCAAAAATCCTCCAGATTTTGGCCAAAAATAAGATTGTTCATTCCATCCAAGGAATTGGCGGCGGTTTTGAAATTCCAAAAGACAAGCTACACAAAATCAATTTAGCTCAAATTGTAACCGCTATTGATGGAAATGAAGTTTTTACCAGCTGTGGTTTGGGAATAAATCATTGCTCCGAAGATCGTCCTTGCCCGCTTTACAAAAAGTTCAAAAACATTCGAAAAGAATTAGCGAATATGCTAAAAAACACCAATCTCAAACAACTTGCCTTGGACATTAAAACAGGGGATTCTTTTTTGAAGTAAGAATTGGATTTATTTTACATTGACTGATGCAAATTGTAAGTGTCTGGTCAAACGATTAATTCAATTGAAAAAAACCGTCATCTACCATCAACCGTTTTGGCATTATAACTTTCTAATATATTCAAAAAAAAAACGTAAATGATTTCTTTGAATTAGAGAATAATGAAAAATCCAATTAGCACAAAAAAACAAGCCCACTTAAATAATTAAGCAGGCTTGTTTCATTAAGCAAATATCGAAAATAAGATCTTAAGCTACTAATTCAGGTATTTTAATTTCAACTATTTTTGCCTTATACGAATTGAGTGAGTTTTGAATTTCGGCAATGCTGTCTTCTAAAAAATGAGAAGTAGAAAACATCGTTTGGTAATATCCAATTCCTTCTATCATATTGTTTTTGAACGCATTCCATTTTTTAATTTGTCCCGCGGTCAAATTTGCAGTGGTTTCACTAATTTCATTCTTCAAATAATCAATATACATCGTTAACTCCTTGAGAAAAAGATTCGGGCGATTGGCATCCGTCATCACTTTGGCATTCCCGTAAATGTGCTGCACCATTTTAGAAAGTGAAACTTCCTTGTCAAAATAAGCCATATTTGGCCCAGGACAAATAATCACACCTTGAGATTGACCTTTGATTGCAATGTCGTTTTCCAAATAAGAAGCATTGGCAAGACCCACGCAAAGACAGGCTTTTTCGGTAATATTGAATTTCATTTTCTCGAAAGTCGCAGCCGATATGGTGTCTTTTAGTTCGTCTAATTCGCCCAATTTCACGTCTTGATATTTCTTCGAAGAAGTACAAATTCCTTCCGCACCAAATTCTTTGCTCAAGGCCAAGAACTTTTTCGGACAAGAACTTCCAGCCTTGTTATCGTCAATCCTTTTCTGTTTAAACATTTCGTTAGTCGTCCCTCTCAATGTGTTAAATGGAACTCCCAATGGTGAAATATGACTCAAATACAAATCTTTTTCTTTAGCATTTATCAACAATTGTCGTGTTTCAGCATCAACTGAAGTAGCTTCTGGAACCAATAAAAACGGAGTTCCCCAACCCACGGAATCCACATGGTAATGGTCAATTAGAAAATCATGTTCTTCGGCAGTTCCAACCCCACCTTGAACGGTGATTTTTAAATCCAGTGGTGTTGACGGCGCATGTAGTTCTTTTTGACCCAAGGCTTTCACCATTAAATCGTGTGCCGATTGTACTAATTGGTCTTTTTTCTGTTTGAATTCTTCTAAGATTGGACCTAATAAAAAACCATCGGTGGCAAAGGCATGTCCACCACAATTTAATCCTGATTCGATTCTATATTCCGAAACCCAAAGTCCTTTTTTGGCCAAGAAATTTCCTTGGATCATCGCTGAACGAAAATCACTTACTTTCAGGATAATCTTCTTTTTAAGATTGTCATTAAAATCTGGAAAAAAAGCGGAGAAATTTTCGAAATAAGCGAATAATCTTGGATTCATCCCGGCTGAAAGCACCACAGAAGATGTCAAATCACTATTGGCAAATCCACGAAGTGCAGCGTGTGCGTCATTAAACTCAATCGGCAATTGTTCATCTTTGATAAAATTGTCCTTGTCTAATTTGGTCATGATATTCACGTCGATTTCT
>Ga0123336_10002845_pt1 | contig 14852 bp, 12 predicted proteins | sample SSSSmetaG_FD_96466 | JGI IMG/M metagenome (GOLD analysis project Ga0123336, IMG submission 96466) | Glacier valley bacterial and archeal communities from Borup Fiord, Nunavut, Canada, to study Microbial Dark Matter (Phase II) - ​SSSS metaG | ecosystem: Environmental > Aquatic > Freshwater > Ice... | reverse complement strand
GTTCTTCCAAAAACAAATATTGCAATATATGTAAACTCCATAACTTTCAACAACAGAAGCTAATTGATCTAAGCTATAGACAATTGGACAAAGATGAACTTTCTCTATTTTGGAAATGGGTAGTGTTAATTGAAATAAGTAAAATGGTTATAAAAAGCTGCCCCTTAAAAAGCAAAATCCCATTCACACCAGCTTATAAACTTAAAAAATTTATAAGAGGCAAATACGATAATAATATGTTTGAATTAATTGATTATTCCGAGACAAAATCCATGAAAAATAGCAATTCATATAAGTCGGGTATTAATAAATATGATATAGAATTTTCTGAGCAAAACGGTGAAGAAAATACTTCTCAAATAAATAAGCATTTTAAACCTAAAGAATATTTTGGCTTAGTTGACTCACTAACAAAGCGAGTATTTAGATGCTTAAATTCTAAAAAACAATATACACTTATTTATGATGATTTAGATGAACTTGAGGGGAAGATAGAAGAGGACAAATTCTATATAAAATTAATACTTGCTATGATCGAATCCGTAAGAGAGCTAAATTTTGACATTCGTAAAAAGACAAAAAATAATAGCAAAGTTATTGTGTTACTAAGAGATGATATTATCGACTCATTACAACAGTATTCCACTAATCTAAATAAATTAATTTCAGAATCAGAGGTCCAACTATATTGGTTAAACTCGTCTTGTGATTCTCTTAAACATCCTTTAATGGAGCTTGTTTTAAATAAAATTCAAAAATCACAAGTTAAGTTTTCCACTTATAGCACTAAAACCGTCTACGGAATATTGTTTCCCAAAAAGGTTGAAAACAAGGATGTCATAAGATATCTTCTGGATTATAGCTTTGGTAGGCCTAGGGATATTATCAGGTATTTAAATATAATTAAGGAGAGGTATCCCGATGCAAATGCTTTTGAACCAGAACATTTTAAAGCATGTAAACAAGAATATTCAAACTGGTTTTATAATGAGCTAATTAACGAATTGAGCATTCATGAAAATCCAAGCTTCGTATGTCAAAGTTTAGAACTCATAAAGAACCTAAAGAAAAGAGTTTTCACATACGATGAGATAAAAGAATATTATGCTGGCAACATTGAATTGTTCCCGGAAATTAAAAATTTAAAAGATGCAATTAAGTGTATGTATAAGTTTGGAGTCATAGGAAACTCCTGGAGTGTATTAGGGGGGTATCGATATTCGTGGGGTTATAGAAAAGATGCTGATAGTAATCCTGATTACACTAAAACATTTACAGTTCATTATGGCTTACGAAAAAAGTTTTCTTTGTGAGTTAAAACAAAGAGAGTACCAAATAAAGGTACCCTCTTTTTAAATCTTTTACCGGGCTCAAAAGTCCCAAAAAACATACCGGGCTCATATGTCCCACAATATTTATATTCCCATTTATATTAAATAGTATTCATAAACATGAGAATTTGTTACTAATTATTTATTTGCAATAGTATTGTAAGAATCCATATTGACAGCAATAACGGTCGGATATAAATTTAATCATCCGACCGTTATGCTGCTTCAGCTGAGCAGTCTTTAAAATAACTACAATTCACTTACGGGTCCTCTTGCTTTCCATAACTCTGGTCTTAATCCTTAACTCACATTACTGATGGAATCAAGCACTTAAACCTGTTATTTATTTATAAAATCCTTAAGGATTGTATTTAATAATTACCCTGCAAATGAAGGCTTAAACATGAATCGATAAATATTTTAAAATTAGAAATAAAAAGATAAAAAGCTATTCATTATTACGCAATATAGGGCACACAGCTTTTGTGTAAGATGATTTTATCTGTTATAATAATATATACATATATTAGCAATATTAAAAAAGTGAAAGAGGCGATCTAATGAAAGATGAAAGAAAAATGAATGTTGGAATCGGGTTTGCTACAGGACGCAGGAGCTTTCAAAAAGTCTTGAAAACTTATATTTATAGCTGGAGAGAATCTGATTTGACAGAAAATAAAAAAGTAAGCTTAAATCTTTTGGTTGCCTACGATTTAAAATACTCAAATACAAAGTCAACTGATTATACAAATATTAATACAAAATTATTGGATTTGATTGATGATACCTACTTCCTTGGAAAAGCTAAGATGCAAGAGGAGATAGATTTTTTAGTTAATAATAAAATCATTGATGAAAGACAAGCAAAATTAATTTTTGGCAGAGGATATGCAGCAAAGCGTAATGCAATTCTTTACATGGCATTAAAAGCAAAATTGGATTATCTAATTTTTCTTGACGATGACGAGTATCCACTAGCTGTTACCAACACTCGATCCACTACTATTTGGGGGGGCCAACAGGTTTTAGAAACCCATTTAACTTATATCAAAGATGCTGATATAACCAATGGTCATCACTGTGGCTATATTTCGCCCATACCGTATTTGGAGTTTAATGATGTAATGAGCGAATTGGATTTTCAAACTTTTGTTAAGGCAATCAGTAATGATATTATAAATTGGGATAATATAAAATCGGTTATGAACAATGGCGGAGTTACCTATGCAAATACAAAGGTATTAGTCAGTGAAAAAGCTGAAGAAGTAAGTGAAATTAATCATACAAAATTCATTTCAGGTTCAAATTTATGTATTAATTTGACGGATCCAAACCGTGTTAATGTTTTCTACAACCCGCCTCACGCACGTGGAGAAGATACATTTTTAAGTACTTGTCTTACTAAAAGCAAGGTTATGCGAGTGCCATGCTATGCCTTTCACGATGGCTTTTCAACCTACAATCATCTGTTAGATGGTGTTTTACCAATTAGATTAAAATATATTAAAGCAGATACTGAGCAGATTGTTGAGCGCTTTTATAGGGCGTGCATAGGATGGATACGATATAAACCACTTTTGCAATATATAACACAACCTGATAACTTTGAAGAAAAAGTAATAGAAATACGAAAGCAGTTAGCGGAGACATTGCCAAAGATTTGTGAATATTTCAAAAGAGACGATTTTATGAAAGTGTCTGAAGAATTTGAAAGTTATCAAAGAAATGTTAAAAAGCATTATAATGAATTTATACAAACGCAAAAGGCCTGGGAGAATATTCGTGAGTATTTTGCTAAAAATTAATACTTGTTATAAATAGCAATAGACAGCAATAACGGCCGGATATATATTTAATCATCCGGCCGTTATGCTGTTTCAGCTGAGCAGTCTTTACAATTACTACAATTCAATTACGTTCCTCTTACTTTCCATAACCTTGGTCTCGATCCTTAACTTTCTTTTCTGGTGGAATCAAGTCCTTTCTTTAGTTATTTATTACTAAATCCTTAAGGATTGTATTATATAATTTCCCAAGGGCTAAAGGTTTAAACAGAAATAAAAAAATATTTTTTAATAAATATATTGTGGATCTGATAGGTTATTAGTGTTGATATTTTTAGAAATTTTATATTGATTTTCACAAAAAAAGGCTACCGTCTAATTAACGGTAGCAGGATTGGTCCTATTATTCACCAACGCCTTCACGATCACAATCATTTCCGAATCCGCCACTAAATAAAAGCAAGAAAACAAGAATGAAAAATAAAATCTCTGAGTTTCCACCTAAAAAGTTACTGCCAAATCCACTTCCACCAAAAATACCCATATGTACATATCTCCTTAAGAATTATTTGTAGCAAAAGATATGCTACAAGATATACTATTCGAAAACATGCAAAGGGTTACAGAAATATTGAAAAATAAAACTTAATATCTTACTTGATCTGTTTTTTCATTTCAGACAACTGAGCATTTAGTTGAGCTATTTGTCTACAAACATCATCATATCGTTGCTGGTTATCAGAAAAAGCTTTTTGAGTTTGGACTTGTGATACATTTGTTAGAAGTGCTTGCCCTACTGTTACCAGGAAGTTGCCAAAGGAATTCTGCTCATTTTCATTAAGATCGGCTGTTAATAATAGACCAAGCAGAGTAGAGAGTAACGTAAATTGTTTGGGTGGAATTTGGTCAAAAAGGAACATATGAATTACCTCCAAGTATTCTCTCATATGTATATTATTAAAGGTATTTGTGTTATGTGTACAAAACAGATATTGTAAGTCTGCTAAGTAGATCTGTAAAAGAGAGAAACTGCTATTTTCGTAAAGAAAAACCTTAAAATAGTGGTTAAGGCAGATGCAAATGTGCTAGAATATACAAATAATGAGATTTTTTCATAACTACCTTATAATAATTTACATAACTATACTTAGAGACAGCTAATTGCTAGAACCACAAAATATAGTTAAATTAAGTCAAGGAGTTATGCAATACTTTTTAAAATATATTGATTGGAATGATGAAATGAGTTTTTTACCGATAGATATGAATGACATGAGAGAAAGAGGCTGGGAAGAGCTGGACTTTCTCTATATTAGTGGAGATGCCTATGTGGACCACCCTAGCTTTGGACATGCTATAATATCCAGAGTTTTGGAGAGCGAAGGCTTTAGAGTTGGAATTATCCCACAGCCTGACTGGAAAAATCCAGAGTCAATTAAGATTATGGGAAGGCCAAGGCTTGGCGTTCTTATTGCATCAGGTGTTATTGATTCCATGGTGAACCATTATACAACTAGTAAGAAACAAAGAAGTGATGATGACTATTCACCTGGGGGAAAAGTAGGTTTTAGGCCTGACAGGGCAGTAATTGTCTATTCTAATTTAGCTAAACAGGTATTTAAGGATATTCCTGTTATTATTGGTGGCATTGAAGCAAGTCTGAGAAGATTTGCCCATTATGATTATTGGGATGATAAAGTCAGAAGGTCTATTTTAGTGGATTCAAAGGCCGATCTTTTACTATATGGAATGGGTGAGAAGCCTATAGTCGAGTTGGCAAAACTACTTGACAAAGGTGCAAGTATTCACAAAATAAGAGATATAAGAGGCAGCTGTTATTTGTCTTCTTATGATGATTTATACAAAGAGCTTAAAGAAGTAATCGATAATAATAGAAATCAAGGAAATATTGGCCTATTAGAGAGCTTTGACGAGGTTAACACTGATAAAATCAAATATGCCTCAGCCTTTAAAAGCCAGTATGATGAACAGGATGCTATAACTGGAAAGGTACTTATTCAACCTCACGGCGAAAGATATCTTGTGCAAAATCCTCACGCATTTCCTATGACAACTCAAGAGCTTGATAAAGTTTATGCTCTACCATATGAGAGGACTTATCACCCTATTTATGAAAGGGCTGGTGGTATACCTGCTATAAAAGAAGTGGAATTCAGTATAACAAGCCATAGAGGTTGCTATGGTGGTTGTTCCTTCTGTGCGTTGAACTTCCATCAAAGTAGAGCAATTCAGCAAAGAAGTCAGGCTTCAATAATAAATGAGGCTAAGAAACTTACGTGGCTTCCTAATTTTAAAGGCTATATTCATGATGTGGGAGGGCCTACTGCGAATTTTAGAAGTAAAGCCTGTGAAAAACAAGTGAAGCATGGTGTGTGTAAGCACAAACAGTGCCTTTTTCCTGAGCCTTGCAAGAATCTAGAAGTGGACCATAGCGAGTACCTTGAATTGCTTAGAAAAGTAAGAGAACTTCCAAATATAAAAAAGGTATTTATCCGCTCAGGAATTAGATATGATTATCTTATGTTGGATAAGAACGAGGAATTTTTCCATGAACTGTGTGAACACCATATTAGTGGTCAATTAAAGGTGGCACCTGAACATGTGGTTGATAGAGTTTTGGAGAAAATGGGCAAGCCAAAAAAGCAAGTGTATGATAGGTTTGTAAAGAGATTCTATGAGATTAACAAAGAAATTGGAAAAGAGCAATATTTAGTTCCCTATATGATTTCAAGTCATCCTGGTAGCGATATAAATGCTGCAGTTGAACTTGCTGAATATATCCGCGATATGGGATATATGCCTGAGCAAGTACAGGATTTTTATCCAACACCCGGAACGCTTTCCACATGCATGTTTTATACAGAGCTGGATCCAAGGACAATGAAGAAGGTATACGTACCTAAAAGCTTTAAGGAAAAGGCTATGCAAAGAGCATTACTACAATTCAGGAAAAAGGAAAATTATAAACTTGTTTTAGAGGCGCTTAAACTCGCTGGTAGAGAGGATTTAATAGGGTTCTCACCAAATTGTCTTATTAAACCTTTGAAACAAGATGCTATAGCTGCTAAAAAAGAAAATATTAATAACAATAATAAAAGCAAAGATAGAGCAAATACCAGAAATAATTTTGAAAATAAAGACAGAAGAAATGTCAAAACCGATAACGAATACAAAGAAAGAAATAATAAAAGGAACATAGATAAGAGCAATATTAAAAATAAAGATTTAGATAAAAGTGGTAGTTTTGAAAAAGGTAAATCCAAGACATCGTCGAATTACTTAAATAGGGTAAAAGCATCGGATAAGAGGGTGTCTAGTGATCGTGTAGTTGGAAAAGTAAAGAATATTGTGAAAAGTGAAATAAAATATAATACAAAAAAAAGAGGGAGAAAGTAAAATGAGTGCGAAAATCCTAGATGGAAAAGTTCTTTCTGCAAAAATAAAAGAGCAGGTCAAAATAGAAGTTGAAGAGCTAAAGAAAAAAGGAATAGGTGTAGGACTGGCTGTTGTTATAGTTGGCGGAGATCCTGCCTCAAGGATTTATGTTAATTCTAAGAAGAAGGCCTGCGAGCTAACTGGCATAGAATCCTTTGAGTATACTTTGGATGAAAGTGTGACTGAAGAAGAATTACTTAAGGTTATTTCAACTTTGAATAATGACAACAGAATAAATGGTATATTAGTTCAGCTTCCTCTTCCTTCGCATATTAATGAGGAAAAGGTAATTATGGCAATTGACCCAAAAAAGGATGTGGACTGCTTCCATCCTGAGAACGTTGGAAGATTAATGATTGGCAATCCTGTTGTCCTTCCATGTACTCCTGCAGGAGTAATGGAGCTTATAAAAGAGAGCGGAGTGTCAATAAGTGGTAAGGACTGTGTTGTAATAGGCAGGAGTAATATCGTAGGAAAGCCTCAGGCATTACTTCTATTAGCTGAGAACGGTACTGTTACAGTCTGCCATTCTAGAACCAAGAATATAAAGGAAGTTTGCAAGAGGGCGGATATCTTGGTATCAGCAGTTGGAAGAGCCGGTTTTGTAACAGCTGACATGATCAAGGAAGGCGCTGTAGTAATTGATGTGGGAATAAACAGACTTGAGAACAAAAAGGTCGTTGGTGACGTTGATTTTGAAGAGGTTTCTAAGATCGCTTCTGCAATTACTCCTGTCCCAGGTGGTGTAGGTCCGATGACTATAGCAATGCTTATGAAAAATACTGTAACAGCTGCTAAAGTATATAATGCAAAATAGAATGACAAGAAATACAATACGCGGGGAACTACTTTACAAGATTATATATAGTGAAGTATATTAATAGCACTAATAAAGCGTGTGTAGTTGTTTCTTTTTTGGTGCATTTAAATATTGACATGTAATTGAAAAAAGTTTACAATTATTTTGTACTAATAGGCTTGAGTTTTGTCTAAATTGACGTAATAATTTTTTAATTTAGACATATTTAGGAACTGAAGTATATATGGGATTGTTGTTCGTTTTTATATAGATTTTTTTTGATTGATATTAGGTTTTTTTATATATAGATGCCATTTAAATATTTCTGGTTCTAATCCTGCTACTTTCAGGGTTTCCGGTCTTTTAGGGGTACATGTATGCCTTCTGTCTTTCAAGGTCCCTATATAATTATGCAAAACATTTCCCGTAACCATAGTAATACTATGGTTTGTTTTTTATCTCAATCAATCTACCATTGGTAATTTAATGCGGGGAGGTGTGTTATTATAGAGATTGGAATTGGATTGGGAATTGGTATAATAATTGCAATTATTGCTTCATTAATATCGTTTAAAATATCTTCAAAAAAGGCATTTAATAAGGGTGTGGAGCATAGGAAGAAGATTGCTGAAGCAGAAATTGGCAGTGCTGAACAGGAAAAAGAGAGAATAATGAACGAAGCACTGAAATTGGCTGAAGCAAAAAAGAGAGAAGTGCTTTTGGAGGCTAAAGAAGAAATCCACAAAAGCAGAGTTGAACTTGATAGAGAAATTAAAGACAGAAGAGTTGAAATTCAGAGATCAGAGAGAAGATTAGTACAAAAAGAGGAATCAATTGACAGAAAAGTTGAGAACTTAGAACAAAAAGAAGAAGTATTAAGCAAAAAGACAAAGGAAGTACAAGATCTTGAACAAGAGGTTAACGAGGTTCATAAAAAACAGATGGATGAACTTCAAAGAATCTCCGGGCTTAGTGTTGAATCTGCTAAGGAATACCTTCTTGCTAATGTTGAAAGCGAAGTAAAGCACGAGATGGCTATGATGATTAAAGATCTTGAGGCTCGTGCAAAGGAAGAAGCAGATAAAAGGGCAAAGGACATCATTGCTACAGCAATACAAAAATCTGCTGCAGATCATGTTTCAGAAGCCGCTGTTTCAGTAGTTCCATTACCTAATGATGAAATGAAAGGTAGAATTATTGGAAGAGAAGGACGAAATATTAGAACACTTGAAACTCTTACAGGTATTGATTTAATTATTGACGATACTCCAGAGGCTGTTATCCTTTCAGGATTTGATCCTATTCGTAGAGAAGTTGCTAGGATTGCTCTTGAAAAGCTTATAGTTGATGGTAGAATTCATCCAGCAAGAATTGAAGAAATGGTTGAAAAGGCTAAAAAAGAAGTTGAAAATACTATTCGTCAAGAAGGCGAAAATGCAACATTTGAGGCGGGCGTACATGGTCTGCATCCTGAAGTCATTAGACTCTTGGGTAAACTCAAATATAGAACAAGCTATGGTCAAAATGTTTTGAATCACTCATTAGAAGTTTCAAGATTTGCAGGTTTAATGGCTGCAGAACTTGGTGTTGATGTTACTTTAGCTAAGAGGGCAGGATTGCTTCACGATATTGGTAAGGCAATCGACCATGAGGTTGAGGGCTCCCATGTTACAATTGGTGCTGATTTCCTTAAAAAGCATAAAGAGGGCAATGACGTACTTAATGCAGTACTTGCACATCATGGAGATGTTGAACCAACAACTGTCATAGCTGTACTTGTTCAGGCTGCAGATTCTATTTCTGCTGCAAGACCTGGTGCTAGAAGAGAAACTCTTGAGTCATATATTAAGAGACTTGAGAAACTTGAAGAAATTGCCAACTCATTTGAAGGCGTTGAAAAATCTTTTGCAATACAGGCTGGTAGAGAAATCAGAATTATGATTAAGCCAGAAAATGTTTCAGATGATGGGTTAATTCTTAAGGCTAGAGAAATTGTTAAGAAAATTGAAGATGAACTCGAATATCCTGGACAGATTAAGGTTACTCTATTAAGAGAGACAAGGGCTATCGAGTACGCAAAATAAAATAGTAATATAAAATACAATAAAAAGCGTGGAAGCACGCTTTTTATTGTATTTATTAGGTTTCTTTATTTATAGATCGGAGGATTATTTTTGAAAGTTTTATTTATTGGAGATATTTTTGGAAACCCTGGTAGAAAGGCTGTGAAAGAACTACTTTCTACCATTAAGAGAGAAGAAGAAATTGATATTTGTATTGCAAATAGTGAAAACGCTGCTGGTGGAAGTGGATTGACTAATCCAGTTGCACAAGAATTATTCAAAACTGGAATAGATGGCATGACCCTTGGAAATCATACATGGTCAAAAAGGGAAATATTGAATTTTATCGATAGTGAGAAAAATATAGTTCGCCCTGCGAACTTTTCAGAAGACCTTCCTGGACAGGGTTCTGCGATAATTACTAATAAAAATGGTAGTATAGGAATTGTAAATGTTCAAGGAAGAGTATTTATGGACGCATCTGATTGCCCTTTTAAGGCGGCAAAAAGGGAAGTAGAAAAGCTAAAAAAGCAAGTAAAGATTGTAATAGTAGATATGCATGCTGAAGCATCCTCTGAAAAATGCGCTTTAGCTTGGTTCCTAGATGGAACAGTAAGTGCTGTTTTAGGCACACATACCCATGTACAAACCGCTGATGAGAGAATATTAGATCGTGGTACAGCATATATCACTGATGTTGGGATGACAGGCCCATATGACGGCATAATTGGCGTAGACAAGGATATTATAGTCAATCGCTTTCTTACAAATATGCCAGAACGGTTTGAAGTTGCTAAGGGACGGTCTCAATTTAATGCAGTAGTAATGTCCATTGACGAAAAAACAGGCAGATGTATTGAAATAAAGAGAATTAACAATGTTCTTCCTGAATAATATTTGACTTCTTTTTTGACTAATAAATATGATATTATATGTATGGTATGATATTTTGTATAGGGGAGAGGTTATATGGTTGATACTCCATATACATGGGTTGACAATGGAGAGCTTAGGCTTTTGCAATTTAAGAGTTTACTTTCTACTTCAAATGAAGTCACTCATTGTTTTACAACACGACTTGGCGGCGTTAGCACAGGAGAGTGCTTCAGCCTTAACCTTGGTTTTAATAGAAATGATTTAAAAGAAAATGTTTTGGAGAATTATAGGCGAGTTTGTGATACTTTAGGGATTGATATTGAAAACCTAGTTCTCTCAAGACAAGTGCATGATAATAAGATTTATAAAGTATATTCTTCGGATAAGGGTAAGGGGATTTCTAAAGAAAATGATCTTTTAGGTTATGATGGATTAATGACTGATGAAAAAAATATTGCCCTGGTTACTTTTTATGCTGATTGTGTCCCTTTGTTTTTTTATGACCCAGTTAATAAAGCCATTGCATTGTCTCACTCAGGCTGGAGGAGTACGCAAAAATCTATAGCTGCTGAAACTGTAAGAGCCATGAGGCGAGAATATGGTACAGATATTAGTAGGTTAATATGTGGAATAGGGCCATCAATAAGACAGTGTTGTTTTGAGGTTGGAGAAGAGGTAGTTAAGGAGTTCTCCGATGCTATTCCTTGGAGTAACACATTTTGCGAAAGAAAAATAAACGGTAAATGGCATATAGATTTGCAGGGAATAATAAGAAGTACTTTATTACAAGAAGGTGTGCTGGAAGAGAATATTTCTGATGCTAATATATGTACAAAATGTAATAAAGATATATTTTTCTCTCATAGAGGAGACAAGGGCAAGACAGGCAGCATGACTGCAATCATGCAATTGCTATAGAATAGGGTTGGTGGTCCGGTTGAGAAGCACTGCAAAGCTTACTGTATTTGTGATTGGAATCTGTATATTACTTAGTGGGTGTAGCCAGGTAGAATCGAAAGACTTACCTATAGAAACGGTAAAGGCTGTCAATAAGGATGCCTTAATGGACCAGGGACCAGTTCGCGGAGGTACTTTAAGGCTATTTAGCACATATCCTGATACCTTTAACCCAGTAACTACATCAAATATCTATGTTAGAGAAATGCTTTTAAACATATATGAAGGTATGGTTAGGCTGGATAATCATCTTAACCCTGTACCTGTACTTGCTGAAAAATGGACAGTTTCAGAGGATTTAACTACATGGACCTTTACTCTTAAAAAGGATGTATTTTGGCAGGACAATATTCCTTTTACTGCAGAGGATGTAGAATTTACAGTTGATGCTATACTTAAGTATGGATGGCAATCCTCCTACAGAAGCAGTATCGATAATATTGCAGCATTTGTAGCAGTGGATAAATACACTTTTAAAATATCTTTAAAAACACCAAATGCTTTTACGGCTGAAATGATGACCTTTCCAATTTTGGCAAAGCACTATTATTTAGGAGAGGATTTTGCTACAACTGAGAAAAACTCTAAACCTATGGGGACAGGCCCATATAGATTAGTCTCTTACGAACCTAAAAAATTTGTTATGTTAATTATGAACGATAAATGGTGGGGAACTAAAGGAATAAAAAAGGAAGATGTACAATTACCTTATATAACTGAATTGCAATATAATCTTTATGAAGTTGGTAAGGATGAAGTGAATGCTTTTCAAGATTCTGATATTGATGTTTCAGGAATAAGTAACTTGAATGCATCAAAATACAGGGGTAGACAAGATCTTATAATAAGAAAGTATCCAAATAGGGATTATGATTTTATTGCTTTTAATTTATCCAAGCCTGCACTTAGTGTTAAAGCAGTAAGACAATCTATTGCATATGCTATTGATAAAAATAAATTGCTTAATGACGTTATGGATGGACAGGTAACACTTAGTGATATGCCAGCTATCCCTAATACATGGATAAGTGATAAGACTAAAAACTTTTACGAATATGACATTGATAAGGCAAAAAAAATTCTTTCTGATGATGGTTGGAAGCAGACACAATACGGTCTATACAGATATGTCGATGGAAACTATGCTCAGCTCACATTTGAGCTATTGGTTAATAGTGAGAATGATTCAAGGGTTCATGTAGCTCAATATTTGGCGGATGAACTCAGCAAAATTGGTATACAGGTTACTTTGAAAAAAGTTGATTTTAATACCTTTCAGGGATTACTTGCTTCAAAGAATTATGATATGGCAATTGTAGGTTCAAAGGTGCCTTTGACTCCGGATTTTTCCTTCCTGTTTGCTTCGTGGAATAATAGAGCAAGGAGCAGCTACTGCTATAATATTGCAGGCTTTAGAAATACAAATATGGATAATTTACTTGCGAATATTATGTCAACTAGAGGGACTTTAGAAGATAGCACTAAATTGAAGCAGATTTATGGCGATATAAGAAGTATGGCTATGGAGGAATTGCCATACCTTGGTTTGTATTTTTATAACGATTCCATAATCTCAAGTAAAAAGATACGTGGTGCAATAAGCCCGAGTGTTACAGATAGATACAATAACATTACTAGATGGTATATACCTTAAATTTTTATTAGGAGGACTTTATGCTCTATTTTATCATTATTTTGGCATTACTTGTGCTCGACAGAGTAACGAAGTTGCTTATTCTAAACAAAATGCAACTTGGTGATTCGTTGGACCTTATTTCTAACTTTTTTTATATTACATATTGGGAAAATAAAGGTGCAGCTTGGGGTATATTTCAAAATGGTAGATGGTTTTTAATAACATTAACTTTAATTGTATCTATAGTTTTGATTAAACTTTTGTTGAGTTCAAAAAACAAAATATTTTCTTTATCTCTTTCATTATTAATCTCAGGTGCCTTTGGAAACTTAATAGATAGGGTTTTTCGAGGGAGCGTCACAGATTTTCTTGATTTTAAAATATTTAAATATGATTTTCCGATTTTTAATGTAGCCGATATGTGTGTAGTTGTTGGAACTTTTATTTTCGCATACTATTTATTATTCATATATGAAGAGAAGGAGAAAGAATGAAAAAGGAAACCCTTATCGCGAAGGAAGCTGGAGTTAGAATTGATGCTTACTTAGCAGGGGCATTAGAGGACATGTCAAGAAGTTATATAAAAAAGTTAATTGATGAAAGCCAAGTAACAGTAAATGGGAAGATAGTAAAGGCAAATCACAAGCTCAAGGCAGAGGATGAAATAGAGATTACCATTCCTGACCCAATAAAGCTTGATGTTTTGCCTGAGAAAATTGACTTAGATATTGTTTATGAGGACAATGACATAGTAGTTGTAAACAAGCCAAAAGGAATGGTGGTACACCCAGCAACGGGGAATTATACAGGAACCTTGGTAAATGCTCTATTAGCGCATTGTGAAGGTAGCCTCTCAGACATTAACGGGGTAATAAGACCTGGAATTGTTCATAGAATTGATAAAGATACAACCGGCATATTGGTTGTTGCCAAAAGTAATGCGGCTCATGAAGGACTTTCTGAAAAGTTGAAGGTTCATGATATTGAAAGAGTATATACTGCAATATGTGAAGGCGTTATAAAAGAGGAAAAAGGTACTATAGATGCTCCTATAGGGAGACACCCTGTTGACCGTAAGAAGATGGCAGTGAATACTAAGAATGGTAGACATGCAGTAACACATTTTACGGTTTTAGAGAGATTTAAGAATGCTACTCTTATTGAAGCAAGGCTGGAGACTGGAAGAACACATCAGATCAGAGTCCACATGTCTTATATCGGCCACCCCTTGCTTGGTGATGAGGTATATGGAAGAAAGACACAAAATTATAAACTTCAAGGTCAAGTACTTCATGCCACTGTTCTAGGCTTTGAACATCCTATATCAGGAGAGTACATGGAGTTTAGAACAGAATTGCCTGAGTACTTTGAACAGCTGATTGAAAAACTTAGAAATCGATAATTAAATACTTACCTTTTTGCCACAACTTTGCCACAGTTTGTTAGTAGTTTATTCATAAAGGGTTGCTATACTAAAGTTGTAGTACATAATAAAAAATAATTTTAAGGAGTGATCAATATGAATAAAAAAATAATTGCTTTATCAGCAACAGCAGCTTTGATTGTCGGATTGATGTCAACTGGAGTTTATGCAGAAACTACAAGCAATACAAATACAAAATCTTACAAATCAAGTATGCAAAGTCAGAAAGGTGATACAGGAAAAGAGTTTAAATTTGGTAAACCAGGTGAAAACGACAAGGGAAGAGACCTCAGAGGTGGTAAAGGCCAATTCGGCATGGATTTAGATAAAATAATTTCTGAGAGCACAACTTTGACAGCTGACGAAAAAGCCCAACTCACAGCAGTAAATACTGAAGTTAAGCCGCTCAAAGAGCAGTTATCTGCATTATTTGAACAGACGAAGACAGCAGATGATACTACGAAGGCAACTTTGAAAACTGAAATTAAAGATCTTAGCAAACAAATACAAGCTAAGCTTGAAACAGT
>Ga0123336_10002844_pt1 | contig 14854 bp, 11 predicted proteins | sample SSSSmetaG_FD_96466 | JGI IMG/M metagenome (GOLD analysis project Ga0123336, IMG submission 96466) | Glacier valley bacterial and archeal communities from Borup Fiord, Nunavut, Canada, to study Microbial Dark Matter (Phase II) - ​SSSS metaG | ecosystem: Environmental > Aquatic > Freshwater > Ice... | reverse complement strand
CGCCGGGAGGCGTTGGAACGCGGCCTCATTAGTTAAAAACGGGGGGGATAAATTATTGATTTGCATAAAATGGATGAAAAGGCTACAAACATACCAAGCACTTCAAAAATTTAATCTGAACTTTTTTAGCTGCCAAGCCCAGCACGGGGCCGCTGCTTGCCATTTCCGCCTACCTACTCACCACCGCCTCCAGCCGCAGCCGGCGCTCGATGGCCTCGGTGGCCTTTTCCAGGATGTTGAAGGCGTTTGTGGCCATGGCATTGCCGTTGTCGAGGGTGGGGTTGATTTCGACCATTTCGAAGCACACCACCCGCTCGTTTTCGAGCAGGTCCTGGCACAGGTTTTCGGCTTCGGAGAGGTAGAGGCCGTCCTCCACGGGCGTGCCCGTGCCGAGGCTGAAGCTCGAATCGAGGCTGTCGACGTCGAAGGAAATGTAGACCATGTCGCAGAAGCGCAGGTGCTCGTAAATCTCGCGGGTGAGCCGGCGCGAGCCCTTGGCCTTGATTTCGGGCAGCTTTATCCACTTGATGCCCAGCTCGGCGATGAGGGCGTCTTCCTCGGCCTCGGTGTCGCGCACCACCACGTACACCAGGTGCTCGGGCCGCAGCTTGGGGCCGGGCTCGGCCAGGTTTTGGAGGCGGCGCCAGAAGAATTCCGTTTCCGCGTCGGGGGCGTTGCGCTGGTGGGCCCGGTTGTCCACGCCCAGGGCGGCGGCCAGGGGCATGCCGTGCACGTTGCCGCTGGGCGTGGTGTAGGGCGAGTGCAGGTCGGCGTGGGCGTCAATCCAGACCACGCCCAGGGTTTTGGCCGGGTAGGTGGCCTTGATGCCGGCAATGGTGGCGTTGGCGCTGCTGTGGTCGCCGGCCAGCACCAGCGGAAACTCGCCGAAGCGCAGCGTCTGCTCCACGGCGGTGGCAATGCCCTTCTGCACGGTGTAGATGCTGTCGATGTGCTTGGCGAAGGGAAAGGGCGTCTTGTCGAACAGCACGTGGTTCAAATCGGGCACGACCACGGCGTTGAACCGGCGGAAATAGTCGGAGCCTTTGTTGAGGCAGGCCACGCGCAGGGCGTCGGGGCCCATGCTGGCGCCGCGCGTGCCGGCCCCGAGCTCGGAGCGGACTTCCAGTAACTTGATGCGTTTCATCGGGTGGGAATGGGGGTAGGACATGGCGCATCGTTCCAAGGCGGACCGCCCGGGGGCGGCAACCTTCGAGCGCTGCCTTGCGCCGGCGCCGGGCGCCCGCGTAGCCAAGTCGCTATCCTTCCATCGTCACGATGCGAGGCGGGGGCCACGGCAAAACAACGGCTTGTTCCAACCTTTTCCCCACCCCGGCGGTACTTTTGAGCCGCCGGCTGCAAAGGTCGGGCATTTCCCCCGCTTCAACAACAAATGGACACCTACCACGACCTGATTTCCCAAACCTTCGACTTCCCCACGGCCGACTTTACCGTGCAGAACCACGAGCTGCGCTTCCACGACATCGACCTGATGGGCCTCGTCGAAAAGTACGGTACCCCGCTCCGCCTCACGTACTTGCCCAAAATCAGCTCCCAGATTCAGCGGGCCAAAACCTGGTTTGCCGAAGCCATTGCCGCCACCAACTACCAGGGCACGTATTCCTACGCCTACTGCACCAAGTCGTCGCACTTCCGCTTCGTGCTCGAAGAAGCGCTGAAGAACGACATCCACCTCGAAACCTCGTCCTGGTTTGACATCAACATCATCCGCAACCTGCACGCCCAAGGCAAGGTCGACAAGCAGAAGCACATCATCTGCAACGGCTTCAAGCCCGAGGCCTACAAGCGGGAAATCGCGGCCCTCATCAACGACGGCTTCGTGAACTGCATGCCCATCATCGACGCGCCCAACGAGGTGGACTACTACCACGACCACGTGCACGCGCCGGTGAACGTGGGCATGCGCCTGGCCTCCGACGAGGAGCCCCGCTTCCAGTTCTACACCTCCCGGCTGGGCATCCGCTACGCCGACGTGATTCCGCTCTACGAGCAGAAGCTGCGCGACGACCCGCGCTTCACGCTCACCATGCTGCACTACTTCATCAACACCGGCATCAAGGACACGTCCTATTACTGGTCGGAGCTGAGCCGCTTCGTGCACAAGTACTGCGAGCTGCGCAAGGTGTGCCCCACCCTCACCACCATCGACATCGGCGGCGGCTTTCCCATCCAAACCAGCATCCAGGCCGAGTACGACTACCCCTACATGGTGGCCGAAATCCTGCGCACCATCCAGCGCATCTGCGCCGAGGAAGGCGTGCCCGAGCCCCACATCTTCACCGAGTTCGGCATCTTCACGGTGGGCGAAAGCGGGGCCACCATCTACAGCATCCTGGACGAAAAGCTGCAGAACGACAAGGAGCTGTGGTACATGATTGACGGCTCCTTCATTACCAACCTGCCCGACACCTGGGCTCTGAACCAGCGCTTCATCCTGCTGGCGATAAACGGCTGGGAAAAAGGGTACAAGCGGTGCCAGCTCGGCGGCCTCACCTGCGACTCGCAGGACTACTACAACGCCGAAAAGCACATCTACCAGGTGTTCCTGCCCGAGCGCAACCAACGGTCGGCCGCCGCCGAGCCCGCCGATGCGCAGCCTCTGTACGTGGGCTTCTTCCACACCGGCGCCTACCAGGAAAGCCTGAGCGGCTACGGCGGCATCAAGCACTGCCTCATTCCGGCGCCGCAACACGTCATCCTCGACCGCGCCCCCGACGGCACGCTGGTCGACACGGTTTTTGCGCCCGAGCAGGACGCGGCCAGCATGATGCGCATCCTCGGATACCAATAATGCAATTTTGGCGTTGGGCGGTTTCACCGATATGTTGGCTCGGCTGCTTATCTTTGAAGCCCAACCGCGTCATCCCTCACCCGTTTTTATATTACTTATGAAAAAGCTCGTATTGCTCGCCGCTGGGTGCGCTGCCCTCACACTAGGCGCCTGCAACCGCCAGAAGTGCCCCGCCTACAGCAGCACCAAGGAAGCCAACCGCGTTTCCTCGCCCATCACGGCCAGCACGGCCGCGCCTGTTGCCCGCCAATAGGTTCTCGGGTTTGAATTAAAGAAGGCCGGCTTCCCAACGGGAGGCCGGCCTTTTGTGTATCTGAATGGGCAGAGACGCAATATGTTGCGTCTCATCGTTGCTGATGCTGTTTAGTTGGCGCCGTTATGTTGCAGCCCAGCCGTGTAACGCAGGTCGTTCAACGACGAGACGCAACATATTGCGTCTCTACACCCCCAGGATAACATCCGTGGCCGCCCGCAAGTCGGCCACGCGGGGCGTGAACTCCACGGCCTCCGTCGCCCCTACCATGATGCCGCGGATGCCCAGGTGGGCGCCGGCTTGCATGTCGCGGTACCGGTCGCCCACCACCCAGCACTGGGCGGGGTCGAGGCAGAAGCGAGCCGCGGCTTTCTCGAACATGCCCGAACTGGGCTTGCGCAGGAGGGACTCGCTCACGCTGGGGTGGGCGTCGCTGAAGTACAGGGCATCGAGCAGGTGGCCGCAGGCGTTTTGCAGCTTGGTGTGGCAGTCGTGCACATCAGCGGCGGTGTACAGCTTTTTGGCGATGCCGGCCTGGTTGGTGACGACGACGAGGTAGTAGCCGGCGGCTTTGAGGCGGGCCAGGCTTTCGGGCACGCCGGGGCTCACGATGAAGTCGGCGAGCCGCCACACGTAGTCGCCGATTTCGTCATTCAATACGCCGTCGCGGTCGAGGAAAACGGCTTTGTTTTTTGTTATCATCGGGGCAAAGCTACGGCGGGCCGCCGCACGGCGCCGCTAGTTTTGCCCGGCATTTGCCCTCCCCCTTTATGAACATTGCCATCATCGGCGGCGGCATCAGCGGCCTCACCCTGGCCTGGTACCTGCAGCGGGCCGGCGTGCCCTACACCCTGTTCGAAGCCGAGGCCCGGCCCGGCGGCAACTTGCACACCTGGGCCGCCCCGGCCGGCTACCTGCTCGAGGCCGGCCCCAACTCGCTGCAGCTAAGCGCCGAGCTGGAAGCCCTGCTGGCCGACCTCGGCCTGACCGACCAACTGGTGGACACGGCCGCCGTGAGCCAGCACCGCTACGTGCTGCGCGGCGGCCGCTACCGCCAGCTGCCCGGCTCGCCCCCGGCCCTGCTCACCAGCGGCTTCTTCAGCCTGAAGGCCAAGTGGCAACTGCTGCAAGAGCTGCGACGGCCCGCCGCGCCGCCCGACCCTACCGAAACCGTGGCCCACTTTTTCCGCCGCCGCTTCGGCCCCGAAATCGTGGACTACGCCGTGAACCCCTTCATGGCCGGCATCTACGCCGGCGACCCCGAACAGCTGCTGCTGCACAAAACTTTCCCGCAGCTGGCGGCCCTGGAGCAGCAGTACGGCTCGGTGCTGCGCGGCCTGGCCAAAACCGGCAAGGGCGCCCCGCGCCGCCGCATCTGCTCGCTCCGAAACGGCGTGCAAGCCATCACCGACGCGCTGGCGGCCCGGCTCACCCATTACCAGCCCGGCACGGCCGTGACGGCCGTTTCGCGCGCCACCGACGGCACCTACCAGCTCGAAGTAGCCGGCCCGCAGGGGCTGGCGGCGGTACCCGGCTACTCCCACCTGGCGCTGGCGCTGCCCGCGTACGCCGCCGCGCCGCTGCTGGCCCCGCTGTTCCCCGAGGCGGCAGCGGCCCTGGCCGCCGTGCACTACCCGCCCATGAGCGTCGTGTTTTCGGCCTACGACCGGGCGGCGGTGGCGCACCCGCTCAACGGGTTTGGGGCGCTGCACCCGCGGGTGGAAGGCGCCTACGCGGCCGGCTCCATCTGGACCAGCGCCATCTTTCCGGCGCGGGTGCCGGCCGGGCAGGTGCTCTTCACCACGTTTGTGGGCGGCACCCAGTACGAGGCGGCGGCCACCCAGCCGGCCGCCGCCCAAGAAGCCGCCGTGCACGCCGAATTGAGTAAATTCTACGGCATCACGGGCGCGCCCCGCTGGCAGGGGCGCTATTTCTGGCCGCGCAGCATCCCGCAGTTCGACGCCCACATCGTGGGCGCCCACGCCGCCGCCGACGCGCTGGCCGCCCACAACATCGTGGCCGTGGCCAACTGGCGCGCCGGCGTGAGCGTGCCCGACTGCGTGCGCCACGCCCAACGCACGGCCGAGGCGCTGCGCTTGCTGAACGAGGAATAAGGAATCAAGCCTGGTGCAAACGTGCAGCTTCGTGCCCCGAAACCCTATCTTTGAAGCCATGAGCGAAGGCCTCGTCCTAATTCCTACATACAACGAACGCGAAAATGCGGAGCTGATTATCCGCAAGGTGATGTCGTTGCCGCGGGCGTTTGATGTGCTGATTATCGACGACGGCTCGCCCGATGGCACCGCTGCCATCGTGCGGGGCTTGCAGGCCGTGTTCCCGGGGCGCCTCTTTTTAGAGGAGCGCGGCGGCAAGCAGGGCCTGGGCACGGCCTACCTGCACGGCTTTCGGTGGGCGCTGGAGCGCGGCTACGAGTACGTGTTCGAAATGGACGCCGACTTTTCGCACAACCCCGAAGACCTGCTCCGCCTGCACGAGGCCTGCGCCCGCGACGGCTACGACCTGGCCATCGGCTCGCGCTACATCCAGGGCGTGAACGTGGTGAACTGGCCCATGTCGCGGGTGCTGATGTCGTACTTCGCTTCGTGGTACGTACGCCTCGTCACGGGCATGCCCATCCGCGACGCCACGGCCGGCTTCAAGTGCTACACGGCGCGGGTGCTGCAGGCCATCGACCTAGCCAACATCCACTTCGTGGGATACGCCTTTCAGATTGAGATGAAGTGGCTGGCCTACCAGCTCGGCTTCCGCATCAAGGAAGTGCCCATCATTTTCACCGACCGCACCCGCGGCACTTCCAAAATGAGCAAGGGCATCGTGGAGGAAGCCTTTTTCGGCGTGCTGCAAATGAAGCTCAGCAGCTGGCTGCACCCGCTGAAACCGGCGGCGGGCCGGCAGCCCGCCGCCGGGTAGCGCCCCGGCCGCGCGGCCCGCCGGACCGAACGCGGCGGGACCGGCGCCCGTATCTTGCGGCTGACGCATGGAAAACACGCCCCTGTTCTGGTTGGCCTTTACCGCTTTTGTGATTGGGCTGCTGCTGCTCGATTTGCTGGTGTTCAACCGCAAGGCCCACGAAATAAAACTGCGCGAAGCCCTGGGCTGGAGCGCCTTTTGGGTGGTCTTGTCGCTGGGCTTCAACCTGCTGGTGTACCGCACCATGGGCCCCGCGGCGGGCCTGCAGTGGCTCACGGGCTACCTGGTGGAAAAGGCCCTCAGCGTGGACAACTTGTTCGTGTTTTTGCTCATTTTCGGGTATTTCAAGGTGCCGGCGCAGTACCAGCACCGCATTCTGTTTTGGGGCGTGCTGGGCGCGCTCGTTTTGCGGGGGCTGTTCATTCTGGTGGGCGGCTTGATGCTGGCCAAGTTTCACGCCCTGCTGTACCTATTGGGCGCCTTTTTGGTGTACACGGGCATTCGAATGGGCATCAGCGGCGACCAGCCCGAAATCGACCCCGAGCACAACCCGGTGGTGCGCTTCCTGAGCCGCCACCTGCCCATTACGCGCCAGCTGGAAGGCGGCAAATTTTTCGTTAAGCGCGACGGCCTGCGCTTTGCCACGCCCCTGCTGGTGGTGCTGGTGATGGTGGAAACCACCGACGTCGTGTTCGCGGCCGACTCGATTCCGGCCATCCTGGCCATCACACGCGACACGTTCATTGTGTTCACCTCCAACGTGTTTGCCCTGCTGGGGCTGCGGGCCATGTACTTCGCTCTGGCCAGCATGATGCGCCTGTTCCACTACCTGCACTACGGCCTGGCGCTGATTCTCGTGTTCATCGGGGCCAAGATTTTGCTCGAAAACATCCTGCCCATTCCCATGCCGGCGGCGCTGGGCGTGGTGGGCGGCCTGTTGCTGTTGAGCGTGCTGGCGTCGGTGGTGTGGCCCAAGCCCCCGCGGTAGGGGCAGGCCGCAATTTTTACCTTAATTTTCAGTTCTTTATCCAACCTCACCTGCTTAGTTCCTCGCTCTATGAATCTACTTCGACTGTGTGCACCGGGCCTGCTGCTGGCCTCGTTGCTGGCCCGACCGGCTGCCGCCCAGGTCCTCGACCCCTCCTTTGCGTCGCCCACCGGTCTCTACGCGCCGGGACAGGTCTTCGCCCTCGGGCCCCAGCAGGCGGACGGCAAGCGCTTGGTGGCCGGCTATTTCACGCGCGCCAACAACGCGCCGGCCAGCAGCTTGGTGCGGCTGGACGCCACCGGCGCCCTCGACTTGCCTTTCCTTCAGAACGTGGGCATCGCCGACAACATCTACCGCATTCAGGGGCTGCCCTCGGGCCAGTACCTGCTGGGCGCGTACGGCGGCTCGGTGACGGCCGGGGGCTTGGTGCTGACCGAACTGCTGCGCCTAAACGCCAACGGCACCGCCGACGCCAGCTTTAACCCCGGCTCCGGCCCCAACGGGGGCTTCGGCTACGTGCAGGAGTATGGCGTGCAGCCCGACGGCAAGGTGGTCGTGGTCGGCCCCTTCGACACGTACAGCGGCGTGCCGGCCCAGGGCGTGGTGCGGCTCAACGCCAACGGCAGCGTGGACCCAGGCTTTTCAGTGGGCACCGGCATCGACGTTAACGCCCCCAACTATGATATCGGCAACGCCGTCGCGGTGCAGCCCGACGGCAAAATCCTGGTGGGGGGCAACTTCAACACCTTTGGCGGCCAGCCCGCACCGGGCCTGGTACGCCTCGGCACCGGCGGCGGCGTGGACCCCGCCTTCACCCCGTTTTTTCAGTTATCGTCCTACGTGGATGGCGTGGTGCTGCAGCCGGACGGCAAAATCTTGGTGAACGGTAATTTGCAACTGCCCAACGGCACCTCCACTAGCTTGGTGCGGCTGCTCCCCTCCGGGGCCCAGGACGGCAGCTTCACCCTGCCGGGCAATTTGAACGATGTTTACAGCTTCATCCAGGGCCCGGCGGTGGTGCTGCAGCCCGACGGCAAAATGGTGATTACCGGCAATTTTAACGCCCCCGGGGCCCGCCACGTGGCCCGCCTCAACGCCAACGGCACCCAGGACTTCACCTTTCAAAACAACAACGGCCCGAGCGCCACGCCCTTCACCGTGGGCGTCGATGCCAACGGCAGTGTGCTGGTGGGCGGCGGCTCCGGTGATTTCAATGGGGTGGAAACCCCCATCGGACGCCTCACCCCGACCGGGGCGCCCGACGCAGCCTTTGCCCCGAAGCTGCAACTGCCCGGCACGGTCCTGGCCCTGCTGCTGCAGCCCGACGGCCGGGTGGTGCTCGGCGGCAACTTCACCGAACTGAGCGGCCAACCCGTGCACCGCCTGGTGCGCCTCTCGGCTACGGGCGCGGTGGAAACCAGCTTTGTGGCCGCCGCGGGCGTGCTGCCCGACGCGGTGAATGCCCTGGCCCTGCAGCCCGACGGCAAAATCCTGGTGGGCGGCGCCGGCGTGTCGCGCTACGCGGCCACCGGCAGTCCGGACCCCAGCTTCGCTACCAATGTATTTGTGGGCAACACCACGGCCCTGGCGGTGCAGCCCGACGGCAGAATTTTGGTGGGCGGCTTCTTTAGTGGAAACGCTGGCGGGGTGGCCTACAGCCGCTTGGCCCGGCTGACCAGCACCGGGGCTTTCGACGCCACGTTTGCGCGGCCCGTGGCCGGCACCACCGGCGTAGGCGCGCCCAACGCCACCGACGCACTGCTGGTGCAGCCCGACGGCAAAATTGTGGTGGGCGGCACCTTCCAGCTCAACGGCCAGGCCCCCGTGGGCCGGGTGGTGCGCTACGAAACCACCGGCGCCCCCGACGCGGCTTTCAGCCCCCCTACCCTGACGGCGGCCAACGGCAGCTCGAATGCCCGAACCCGCCTGTACGGCCTCGCGCGGCAGCCCGACGGCAAAATCGTGGTAGGCGGCAACTTTGGCGCGGTGAACGGGGCCCTGCACTACGGGGTGGCCCGGCTGGCTGCCACCGGCGCGCCCGACGCCGCGTTTGCGCCCAGCGCCCCGCTCAACGGCATCGTCTTCGCCCTGGCCCGGCAACCCAACGGCCGGGTGCTGCTGGGCGGCAGCTTCAGCACCGCGGGCACCCCGGCCACGCTCAGCAACCTGGCCCGCGTGCTGGACGACGGGCAAACCGACGCAACGTTCGGCTCCTACACGAACCCCAACGGAGCGGTGCGCGGCCTGGCCGTGCAGCCCGACGGCGGCATCGTGCTGGCCGGCGGCTTCACCACCGTGGGCGGGCAGCCCGCCGCGGGCGTGGCCCGCATCATCGCCGCCAACGTGCTGGCCGTGGCCGCGCCGGCCGCCGTGGCCGCCCGCACCGCCGCCTGGCCCGTGCCGCCCACGACCGCCTGCGCCTGGCCCTGGACGCGGCCGCCCGGCCGCTGACTGTCGAGCTGCTCGACGCCGCGGGCCGCGCCGTGCGCACCCAGCCCGTGGCCGCCCCCGCCGCCGAGCAGGCCCTCGAGTTGGCGGGCCTGGCCCCCGGCGTGTACCTGCTGCGCGTCACCTACGCCGCCGGGCCCGTCACGCGCCGCATCGTGGTGGAGTAGAACCGAGTTAGCGCAAACCCAAAAAGCCCGTCCTGCTCAGCAGAACGGGCTTTTTGGGTTTGGAGCTAAACTTATTTCGGGGCTTTGGGGGGCTCGTCGTCGGCGGCCCCGGAGTTCACGCCGGCGTCGGGGGTGGCGGCGCCGGTGTTGAGCAGGTCAATCAGGTTGAGGGGCTCAAACTGGCTCGAATCGGCCTGCATGGTGGTGCGGGTGGTGTCGGGGCGGGGGGCGAAGTGCATGTAGCCCCGGGCCGGGCCGTTGAGGTTGAGGGCGTAGGGCAGGTTTTCGCGGTCGGTGCCGCTGATGAGGCCGCGGGTGGCCATGATGTCGGCGATGAGCCGGAAGAAGTAGCGGGTGTTGCGGCGCAGGCCGCCGTAGGCATCGAACGAAGAACGGTAGTACTTGGGCTTGGGGATGATGCTGGCCAGGTACAGGCTCTCGGGCAGGTTCAGCTCGCCGGGGCGCTTGCCGTAGTAAAACAGGGCCGCGTCCTTCACGCCGTACACCCCGCGCTTGCCGCTGGGCCAGCGGTACTTGCTCGGGCCCCACTCGATGATGTTGAGGTACACCTCGAACATGCGCTGCTTGCTGGCCAGGTGGGTGTTTTCGAGCAGCCACACAATCAGGGCTTCTTCTACCTTGCGGGCCACGGTTTTCTGGCGGGTCAGAAACACGTTTTTGACCAGCTGCATGGAAATGGTGCTGCCGCCGCGGGCAAAGCGCCGCTCTTTGATGTTCTGGATGGCCGACTTCACAAAGGCCTTTTCCATGAAGCCGCGGTGCGAGAAAAAGCGCGGGTCCTCGGCCGTGGTGATGGCGTGGATGAGGTAGGGCGACACGTCGTTGTAAGCCACAAAGTCCGGGTTCGGGGGCCCCACCGCGAACGCGCGAACCGAGTCGCCCTTGTCGTTGTAGGCCGTGTATTGGAAGGGCGTATTGAGCTTATTCAGGTCTTCCTCGCCGAAACTGGTCAGTTGAAAGTTCTTGCCCCGCAGGCCGGAATCGAACTTGAGGCTGTCGACCCGGGCCATATCGAGGCTGCCGCTCATGCGGTAGGTGAGCGTGCCGGTGGCGCGGGTGCCGCGCACCTCGTCGAAAATGCCGGTGGGCAGCGAAGTGAAGAAGTCGTTGGCCCCGGTTTCGGCCGAGCGCACGCTGATGCGCACGGCCCGGCTGGGCTTCATCCGCACGCTGATTTCGGGGTACAGCACGATTTTATTGACGGTGACCTGGCTGCCCTTTTCCAGGGCGGCCGTGCCGCGGCCCAGCGTGGCCACAAAGTCGAGCACCCCGCGCCGGACCTCGATTTCGTTGGCCGCCAGCTTGGGGTGGTAGAGGCTGAAGTTGCGGGCCGCCAAGGACCCGCGCACCGTGAGATGCCCGCCGGTGTCGTCGTCCTCAAATTCCTTGCTGTCGAGCCGCACCAGCACGGTGTCGAAGCTCACCAGGGCCCCGAAGCGGCGCGGCACGTAGGGCAGCTGCACCGAGCCGCCCACCCCGAACACCCGCGCCGTGAGGGCGTAGTCGCGCGGCTCGATGTGCCCGCTGATGCCCAGCTCGTTCACCACCGAATCGACCGACGCCGTGAGTCGGCCCGAAATGTCGCCGTCCTGAATTTTGAGCTCGGGCAGGCGCAGCAGCGCCGCGTGGTGCGGGCTGGTGTAGCTCACGTAGAAATCGCGGAAGCTGGCCTCGCCGGGCACGTTGTCGAAGGCCGTTTCCAGCGCCTGGTTCAGCAGCAGGCCGTAGTTGGTGCCCTTGGTGGTGTCGCGCGGGGCGGCGCGCGGCTTTTGTTTCTTCACGAGGAAGCCGTAGTTGTCGCCGCCCGCCGTTTTGCGGGCCGTGAGGCGGGCCGTCAGGATTTCGAGCCCGCTGAACACCGGCCGGCCCGCAAACAGCGACCGCACGCTCAGGCTGGCCTGCAGGCGCTTGGCGGTGAGCAGCGTGTCGGTGGGGGCGGCGCGGGGCACCAGGCTCAGGCCGGCAATTTCCACGGTTTTGAAGCCCGCAAACCGGGCCGGGCCCAGGGTCAGCACCACCGGGTATTTGCGCTCAATCTTGGCCTTCACTTCCCCCAGCGCGTAGGTCAGCAGCTGCTGCCGCTTCCACTGAAACACGGCGAACGCCAGCAGCAGCGCCAGCGCTACGCCGCCCAGAAGGCCCAAAAAAAGTCGTTTGGTGAAGGGGGATATGCGCACGGAATTCAATAAGGTGGGCCGGATAGCCAGGGCCAAAGGTAGGAAAAACGAAGGCGTAGCAAGAATACGAACGCAGCAGGTGAACGGGCAACTCCCCTCCTTTTTTAAGGAGGGGATGTTCGAGCCGCAGCCTTGAACGGGGGTGGTGGCATTCGTTGAACGATGAAAGAACGAGGATTACTGTGCCATTCAATACCGCTTGTCCCGCCATCGTTCAACGACTGCCACCCCCCCAGTGTCCGCTGCGCGGCCACATCCCCTCCTTAAAAAAGAGGGGCGTTAGCCGTTCCGTCCCGCACGTCGGGCCCGTACTTTTGCCCCATGCCCAGCCCCCTGCTTGCCCTCTCGCCCCTCGACGGGCGCTACGCCCGCGCCACCGCCGCCCTGGTGCCCCGCTTCTCCGAAATGGCCCTCATCCGCTACCGCGTGCTGGTCGAAATCGAGTACTTCATCGCCTTGGCCGAGCTGCCGCTGCCCCAGCTGCGCGGCGCGGCGCCCGCCGCGTTTCCGGCCCTGCGCGCCCTCTACTCAACCTTCTCCGAAGCCGACGCCGCGGCCATCAAGGCCCACGAGGCCGTGACCAACCACGACGTGAAAGCCGTGGAATACTGGCTGCGCGACCGGTTTGCGGCCCTCGGCCTGGGGGCGTTTGTCGAATTCATCCACTTCGGCCTCACCTCCCAGGACATCAACAACACGGCCATTCCGCTCAGCTTCCGCGACGCGCTGGTGGGCGAGGTGCTGCCCGCCTACGCCGCCGTGCGCAACGCCCTGGCCGCCCGCGCCCAGCAGTGGGCCGCCGTGCCCCTGCTGGCCCGCACCCACGGCCAGCCGGCCTCGCCCACCCGCCTGGGCAAAGAAATGGAGGTGTTCGTGGCCCGGCTCGACGCTCAGGTGGCGCTGCTGGCCCAGGTGCCCTTCGGGGCCAAGTTCGGCGGGGCCACCGGCAACTTCAACGCCCACTTCGCGGCCTACCCGGCCACCGACTGGCACGCTTTCGCCGTGGCCTTCGTGAACGAGCGGCTGGGCCTTCACCGCTCGTTTCCCACCACCCAGATTGAGCACTATGACCACCTGGCGGCCCACTGCGACGCCCTCAAGCGCCTCAACACCATCCTGCTCGACCTGGCCCGTGACGTGTGGCAGTACATCTCGCTCGGCTACTTCAAGCAAACCATCAAAGCCGGCGAGGTGGGCTCCTCGGCCATGCCCCACAAGGTGAACCCCATCGACTTCGAGAACGCCGAGGGCAACCTGGGCGTGGCCAACGCCCTGCTCGAACACTTCGCCGCCAAGCTGCCCATTTCCCGCCTCCAGCGCGACCTGACCGACTCGACGGTGCTGCGCAACCTGGGCGTGCCGCTGGGCCACATCCTGGTGGCCCTCGGTGCCCTGCAGCGCGGCCTGGGCAAGCTGGCCCTGGATGAAGCCGCCCTGCACCGCGACCTGGAAGCCAACTGGGCCGTGGTGGCCGAAGGCCTGCAAACCATCCTCCGAAGAGAAGCCTACCCCGACCCTTACAACGCCCTCAAGGCCCTCACCCGCACCGGCGAGGCCATTTCGGCGGCCAGCATCGCCGCGTTTATCGACGGGCTGGCCGTGAGCGAGGGCGTGAAAGAGGAGTTGCGTGGGATTACGCCGCACAGCTACGTGGGGCGCTAGGGTATTTGAGTTTGGTGCATAGCACACCTTGTTTCACCGCTAGCCAGCCCCTCAAAAATGAATGTATTTCCCTCTGTTTTTAGCGGCTTGTGCCCCCGTTCTACTGAATCCGGGTCATAACCGATTGGTGCCCCCGCCCGGGTAGACCCATGCCTTGGCATTCGTTTGGCCATCTTCGCTGAATTGGCCCTTGTAATACGTCGGTGACCCCTTCTGCCCCCCCAATCACTAGGGTGTCGCGGTCGATTTCGCAGACGTAATAGAGCCCGTTTTCCAGGTGGGTTTCGCGGCGCACGAGCCAGGCTTTAAACCCGGCAAGCGCTTCATCTTCCGCTACGCGCTTTAGACCTGCAGCGGGCCCACGTGCCGGTAGGTGTTGAGAAGCACGCCCGTGGCCGTCGCCTGCGAGCTGACGAACGCAAGTTCGCGCGGGTCGACCCGGTCCGAAAAAAAGCGTTTGCCCCGGCCCAGCAAGACTGGGTAGACCATCAGCACCACCTCGTCGACCAATTCCTGGTCGAGCAACAGGGATGTCAGCGTAGAACTTCCACAGACAATCAAGTCCGGGCCGTCCGTGGCCTTAACGCGGCGAATACTCTCAATGATGTCCGCGCCTAAGTCCTGGACCGGGCCCCATTCGAGGCTCTCCGGCCGGTGGGTCGCGACGTATTTCGTCGCCGCATTCAGCCCGTTGGCCATCGGACTGTTCCCGGCCGTGGGCCAGAAACCGGCAAAGGCGTCGTAGGTGCGGCGGCCCAGCAGCAAATCGAAGCGGCTGCCATAGACCTCAACGAGCGCCGCTAACCCGGCAGGCGTTCGGTAGGGCGTCGTCCAATTGCCGTACGTGAAGCCGTCGGCGTTGTCGTGCTGGATGACGCCGTCGAGGGAGACGTGTTCCATTATTCTGAGCTTTCTCATGTTGTGGGCTATTAGGTTACTGGTTGAATGAGGGTGAATCGAATGATACATCATACTCACGAGGGGCAATCGTGACACATAGGCGGGCCGCGTAAGCCGCCGAAATTTCGGCTGCCTCCGCCGGCCGGGGGGTGGTGAGTGACTGCTTCCATAGGCAGTAGAGGCCGAACAAGGTAAGGAGTGGGAAGAGGAGCAAGTCAGGGTCAGCCAACTTGTTTAGCAAAGGTATTGGTAAGCTAACTGGGTTAGCGGGGCTGATTTCACCTATTAAGGGGGGTGATTGCGGCAGGGCGTGGCGCTATCTTTGAAAAATGAGACACGTTTCCATTCTGCTGCCCGCCAGCGATGCCGTGGTCGGCAGCATTGAGGGCCCGTATAAGGTGTTCGGCCAGGTCAACGACTTGCTCCACGCGCAGGGCCAGCCACCGGCCTTCCGGGTGGAGCTGGTGGGCCTCACCCCGCACAAAACCTTCAACCGGG
>Ga0123336_10002840_pt1 | contig 14867 bp, 12 predicted proteins | sample SSSSmetaG_FD_96466 | JGI IMG/M metagenome (GOLD analysis project Ga0123336, IMG submission 96466) | Glacier valley bacterial and archeal communities from Borup Fiord, Nunavut, Canada, to study Microbial Dark Matter (Phase II) - ​SSSS metaG | ecosystem: Environmental > Aquatic > Freshwater > Ice... | reverse complement strand
CGGGGTGCAGATTGGGCCGGTGGCAGTGACGGCCGGCATGGCGACTGGCTGGAACGTCGCCGGGGTGGCTAGCGGGACCGGCGCGGGAAAGGCGGCGCGGGCGGGCACAGGCGCAGTGGCAGCGGGCTGCGCTGCGGGACGCGGCAAGGCTGGTGACGCGGCGGCTGGCCGGAGAACGGCGGCACGCGCCGGAGTGGACGCTGGCGGGACGGCGGCCGGCTTTGCGGTGGCGTGCATCAAAGGTGGCGCTGGCGACGGCGCGGGCCGGGCGGCAGCGGCTGTTGCAGGCACCGTTGGGGAGGCCGGGGCTGGCAAGCCGGCAGCGCCGGCTTGCAAGGACAGCAGGGCGGGCGTCAGGGCACATAGGAGGGCGGAACCGCGCATGGCAGGGAACATAGCAGGACATCGGTGAGGACGGGAACTGGTCCGTTGCGAAGAGGTTCCATCATGCAACCGGCTGTGTTCGCCGGGCCACTCTGCAACCTCGGCGGCCCCGGCGCATTGAAAGCGGGACCTCAACCAAGGATTTCCAGCATGAGCACGGACAACAAGACCCCTGCCGCCGAAGCGGCCGAGCTTCGCAGCAAGCTGGCGGGCCTGCACGCCACCGACCCGGTCCCGCATGTGGAGGCGGCCAAGCAGCAGGTGGCGGATACCGCCAGCACCGTGGCCGCCAACGTATCGGATACGGTGAGCCAGGCAGCTACGACCGTGCGGGATACGGTTTCCGACGCCACGGCCCGGGTCGCCGACGCCGTGATGCCGCCGCTGCGCCAGGGCGCGGACGCCGTGCGCGGCGCGGTCGAGGGCGCGCGCAGCACCGTGCGCCAGGCGAACGAGGGCGCGGAGGCCCTGTCCGACCGCATCCGGGACCAGCCGTTCCTGGCCGTCGGCCTGGCGGCGCTGACCGGCTACGTGCTGGGCCGGGCGTTCCGGTAGGTGCTGACCGGCGGCTGCCTGTGCGGCGCAGTGCGCTACGCGGCAGCCGCCGTCCCTTTCCATGAGACCATGTGCCACTGCGCCGATTGCCGCCGGGCCGTGGGCGCGGCATCGGTCGCGTGGTTCACGGTTCCGGCGGCATCCCTGCGCTGGGTGCAGGGCACGGCGGTCGCTTATGCGTCCAGTCCCGGCACACTACGGCGGTTCTGCGGCGTATGCGGCACGTCACTAACGTTCGAGGGTGCCCCGGGTGAAGTGGACGTGACCACGGCCAGCCTGGACGACCCGGCGGCAGTGCCACCACGGGATCATACATATGTGGCTTCCCGGCTTGCCTGGGACTTTATCGCGGACGGGTTGCCGGCGTATCAGCGCGGGCGGTAGCCGCCGAGGACGCGGACTAGCATTTCCGTGACAAGTCCGAAGAAGCCGTGCGCCACGGCGCGGCGGGCGTGATCCTGCCAGGGGGCGCCGCTTGGCGTGCCGCCGATTGCTGCCCGGGGGTTCAGGCGCTCCTCTTGGGCCACGTACATCGCCAGGCCGTAGGGGATGCCGACGCCTATGCTGGCCATGCCGTTGCGGGCGCGCAGGACGGAGTATGCCGCACCCATGACGGCGCCCGTGCCGTATCGGACCGACATGCCTGCCGGGGTTGGCCCCGTTGGCGCCAGGGCGGTCGCGAGTTCCGTTGCGGCGCGATGGGCGACGCTGCCGGCAGGGCCGTTGCCGCCGGGTTCACCAGTGACGGCCTGAAGGCGTGCCGAGACGCGCTGGTCGTCCTTTAGATACCGGTCGAGCTTGTCGAGGGCATAGACCGCGGCGGTGCCGGCAATGAGGCCGCGCAGGGCGTCGCCGGCGAAGGAGGTGCGGGACATCGTTTGGCTCCGTAGGTTTGCTGCGGGTCAAGACGTGCGGGGTGGTGCGGGGGATGCCGGGATCACGGGGTCGTGATGGGGGGTAGGGCATCTGGGGGCAGGCGTCGAAGCTTCGGGCGGGCTTGCCCCTACTGTGCTACGGCACCGTGCGCCACGCCATGCTAGAGTGCGGCGCTGGCCTTTGGCGGGAGGCGCTGCGTTTTCCCGCCTTACGAGAGCCTGATGCCGAGCGGACAGGATTGGAAGTGTGCATTGGCTGCGGGGTTTGCCTGCAACCTAGGCAGATCGGCTGGTGCGGCGGGAGCCTGGCTCGTAACTGCCCCTTCCACCCCTGCAACGCCGCCGATAGGGTGCCCGGACGTTCTGGAGGATAACTCATGCACCGCCGCACCCTGCTTGGCACCTTGGGCGCCAGCCCGTTCATCTGGGTCGGCACTGCCGCCTGGGCGCAGACGCCGCGCGACCTGATTGTGATGGGCGCGCAGATAGACGACATCGTGAGCCTCGATCCGCAGGAGAGCTTCGAGTTCAGCGGCGGCGAGGCGCTGGCCAACGTCTATGACCGGCTGGTGCTGCCGGACCTGGAGGACCCGACGAAGATCGCCGGCGTGCTGGCGGAGAGCTGGTCCACGAGCGAAGACGGGCTGACGACGACCTTCAAGATGGTGCGCGGCCGCAAGTTCGCGTCCGGCAACCCGGTGACGGAGGAGGACGCGGCGTTCTCGTTGCAGCGGGCGGTGATCCTGAACAAGGCGCCGGGCTTCATCATCACGCAATTCGGCTTCACGCCCGAGAACGTGGCGGAGCGGATCAAGGCGGTGGACGACGCGACCTTGGTGCTGCGGGTGGCAGAGGCCGGGTCGCCGTCCTTCCTGCTGTATTGCCTGTCGGCGGCGGTGGGCATGGTGGTGGACAAGAAGACGGTGATGAGCCACGCCGAGGGCAACGACATGGGCAATGCCTGGCTGAAAGGTGGCAACAGCGCCGGGTCCGGGCCGTTCCAGTTGCGGCAGTGGCGGGCGAGCGAGAACGTGACGCTGGACGCCAACCCGAACCATCCCAGCCCGCCCAAGGCGCGGCGCGTGGTGATCCAGCACCGGCCGGACCCGTCGGCGCAGTTGCTGGGCCTCCAGCGCGGCGACCTGGACATCGCGCGCAACCTGGCGCCGGACCAGTTGGTGGCGCTGGGCAAGGACCCGGCCTATACGCTAATGACCCAGCCGAAGTCGTACATCAACTATATCGCGTTGAACCAGAACCACCCGATGCTGTCCAAGCCCGGGGTGCGGCAGGCGATCAAGTGGGCGGTGGACTACCAGGGCATTGCGCGGAATATCACGCCGAACGTGTACGAGCCGCATCAGGCGTTCCTGCCCAAGGGCTTTCCGGGGGCGCTGACGGACCTGCCGTTCCAGAAGGACACCGCCAAGGCCAAGGCGCTGCTGGCGGAGGCCGGGGTGCCGAGCGGCTTCGAGGTGACGCTGGACCATAGCTCGGCCGCGCCGTTCGGCGACGTGGCGCAGGCGGTGCAGGCCAACCTGGCGGAGGTGGGGATCAAGGTGACGCTGATTGCCGGGGAGCAGCGGCAGGTCATCACGAAGACGCGGGCGCGGCAGCACCAGATGGCGATGGTGCGCTGGGGGTCGGACTACATGGACCCGCACAGCAACGCCGAGACGTTCAACATCAACACGGACAACACCGAGGCGCAGAAGAACCGCACCTTGAGCTGGCGCAGCAGTTGGAAAGACGACGACTTCACCGCCCGCGCCCAGGCCGCGGTGAAGGAGCGGGACGCGGCGAAGCGCATCGCGCTGTATGAGGCCATGCAGCGGGACCACCGGGAGCGCAGCCCATTCGTCATCATGCAGCAGCAGGTCGAGGTTGCGGCGATGAAGAAGGGCACGACGGGGCTGACGATGGGGCTGCTGTCGGACCGGACGAGCTATGCGGGGATCGTGAAGGCTTAGGACAAGCCGCGGGCAAGGCGGCTGCGTGGCGTGTTCGGGACAGGCCGTGCCCGGCCCTGGCGCGCCATCGCCGTCCCCGCCCGGCGCGCCACCGTTGCCCTTGCAAAGCGTGCCGCCGTTGCGAGCCGCTTGCGGCGCGGCAACCCAGGGGCAGCCAGGGCGGACGGCTCGTTCTGGCGGCCCCTGGGTTGCCGCGGCGCGGCGCGCCTCGCAATGACGGGCATGGCTTATATGGGTCTTGCGGCGACAGACACGGTGCGCTTCCTGCTTGCCGTCCCAGGCCGGGGTCTGTCCATGCCGGCCTGGCGGTAGGAGATGCGGCGGTTCCGGGGGTTGGCGGCGACGTTGGCCAGCGTGCCGATCACCTTGTTCGGGCTGGTGCTGATCACGTTCCTGATCGGGCGGGTGGTGCCGATTGACCCGGTGCTGGCCATCGTCGGCGACCGGGCGACGGAGGACGTGCGGGCGCGCGTCAGCCAGGAGTTGGGGCTGGACAAGCCGTTGCCGGAGCAGTTCGTGCGCTACCTCGGGCAGCTTGCGAAGGGAGACCTCGGGCGGTCCGTGCAGACCAGCAACCGGGTGACGTCTGATATCGCGCGGTTCTTTCCGGCGACGCTGGAATTGGCGACGGCGGCGCTGCTGGTCGCGGTGGGGCTGGGCGTGCCGCTGGGGGTGTGGGCGGCCGTGCGCCAGGGCCGGTGGGTGGACATGGTGATCCGGGTGGTGAGCCTGGCCGGGCACTCCCTGCCGGTGTTCGTGCTGGCGTTGATGGCGCTGCTGGTGTTCTACGCCAGGCTGCAATGGGCGCCGGGGCCGGGGCGGCAGGGCCTGATGTTCGACGGCGTGGTTGACCAGCGCACGGGGCTGCTGCTGGTGGATGCGGCGTTGGCTGGGCAGTGGGACGCGTTCCGGGACGCCTTGGGCCAGTTGGCTTTGCCGGCGCTGGTGCTGGGGTTGTCGAACATGGCCTACATCGCGCGGATGACGCGGGGCTTCATGCTGGATGCGTTGCGGGGCGAATGGGTCATCACGGCGCGCGCGAAGGGGCTGTCGGCGGCGGCGGTGGTGTGGCGCCATGCGTTCGGCAACATCCTGGTGCGGCTGGTGACGGTGCTGGCGCTGACCTACGCCGGGCTGCTGGAGGGGGCGGTGCTGACGGAGACGATCTTCAGTTGGCCGGGGCTGGGGCAGTACCTGACGGGCAGCCTGCTGAACGCGGACATGAACGCGGTGCTGGGAGCGACGCTGGTGGTGGGGCTGACGTATGTGGGGCTGAACCTGCTGGCGGACTTGGCGTACCGGGCGCTGGACCCGCGGATGCGATGAGGGCGCTGGACCATGGATGGCAGGTGGCCTGCTCCCTCTCCCTCCGGGGTCAGACCGTGAAACGGTTTACGGCTGGGGTGAGGGAGAGACCGCAGGGCAGCGTTGTTCATGGTGCGCGTGTCCTGTCCCTTCCTGGCCGACGTCCGTGCTTGTGGCCCTTCCCTCACCCCGACCGTAAACCGTTTCACGGTTTGACCCCGCAGGAAGCAGGACAGTGTGTCCAGTTGGGCGGCGGCACATGGCGGTAGCCTCCCGCGAGTGGCTGCTGACGGATGCGCCGGCGTCGCGGGGGCAGGCGGCTTGGGGGCGGCGCTACCGGCTTTGGCTGGCGTTCCGGGGCAATCCGCTGGCAATGGGCGGGTTGCTGGTGGCGCTGGGTCTGGTCGTGGCGGCGCTGGCGGCCCCGGTGCTGGCGACCCATGCCCCGGACGTGCAGGACCTGGGCGGGCGTCTGGCGTGGCCGTCGGCGTCGCACTGGCTGGGGACGGACGAGCTGGGACGGGACGTTTACTCGCGCTTGTTGTATGGCGGGCGGATCACCTTGGGTATGGTGGTGGCGGTCGTGCTGCTGGTGGCGCCGGTCGGATTGGTGGTGGGATGCGTCGCGGGCTATGCCGGGGGGATGTGGGACCGGCTGCTGATGCGGGTGACGGACGTGTTCCTGGCGTTCCCGCAGCTGGTGCTGGCGCTGGCGTTCGTGGCGGCGCTGCGGCCCGGTGTCGCCAGCACCGTCGCGGCCATCGCACTGACGGCGTGGCCGCCCTATGCGCGGCTGGCCCGGGCGGAGACCCTGGGCTACCGCGGCGCGGACTTCGTGGCGGCGGTGCGGCTGACGGGCGCCGGGGCCGGGCGGATCGTGCTGCGGCACATCGCGCCGCTGTGCGTGCCGAGCCTGGTGGTGCGCGTGACCCTGGACATGAGCAGCATCATCCTGACGGCGGCCGGACTTGGGTTCTTGAGCATGGGGGCGCAGCCGCCGTCGCCGGAGTGGGGGGCGATGATCGCCAAGGCGCGGCAGTTCATTCTGGACCAGTGGTGGGTGGCCTTGGCGCCGGGGGTGGCGATCTTTGTGGCGAGCCTGGCTTTCAACCTGCTGGGCGATGGGCTGCGGGACGTGCTGGACCCGAAGGCGGAGAGTTGAGGGCGCCGGGCTGTGGTAGGATGGATGGAGGAGGTGCGCGATGGACGACGCTGCCCTGATGCCGGCCCGGCACAAGCTGGACGTGTACGACTACGAGCGGATGGTCCTTGTCGGTATCCTGCATGAGCAGGACCGGGTGGAGCTGATCCAGGGAGAGGTGCTGGACATGTCGCCGATTGGGCAAGACCATGAGGGCATCGTGAACGCGCTCAACCTGGCGCTGGTGCTGGCGTGCCAGGGCAAGGCCATCGTGTCGGTGCAGAACTCGATCCGGCTGGACCGGTGGAGCGTGCCGCAGCCGGACTTCGCGGTGTTCCGCTACCGGGAGGATTTCTATCTGGAGGGGCGGCGGCCGACCCCGGCGGATGCGCTGCTGCTGGTGGAGGTGGCGGATAGCTCGTTGCAATATGACCAGAAGGTGAAGCTGCAGTTGTATGCGGCGGCGGGCATTTTGGAATACTGGATCGTGGACCTGAAGCGGCGGGTGGTGGACGCCTACACGCGGCCGGAGGGGGGCGGGTATGCCGGGGAGGCTAGGTATAAAGGCGGCGACCAGGTGGTGCTTGCCGCTGCGCCGGACATCGTGGTTACGCTGCCGGTGGTGTTCCGGTGATGCGGGCCGGGCGTCTGGTGCAAGTGGTTGGGTCTGCCCAGCCGGACTGAACGCGGCTTTGAGGGTGCGTCCTGCCGTTCGTAGAGCGGTGTTTTGGGTTGGAGCGGGGCTGCCCTGGGATGAGGGCGGCGCTTGCCCTCCCCCCACCCCGGCCGTAACCGTTTCACGGTTTGATCCCGGAGGAGGAGGGGGCGGCACATGCTCGTTGACATTCAGAACCTCCGCATTGCCTTCCCCACGCCGCAGGGGTGGAGCGAGGCGGTGCGGGGGGTGTCGCTGACGCTGGGGCAGGAGAAGCTGGGGATCGTGGGGGAGAGCGGGTCGGGCAAGTCGCTGACCGCGCGGTCGCTGTTGCGGCTGTTGCCGGCTGGGGCGCGGGTGGCGGCGGACCGGCTGGCGTTCGACGGCATTGACGTGCTGCGGGCTAGCGAGCGCGGGATGCGGGCGATCCGGGGCAAGCGGGCCGGGCTGATCCTGCAGGACCCCAAGTTCTCGTTGAACCCGGTGATGACTGCGGGCGCCCAGGTGGCGGAGGCATGGCGGCGGCACAAGGGCGGCAGCCGGCGGGTGGCGGCGCAGGCGGCGGTGGACCTGCTGGCGCAGGTGCTGATCCGCGATCCCCAGCGGGTGGCCGGGCTGTATCCGCACGAACTCTCGGGCGGCATGGGGCAGCGGGTGATGATCGCGATGATGCTGGCGCCGGACCCGGAGCTGCTGATCGCCGACGAACCTACCAGCGCGCTGGATGCGACGGTGCAGGCGGAGATCCTGCGGCTAATGGAAGATCTGGTCAGCCGGCGCGGGATGGGGCTGCTGCTGATCTCGCACGACCTGCCGCTGGTGGGGCATTTCTGCGACCGGGTGGCGGTGATGTATGCCGGGCGGATCGTGGAGAGCTTGCAGGCGGGGGAGCTGGCGCGGGCGCAGCATCCCTATACGCGGGGATTGCTGGAGTGCATGCCGAGCCTGGGCCATCCGCGGGAGCGGTTGCCGGTGATGCGGCGGGACCCGGCGTGGCTGGGAGCGTGAGGGCAGGGTCGTTGCCGCCTCGGGGGAGGGTTGGGGTCTGTACAGATCCGGGAGTTCAGGTTGCACCTGTTTGGGGTCATGGGTGACACGAATGGGCTTTGGACCGGTGCAGCGGGATGGCGCCGCGCCTTGGCCGGACGTGCCGCGCATGGTTGGGCGGTTGGAGTTGGTGAGGCGGGCGCGAGCTGCGCCGGCGCTTGCGGGACCAGGGCGCGGCCGGGATGGCTGTAAGCACGGCCATCTCGGGCTGGCGGAGCAGGAGGCTGCCCGTTGAACGCGGCCTCAAAGCCCGCCACCGGTCCGCAGCGCCACCTTGTACACGTCGAGCAGCCGCGCCGCATGGGTAGCCGGCGTGAACGCCTCGGCCCGTCGCAGCCCTCGCGCCGCCAGGGACGCGCGCAACGCTTCGTCAGTGTCCAGCAGGCGCACGGCCGCAACTAGGGCATCCGTGCTGTCCGGATTGACCAGCAGCGCGGCGCCGCCGGCCACCTCCGCCAACGCGCCGGTGCTGGACGCCATCGCCGGCACGCCCAACGCCATCGCCTCCGCCACCGGCAGCCCGAAGCCCTCCGCCAGGGATGGCATCAGCACCGCCCGCGCGCCAGCCATCAGCCCCAGCAGCGCCGGGCGCGGCAGCCACGGGACGCGGCGCACCAGGGGGCCGGCACCTTGCAGCTCGCCCGCCGCGCGCCAGCCGTCCGGCCCGGCCAGCACCAGGGGCAGCGCGGTCCGGCTGGCGGCGTGGGCGGCGACCAGGCGGGCGATGTTCTTGCGCGGCTCGATGCTGCCTGCGCACAGGAAGTAGCCGCCGGGCTGCAATCCCAGGGTGCCGGGCGCGGCAGGGTCGGCGCCGGACACTGACACGGATTGCAGGGTGGCCGTGACGCGCTCCGGCGCCCAGCCAGTTTCGGCCAGCAGGGCGGTGCGCGAGGCCTCGCTGACGGTCACCACGTGCGCGGCCCAGCGGCCGACGCCGCGCAGCAGCCGCCGCAGCCGTGCCGCCGGGATTGGCGACAGGCCCGGGTGCCGCAACGGGATCACGTCGTGGACGGTATAGACGTTGGGCACGCCATCGAAGCGCAGCGGCACCGGGTAGGTCCAGTGCATCAGCCCCGGCGGCGCCCCGTCCCCAACCGGCATGAACCGGCGGTGCAGGTCGAAGAACACCTGCGCCGTCCGGAACGGGTCCGCCCCGGTCCGCAGCCCCGGCCCGACGGCCCGCGCCGCCCGCGCCCCGGGCGGCACCGCCGCCAGCCAGCGCCGCAGCCGGCCCGGCGCCGGACGGTCGTCTGCCAACCGCTCCACGGCGACGCCGGCGCCCGCCAGGCTCTCCGCCAGCCCGGCGGCGTAGGTGGCCACGCCGGTGCCATGCCGGGCCAGCAGCCCACGGGCGTCCACGCAAACGGTCAGAGTGGGAAGGTCGGACGGCAAGGGACCACCATGCTAAGCAGCCCCGCACGGCTTGTCACACCACCGGACCTGGGGGTGGCGTCTCAGTCTGAAAGACGGAGGCGCTTCGGCATCCCAAGCGAGGTACGGCGATCCCAGGCCATGCAGCGCGGTCTTGCCGTCCTGGATTGCCACGGCGCCCAGCAGCGCCTTGCAATGACAATGAAGGGCTTGGTCAAACTGAGACACCATCGGACCCGGGGCCGCGCCGCGCCGGGGACGCTGCCCGTCACGACGTCTGCCTGGCAACGTATCCCGCATTGAAGACCGGGCGCACACCTGGCCTCGACCTGCGTCCACAGCCGCCGCATGATCTCGCCAGCAGCCAAGGGAACCCGCCATGCCTTCGCACTTCCGCCGCCGTGCCGTGCTTGCCGGGGCCGCCCTGTCCGCCCTGCCGCGCGGGGCAGCCCAAGCCCAAGCGCCCGCCCAGCCGCACACCTCCATCTCCGTCCGCATTGACCGCGACGTGGAGGTCCTGGACCCCGCCTTCCGCACGGGCTTGCAGGACGGCAACATCGTCCGTGCCATCACCCAGCGCCTGGTCACCGTGGCACCCGGCGGCAAGGGCGAACTGGTGCCTGACGCCGCCGCCGAGCTGACCCAGGTCTCCCCGACCGAGGTCACGTTCCGCCTCAAGCCCGGCCAGATGTTCTCCGGCGGCTATGGGGAAATGACGGCGGACGACGTGAAGTTCTCCTACGAGCGGTTCATCCAGCCCGGCCCCGGCGGCAAGGAGTCGCCCTACAAGGCCGAGTGGGCCAACCTGAAGGAGGTGCAGGTCACGGACCGCCTGTCCGGCCGCATCATCCTCGACCGGCCACGCGCCGGGCTGTTCAGCATCGCGCTGGGCGACGTCGCCGGCAGCATCGTGTCCCGCCGCGCCGTGACGGAGCGCGGCGTCGGCCACAACACCAACCCGGTCGGCAGCGGCCCGCTGATGGTCACGGCGTTCGAGAAGCAGCGCCAGGTCGTGCTGCGCCGCAACCCGGCCTACACCGGCCAGCCCGCCGGGTTCGAGCAGGTGGCCGTCCGCTACGTGCCCGACCCCAAGACGACCGAGCTGGGCCTGCGCTCCGGCGACCTCGACTTCGCCTCCCTGCCGCCATCGCAGGCGGAGGCGCTGCGGACCGCGGCGGGCCTGAAGGTCGAGCAGCAGCCCGGCATCGCCAACATCTGGCTGGGCATGAACGTGGAGAAGCCGCCGTTCAACGACCCCAAGGTGCGTCAGGCGATCCGGCTGGCGCTGGACGTGGACCAGATGCTGCTGGCCGGCTTCAACGGCCGTGCGCCGCGGGCCAACGCCCTTATTATGCCGCAGGTGGTCGGCCACTGGGCGGACGCCCCCGCCCCCAAGCGCAACGTGGCGGAAGCCAAGCGCCTGTTGGCGGAGGCCGGGCACGCCGCTGGCTTCAAGGCGCGCGTCCTGGTGCAGAACCAGCCGGTCTATCAGACGATGGCGCTGGTGGCGCAGGCGCTGTTGCGCGATGTCGGCATTACTTTGGAGGTGGACGCACAGGACGCCGCCAGCTTCTTTTCGGCGGGCAAGGGCGAGACCGGCAAGGCGCTGGACCTGTTCATCATCCGCTTCAACGGCAAGCTCGATCCCAACTTCCTGGCGCAGTGGTTCACCACCGGGCAGATCGGCACCTGGAACTGGCAGCGCTGGAGCAGCCCGGAGTTCGACCGCCTGCTGGACCAGGGCAGCGCGGAGCTGGACGACGCCAAGCGGGCGGCGCTGTTCGTCCAGGCGCAGAAGCTGATGGAGGACAGCGGCGCTTTCGTGTGGCTGACCTATGACGTCGGCATCTTCATCCACCGGGACTGGCTGCGCCCGGCGCTGCTGCCGAGCGGGATAGACTGGGCCATGGACCGCTTTGCCCCGGCGTAGGGCTGGTTGCCTGCTCCCTCTCCCTTCGGGAGAGGGTCGGAGTGAGGGGGTCTTAAGGCGCGGTCCGTGCCTCGCTAGAGCGTTACGTCGCCAGGACCATCAGTGCCCGCATCGGCACGCAAGACCCCCTCACCCCAACCCTCTCCCGAGGGGAGAGGGAGTCTAATGCGCTACGTGTTCAGCCGGTTGCTGACGACGTTGCTGATCGTCTTCGGCGCCATGCTGCTGCTGTTTGCGTTGACGGTGCTGGTGCCGGGCGACCCGGCGGCGGCGCTGCTCGGCCCGCAAGCCAGCCCGGCCTACGCCGCGCGCTTCGTGGCCGAGATGGGGCTGGACCAACCCGTCCATATCCGGTTGTGGCGGTTCCTGTCGCATGTGGCCGTAGGCGACCTGGGCACGGACGTGCTGACAGGGCAGCGGGTGTCGGCGGCGGTCGGCGCGGTGCTGCCCTATACCGTCGTGCTGACCGCGACCAGCATCGGCTTGGCGATCTTGCTAGGCGTGCCGCTGGGGTGCCTGGCGGCGGTGCGGCCGGGATCGCTGCTGGACGGGCTGCTGGCCGGCGTGTCGGTGGCACTGATCGCCATACCTTCGTTCGTGGTGGCGATCCTGCTGCTGCTGGTGTTCTCCGTCTGGCTGGACTGGCTGCCGGTGCTGGGCACCGGGAGCGCGGACGGCTGGGCGGACCAGGCCCGGCGGCTGGTGCTGCCCACCGCGGCGCTGGCCCTGGGCTGGGTCGGCTACATCGCCCGCCTGGTCCGCACCTCCATGCTGGAGGTGCTGCAGGAACCCTACATCCGCACCGCCCGCGCCTACGGCCTGCCACGGCGGACGGTGGTGCTGCGCTATGCGTTGAAAAACGCCTGCGTGCCCGTCCTGGCCGTGCTGGGCTTGGGCGTCGGGCGGCTGCTGGGCGGCGCGGTGCTGGTGGAGCTGGTGTTCGCCCGGCCCGGCCTGGGCCGGCTGGTGCTGGACGCCATCAACGTCCGCAACTACCCGGTGCTGCAAGGTGCGGTGCTGGTCGTAGTGCTGCTGTTCGCGGGCGCCAACCTGGCGGTGGACCTGCTGTACGGTGCGCTGGACCCGCGCTTGCGGCGGCGCGGCTGATGCCCCCGGTGCCAATGCGTGGGTGGTTGATGCGCGGATCGGCGGGCCGTGCGGTGCTGGCACGCATGGTGGCGGGTCGCGGTGTGCTGGGGCGGACGGTGTTGGGCCGCTCGGTGCTGGGCCGTCCGGCGGGGCTGCTGGGGGCGGGGATCATCGCGCTCATTGTCGGCGCGGCGCTGCTTGCGCCTTGGATAGCGCCGTACGACCCCGATGCGCTGTCGGTGATGGAGCGCTTCGCCGCGCCGTCCCGCGCACACCTGCTGGGCACGGACCAGTTGGGGCGGGACCTGTTCAGCCGTCTGCTGCATGGCGCGACGGTGGCGATGGGCGTGGCGCTGACCAGCATTGTCTTGGCCGGTGTCATTGGCACCGCGTTGGGCGTGCTGGCGGCGTCGGCGTCCACGGCATGGGAGCGGCCGGTGCTGGTGGCCTTCGACATCGTGGCGGCGTTTCCGTCGCTGGTGCTGGCGCTGGCGGCGGTGGCGGTGTTCGGCGCCAGCAACGCCAACTTGGTCGGCATCGTCGCCGTGACCCTGGTGCCGCAATTTGGCCGCGTCGCCCGCGCCCAGGCGCTGACGCTGCGCGCCGCGCCGTTCCTGGAGGCCGAGCGCATCCTGGGTGCGTCGCCCGCCCGCATCCTGTGGTCGCACGTGCTGCCCAACATCGCGGGACCGCTGATCGTGCTGGCGAGCATGGAGGTGCCGGTGGTCATCACCATCGAGGCCGGGCTGAGCTTCATCGGCCTGGGCGTGCGCCCGCCGTTGGCAAGCTGGGGGACGCTGATCTACGACGGATATTCCTACTTGTCGGACAGCACGCTGCCGGTGCTGTTCGCCTCGCTGGCGCTGGCCGCTGCCACCTTGGGCTTTACGTTGTTCGGGGAGGCGCTGCGGGACGCGCTGGACCCTCGCGCCCGGCCGCGCTCGCCGTGACGTCGGTGCTCACCTGCCTGGCGCTGGCTGTTGCCGCTGTGCGATGGACCTCGTCCGGGACGGCGTTGCGGGATGCGCTGGACCTGCGCGCCCAGCCGCGGTCGGCATGACGCCGCTGCTGTTCGCCCTGCTGGCGCTGGCCGCTTCCGCTTCGGGATCTACCGTGCCCGGAACGGTGCTGCATGACGCGCTGGACCCGTACGCCAGGCCGCGCACCCCGTGACGGCGCTGCTGCAAGTCCGCGGCCTGCGCCTGGACGCGCCGACGCCGCGCGGCCCGGCCCATATCCTGCGTGGCGTGGACCTGGACATCGGCGCCGGGCGCATTGTGGGCGTTGTGGGGGAAAGCGGGTCGGGCAAGAGCAGCCTGGCCCTGGCGCTGCTGCGCCTGCTGCCGGACTCCGTGCGGGTGTCCGGACATGCGGTGATGGACGGCACCGACCTGGCGGCCCTGCCGGAGGCCGCGATGGGCGCCTGGCGCGGCCAGCGCATCGCCATGATCTTCCAGGACCCGGCCACCGCGCTAAACCCGCTGCTGACCGTCGGCACGCAGTTGGCCGACGTGCTGCGGCGGCGCGCGCCCGGCCTGTCCCGCGCCGCCCTGCGCACCCAAGCGGAGGCCGCGCTGCGCCGGGTCGAGATCGCCGATCCCGCCCGGCGCCTGCGCGCCTACCCGCACGAGCTGTCCGGCGGGATGCGGCAGCGGGTGATGATCGCGATGGGGTTGCTCGCCCAGCCCAGCCTGCTGCTGGCCGACGAGCCGACGACCGCCCTGGACGCGACGGTGGAGGCCGGGATCATCGCGCTGTTCCGCGGGCTGCGGGCGGAGCTGGGCGGGTCCATCCTGTTCATCTCGCACGACCTCGGCCTGGTGGCGGATTTGTGCGACGACATCGCAGTGCTGTACGGCGGGTTGGTGGTGGAGGCCGGGCCGGCGGCGGCGGTGACGGGCGCGCCCGCGCACCCCTACACGGCGGCGCTGCTGGCCTGCACGCTGGACGGCGCGGGCCGCCTGCCGTCCATCCCCGGCGACGTGCCGGACCCGGTGGCCGAGCCGCCGGGCTGCATCTTCGCGCCGCGCTGCCCGCTGGCGGAGGCACGGTGCGAGGGGGAGCCGCAGGCGCTGCGGGCTGTCGGCGCGGGGCACACCGCGGCGTGCTGGAAGGCGGCGCCGGTGCAGGCCGCATGACCCCCGCCGCCGAGCTGCGCGACGTGCGCGTGACCTTCCCCGGCGGCGTTGGCGCGCTGGCCGGCGTCAGCCTGGCACTGGTCCCTGGCGCCGTGACGGGCTTGGTAGGGGAAAGCGGGTCCGGCAAGACCACGCTGTGCCGCGTGCTGCTGGGCTTGCAGCCGCCCACCGCCGGCGCCGTGCTGCTGGACGGGCAGCCGCTGGCGGCGCTGCTGGCGTGGGACCGGCTGGCGGTGCGCCGCCGGGCCGGGATGCTGCTGCAGGACGCCGCGGGGTCGCTGTCCCCGCGCATGACGCTGCGCCGCCTGCTGGCCGAACCCGCGTCCATCCACGGCCTGCCGCGGGCCGAAACCTGGGCACGGACGGAGGCGCTGATGCACCGCCTGGGCCTGTCGCCGGACCTGCTG
>Ga0123336_10002839_pt1 | contig 14869 bp, 13 predicted proteins | sample SSSSmetaG_FD_96466 | JGI IMG/M metagenome (GOLD analysis project Ga0123336, IMG submission 96466) | Glacier valley bacterial and archeal communities from Borup Fiord, Nunavut, Canada, to study Microbial Dark Matter (Phase II) - ​SSSS metaG | ecosystem: Environmental > Aquatic > Freshwater > Ice... | reverse complement strand
TCCTCATCGTCGGGCGCACGCCGTCCGGCAACCTCGCGGGCGTGCGCACCATCGCCATCTGGACCTGATCCCGCGCTGATCGATTGTTGCTCCGGGGGAACGAGCGGTTCGCCGCGCCCCCGCCAATGCTCCGGCGAGCACGCCTTCCAGTGTCGGGACCCACGTCCTCATGCTCGACGAGCTCCGGTCGGACGAGCCCAAGGACTACCTCGCCGGCTTCCCCGCATGAAGGCTGTCGATGGAGATGCGCGTCCACCTCGCGCGCCATGCGACCGGTGAGCACGAGGCGCAGCATCCGTAGCTCGGCGCGCGCGTGCCAGAGCGGGCTTTTCCACGGCGTGGTGCGGTTCGCTTCGAAGAGCCGATGGCTCGTCTGCGCGACGGCGTAGTCGACGAGCGGCGCAGCGAGAGCGAGCAGCGGCTGCCGCATGATCACCGCCGCGCCCAGCAGACCGAGGCACGAGAGCGTCGCGACGGCGTGCAGCACGTGCGTCGCCGGCCGCGTGTGGAGGGCCACGTAATGCGGCCAGAACGCCTCGAACGTCGCGACCGCGTACGGATCGGCGCTCGGACCACGATCGCTCATGCCGCGGCCTCGATGGCGCGGTCGAGCGCCGCCTTCGCGTCCGCGGTGCCGCGCCGAATGCGTGCATCCTCCACGTTTCGGTATGCGTCCAGGCGATCGACGAAGCGCGCCACGGTGACGCCGTCGATGCGCAGTGCACGCTGACCGAGGCCGAGGCGCTCGAGCCACGCGGCGTTCAGCTCCTGCTCGGGCTGGCGACGGACGGGGATGCTCAGCACCGGCTTGCCGAAGTAGATGGCCTCGGAGAGCGTGGTGAAGCCGCCGTTCGAGATCACGGCGCGGGCCGAGGCGAGGTCGGCGACGAAGCGAGCCTCGTCGAACGCGCGGAGCTCCACGTTGCCGAGGCGAGCGTCTCGTCCCATCCCGTAGATCACGAACCGGGTGCCGGGCACCGCTTGCAGCGAGGGCACGAGGCGCGGATCACCCGCGGTGGTCTGGTAGACGAGGACGTGCTCGCCGTCGGTCGGCTGCGCGATCTCGATCTCGCGGCGCACGATGGGCCCGACCAGCGAGGTCGATCCCCAGCGCGCCTCGGGGAAGAAGAACGAGGTCACCACGTAGTGCTCGCAGCGCGGCGTCTTCGCGGTCACGAGCGCGCGGGCGATGCGATAGAGCGAGACGGCCTCCTTGACCGACGTGGGATGGCGGAAGCGATCGAGAACGTGCTGGTGGTCCACGGAGATCACCGGCCGCCGCAGCAGCGCACCGACCAGCGGCGTGAACGAATCGAAGTCGGTCACGAGGAGATCGGGGTCGAACGCGAGCACGTCGTGGAGGGCCACCTGCGCGTTGCGCACGATGGCGCCGGGGGCGCGCCGCACGAGATCCCAGAGGCTCCGCCCGCGCCGCACGCCGCCGCGACGGAAGTGCATCGCCATCCCGTCGATGGGCACGACGTCGAGGCCGTGCCGCCGCAGGATCGCCACCGCGCGCCCCGAGGCGGTGATCTTGACGACGTGCCCTCGCGACGCGAGGTGCTGCGCGAGCGCGCGCGCCCGCATGGTGTGACCGAGTCCGTCTCCCGTGACGCCGTACAGGATCTTCATCAGTCATGGAGACGCGAGCGGAGGCCTCGCGATTCCATGAACTGTCGATGAACCTCGTGTGAAACGCGGAAAATGGGGGCTACTGGGTGACTTCGAGCTTGTACTGCTGCGCGACGAACGCCGCGACCGGCGTCCCACCCGCGCCGCGAATCGGCAGCCCCGAGAAGTTGTGGAGCTCGAGGAAGTACTGGCCGCCCACGAGGTCGGTCACGGGGAGGATGCAGTCCGCGCCCGGTGTGGTCTGGTACCTTTCCCCGACCTTGCTGCCCGTCGCATCGAACAGCTCGGCGTCGCACTTGTAATCGGACGCGACGCTCGACACCTTGATGGTCGCGGTGCCCGCTGCAAGCGTGAGCTTGAACCAGTCCTGATCGTCACCCGCCTGGAGCTCCGCGCGCGCCGAGTGCGCTGCCGCCGAGGCCATGATGGCGGTGTTGAGCGCGATGGGCTTCGCGTCCTCCTTCTTGTCGTTCGGCTCGTACGCGTCCTTGATGGCGGTGTACTTCGTCGACAGGTCATAGGTGAAGCGGTCGCCCGCGCCGCCGAAGCGGTTCACCTGGATGCGGTACTTCGCGCCCGGCGTGACGGTGAGCCAGCCCGAGACGTTCGCGCCCTGGTCCGTGGAGTAGTTCTCGAACACCACGTCGTTGTCGGACGACGACGTCACGATCATGTCGGCGAGGCCGCCGTTCTGCACGTTCGAGATCTTCAGCTCGACGTAGCCACCCGCGAGGTCCGTCAGCGGCGCCGTGATCTCGTAGAAGTCGAGCTCGTCGCTGCGGTCGGGGTTCGAGACGCAGAGCTTCGCGTAGGTCTGGTCGAGCGAGATGGCCGTGGCCGTCTCCCGCGTGTCGTTGGGCTCGCCGAAGTCGCAGCCGCTGCCGGTGGTGGGCGCGTCGGAGGCGCCGCCGTCGGCGGTGGGGACGGGCGTCGAGGACGCATCCGGGGTGTCACTGCCGGTGGTGGTGACGGTGCAGCCGGCGGCGACGGCGCCGCCGACGACGAGCGCGGAGAGGATCGAAGAGACTTGCAGGCCCGTGATGAAGTGATTCATTCCTTCCGTCAGACGGCCCCCGAGGGAGATCGATGTGTCGCCCGCGTGGAGGACACCCGAACGGGTGACACGAACGCCGATCACCCGAGAAAATGGGGGTGAAAGCGCGTATGGTCGACCGCATGGGCAAGATCGACGACATGCGCCGACAGCGTGAGCAGCAGTTCGCGGAGGCCGAGCAGCGCGAAGCGAAGGCCGCGAAGGCCAAGCCCGCCGCCGCCGCGCCCGCCGCGCCCGTTGCGCCCGCCGCGCCCGCCCGTGCCGCCGAGCCCGCGCCGGAGCGCGCCGCGTCCTCGAAGAAGAGCACCTCGAAGTCGGGTGCCGCGATGGACGAGCAGGGCAAGTGCCCCGACTGCAACAAGATGAAGCCCCTCGCCAACGGCGTCCTGGCGCAGCACCAGAAGGGCTTCGGCAAGGCGTGCCCGGGCTCGAAGAAGAAGCCCCTCTAGCGCTCGCTCCGAGCGAGACGAGAGCGAGATCACGAGAGCCCCGGAGACCCGGAGCATCTTGCAGGTGCGACCTGCCAGGTCGCGGCGACCCGCCAACCCGCGGCGACCCGCCAACCCACGGCGACCCACGTGAAATCTCTCCGAGCCTCCCGTGATCTCGCTCTGGGGTCAGCGCGAGCGGGGGGCGCGGAGCATGCGATAGAGCGTGCTGCGCGCGACGCCCAAGGCGCGCGCGGCTTCGCTCATGTTGCCGTGAGCGCGCTCCAGCGCGGACTCGGCCATCGTGCGCAGCGCGCGCTGGCGCGGCGCGGACTCGACCACCGTGCCCGGGACGCTCGTGACCAGCGGCTCCGGGAAGTCGTCGACCTCGAGCTCGCGGCCGGGGCTCATCGCCATCGCATGCTGGATCGCGCTCTTCAGCTCGCGCACGTTGCCTGGCCAGGTGTGGTCGAGGATCCACGCCTCGGCGCTCGGCGCGAGCTCCGGCGGCCGCGCGATGCCCTGACCGCTCGCGCACGACGCGACGAGCGCGCGCGCCAGCTCCACGCGATCCCGGCGCTCCCGCAGCGGGGGGAGCCGCACGCAGCCGCCGTGGATCCGGTAGAAGAGGTCGCTGCGGAATGCGCCCTCCTCGACGAGCCGAGGGAGATCGCGGCACGTCGCGGCGACGAGGCGCACGTCGGCGCGCCGCACCGTCGTCTCGCCGATGCGTGAATACGTTCCGTCCTCGAGGAAGCGCAGGAGCATCGCCTGCGCGGCCGGCGGCATCTCCGCGATCTCGTCGAGGAAGAGCGTTCCACCGTGCGCAGCGGCGAGCTTGCCCTCCGCGCCGTTGCGGTTCGCGCCGGTGAACGCGCCGGGCGCATACCCGAAGAGCTCGCTCTCGAGCAGCGAGCTCACGAGCGCCCCGCAGTTCACCGCGACGAACGCCTGCGCCGCGCGCGGGCTCGACAAGTGCACGGCCTTCGCGAAGAGCTCCTTGCCGGTGCCGGTCTCGGCGAGGAGCAGCACCGGGACGTTCGTGACGGCGAGCTTCGCGGTCGCGCGCTTCGCCTCGACGAGCTGCGGATCCGCGGCGACGATCGGCGCGAACGCCGCGGGCAGCTCGCCGGACGGCGGTGACGAAGGACGGCGCGCGCGATGGCGCGTCGCCTCGCGCTCGAGGTAGCAGACGAGCGCGAGCGTGCGCCCACGCAGGTCGGTCACCGGCTCGAACTCGACTTCAAAGCGCCGGCGTCGCGTCTCGAACACCGCCTTGCCCGCCAGCGAGGCGTGCACGAGGTCAGCCCAGCTCAGGCCGAAGAGGCGCTCGACGCTCACGTCCTCGTGGAGGGAGAGCTCGGAGATCGCGGCGTCGTTCATGCGACGCACGCGGCCCGGCGCCTCCACCAGCAAGGCCGCCGAGGCGCTGCGGTCGAGCATGCGCTCCAGCAGGCCGCGCGATCCGGCGCCGGTGGTGGCGTACGCATGCGTATGGATCAGATCCTCGATGGCGCTCGCTGCGCCCCGCACCGCGAGCGCGATCGACGCGGACTCGAGCGCGAGCGGTCCGGTCACGTCGACCACCGCCACCACCTCTCCGAAGGGATCGAGGACCGGCGACGCGTAGCAGAACAGACCGTGATTCACGGCCTCGAAGTGCGCGCGGCCCACCACCGCGATCGGCTGCGCCTCGACGATCGCGGTGCCGATGGCGTTCGTCCCGCGCGCGCTCTCGTCCCAGCGGGCGCCCTCGACGAGGCGCGTGCGCCGGACCTCGGCCGCGAACGCCGCGCCGCCGCGGGCGCGCACGATCACGCCGGCTCCGTCGGTCACGAGCGCGAGCAGGCCTTGCGGAGCGATCTCCGCCTCGAGCGCTTCGATCGCGTGCGTGCCGTCGCGGAGCGAGCCGAGCGCGCTGTCGCGCCGCACCGAGAGGTCGGCCAGGGCCACCCCGACCGGATGCGCGGGGCCCTCCGCGATCGCGCCGAGCTGACGCGCGCGGCGCCAGCGTGGGAGGATCTTTCCGGCGGGCGCCACCGCAGGCGTGATCGCCTCCGGCTCTCGCTGGAAGCGCTCCCACAGGCCGGGCTCCTCTTCGATCAATCGCAGCACGCGATCGAAGCGTAGTCCCCTCCGGAAGTCCCGCCACGTCCATCCTCTCGACGCGCCGCGGCGGCCTGGCTCGTTTCGCGACAGTTGACCGCCCCGGGGCGCGCAATGCGCCGCGTCACGCGCGTGAAGAACCGCGTCGTTTCACGACGATCGTGCACGAACGCGGGGTGGCCTGACCGATGCACATCGGCGACCGCATCCACCCAGGAGATCGACCATGACCTACGTGCCCCCCAATAGCGACGGCGCCCTCGTGAAGTTCCGCTCGCGGTACGAAAACTACATCGGCGGCCAGTGGGTCCCGCCCGTGAAGGGCCAGTACTTCGAGGACATCACGCCCGTCACCGGCAAGCCGTTCTGCGAGGTCACGCGCTCGACGTCCGAGGACATCGAGAAGGCGCTCGACGCCGCGCACGCCGCGAAGGACGCGTGGGGCAAGACCTCCGCCGGCGACCGCGCGAACATCCTCAACAAGATCGCCGACCGCATCGAGCAGAACCTGGAGAAGCTCGCGATCGCCGAGGCCTGGGAGAACGGCAAGCCGGTGCGCGAGACGCTCGCCGCCGACCTCCCGCTCACCATCGATCACTTCCGCTACTTCGCGGGCTGCATCCGGGCGCAGGAGGGCGGGCTCTCGCAGCTCGACAACGACACGGTCGCGTACCACTTCAACGAGCCGCTCGGCGTCGTCGGGCAGATCATCCCCTGGAACTTCCCGCTGCTCATGGCGACGTGGAAGCTCGCGCCCGCGCTCGCTGCCGGCAACTGCGTCGTGCTCAAGCCGGCCGAGCAGACACCCGCGTCGATCATGATGCTCGCTGATCTCATCGGCGATCTCCTGCCGCCGGGCGTGCTGAACATCGTCAACGGCTTCGGCATCGAGGCCGGCAAGCCGCTGGCTTCGAGCAACCGCATCGCGAAGATCGCGTTCACGGGCGAGACCACGACAGGTCGCCTGATCATGCAGTACGCGTCGGAGAACATCATTCCGGTCACGCTGGAGCTGGGCGGCAAGTCACCGAACGTCTTCTTCGAGGACGTGTTCTCGAAGGACGACGACTTTGCGGACAAGGCGATGGAAGGCTTCGCGATGTTCGCGCTGAACCAGGGCGAGGTCTGCACGTGCCCCTCGCGCGCGCTCGTGCACGACAAGATCTACGGGCAGTTCATGGAGCGCGCCGTGGAGCGCGTGAAGAAGATGGTCGTCGGCAACCCGCTCGACCCCAAGACCACCGTCGGCGCGCAGGCCTCGAACGACCAGCTCGAGAAGATCCTCTCCTACGTCGACATCGGCAAGAAGGAGGGCGCCAAGGTGCTCATCGGCGGCGCGCGCGCCGAGCTCTCGGGCGATCTGAAGGGCGGTTACTACGTGCAGCCCACGATCTTCCAGGGCAAGAACGAGATGCGCGTCTTCCAGGAGGAGATCTTCGGACCGGTGGTGAGCGCCACGAGCTTCAGCGACTTCGACGACGCGATGAAGATCGCGAACCACTCGCTTTACGGCCTCGGCGCCGGGGTGTGGACGCGCGACGCGAACCAGGCCTACCGCGCGGGCCGCACCATCCAGGCCGGGCGCGTGTGGACGAACTGCTACCACCTCTACCCCGCGCACGCGGCGTTCGGCGGCTACAAGAACTCCGGCATCGGCCGCGAGAACCACAAGATGATGCTCTCGCACTACCAGCAGACGAAGAACCTGCTCGTCAGCTACTCGTCGAAGGCCATGGGGTTCTTCTGAGCGCATCATGACCGGCCCGATCAAGCGCGTGGACTGCACGCCTGCCGCGGAGAAGCTCGTGAGCGAGCTCGGCGCGCAGCACGGCTTGCTGCTGTTTCATCAGTCCGGTGGCTGTTGCGACGGGAGCTCACCGATGTGCTTCGCGCGCGGCGATTTCCGCATCGGGGAGCGCGACGTGTTCCTCGGCGTGGTCGCCGGCGCCCCGTTCTACATGGGCAGCGATCAGTTCGAATTCTGGAAGCACACCGCGCTCACGCTCGACGTCGTCCCCGGGCGGGGGAGCGGATTCTCGCTCGAAGCGCCGGGCGGCGTGCGCTTCCTGATCCGCTCGCGCGTCTTCGAGACGCGCGAGCTCGACGCCCTGGAGGCAGCAGGCCCCCCGCTGCGAGGCCCCACCGCCTTCAATGGGTGAGGTCTCACGATCTCAGCGGGGCTACGCGTGCCTCTTCGCGTTCAGCTTCTTGCACGGGTCGCGGCGGAAGCACTTCGGGGAGTGGTCGTTCACCACGCCCGTTGCCTGGAGCCACGCGTACACGATCACCGGGCCCACGAACTTGAACCCCCGCTTCTTCAGCGCCTTCGACATCTCCTCCGAGAGCGCGCTCTTCGTCGGGACCGGGCCGGTGTTCTGGATGGCGGAGCCGCCCGCCATCGTCCACACGAACGTCGCGAAGTCCTCGCCCGCCGCCTCCATCGCGAGGTAAGCGCGCGCGTTACCGATGGTGGCGACGATCTTCGCGCGCGAGCGCACGATGCCCGGGTCCGCGAGGAGCCGCGTGACGTCCGCCTCGGTGAGCTTCGAGACCTTCACCAGATCGAAGCCCTTGAACGCCTTCCGGAACGCCTCGCGCTTGCGCAGGATGATCGACCAGGAGAGACCTGCCTGGAAGCCGTCGAGCATCAGCTTCTCCCAGAGCGCGCGGCTGTCGTGCTCGGGGACGCCCCACTCTACGTCGTGGTACGCGATCATCTGCGGGTCGCTGCCCGACCAGACACAGCGCTGCGGGCTCTTCATGCGCGCACTCTACCGGTCGTAGAGCCGCGCGGTGCGTCCGGTTGCCGTGGAGCGGCGCACCGTGGCGCCGTCGAGCGTGCGCTCGGTGCGGACCGACGCGAGGCGCGCCTCGGCGACCATCGCGCAGCCCCGCGGACGAAGAATGCGACCACGGCGGAGACGAGCACGCTCGTGACGAGGCGCGCCCACTTCGGCTCGAAGCGCACGACGTCACCGAGCTCGTCATTCTCTCCGGCGTGGTGCGCGACGGCCTCGTCGCGGAAGAGTCGATCGCTGCCCGCCATGAAAGAGCACGCGAGCAAACCTGGCGCCGCGGCCCCGATCGACCGCAATTGCGCGGCGATCATCGGGTGTGAAGCGCGCGGTGTGACGATCTCGATCCACCTGCGCTGGGTGGAGGTCATGGCCGCGAAGGGAGACGTGCGCAGGTGTGCCCAAACGACCACTCCGCGCGCGGAGTGATAGCGTTCGCCGTATGCGTACGGTGAAGAGCACGCTCGCCCTCGCGGCGTCGGTGGCGCTGGCAAGTACCCTCGCCGGCCTGGCTGCATGCGGTTCGGGCGATCCCCAGAGTCATTTCGTCGATCCCGATGCGGGCGCCCTCGAGCCAGACGGATCGTCGATGCTCGGCGAGACGGGCCCGATCGTCCACGATGACTTCAAAGATCCGGTGTTCGCGGAAGGCGCGACGCCCGCCGCGCTCCAGGCGTTCGCCACGCCCGACGTGAAGGGCGACGCGGGAGACGCAGGCGGCGGCGGCCCGTGCCTGTACGCGCCGCAGATCGGCACGCTGTTCCCGAACAACTGGCTGCGTCCGCGCTTCCAGTTCGTCGCCGGCGCGGCGGAGAACCTCTTCGAGATCAAGCTCGTGGTCCCGAACCAGACCTCGCCGCTCGTGATCTACACGACGAAGAGCGGCTACATCCTCGACAAGCATCTCTGGGAGGTGCTGCTGCAGACCGGCTCCGGCACCGTGCACCTCACGGTGCGCAGCGCCACCGTCGACGGCGCGGGCAAGGTCACCGCCGGCCCGTTCAAGGGCACCGAGGGCGACTTCGAGGTCGCGCCCAGGTCGGTGCGCGCCACCGGCTCCGTTCTCTACTGGACCACGAGCGGCGGCACCGTCCTCAAGGGCTTCACCATCGGCGACGAGACGGTCCAGAGCGTCGTGACGCCCGGCTCCGTGCAGACGCAGTGCGTGGCGTGTCACACCTCCACGCCCGACGGGCTCTACGCCGGCATGACCGCCTCCTCGAGCGCCACCGACGGCACGCCCTCCTCGATCAGCATCCGCTCGGTGGATGGTCTCCTCAAGGAGCCGCCGTTCCTCAGCCTGCCCGCGAAGACGCTCCTCGCACGCCTCCAGTACGCGCCCACATTCTCCAAGGCGCACTGGCAGGACGGCGACCACACGATGCTCTCGATGTTCACCGTCGCCATGAAGACCGAGATCGCCTGGACCGATCTGGAGGCAAAGTCGGACGTTCAGGACACCGGCTGGGGCGTGCTCGCGCGCACCGGCGACCCGGGCGCCGCATCCTCCGCGGTGTTCTCGCACGACGGCACGAAGGTCGGGTACGTGTCGGCCACGGCGAGCGGCGCAGGCGTCATCGCCACCGACGGCCGCATCCACGTCATCCCGTACGCGAACCGCAAGGGCGGCGCGGCGACCCCCGTGGCCGGCGCGAGCGACGCGGCGTTCAACCAGTACTACCCGACGTTCTCCGCCGACGACGATCTGCTCGCGTTCAACCGCGTGCCCGCCACCGTCGGCAAATCGACGAGCTACAACAACCCCGCCGCCGAGGTCTACGTCGTGCCCACCACGGGCGGCACCGCCTCACGCCTCGCCGCGAACGATCCCGCGGCGTGCCTCGTCGCCAGGAAGAGCCCCGGCATCACGAACTCGTGGCCGAAGTGGTCGCCCGAGGTGCAGGAGGCCGGCGGCAAGAGCTACTACTTCCTCGTCTTCTCCTCGACGCGCAATCCGGCGAGCAACGGCCCGCAGCTCTACGTCGCGCCGATCGTCGTGCAGGGCGGTGTCGTGAAGTCGTACGCCGCGCTCGATCTCTGGAACCAGCCGGAGAGCGAGAACAACCACACGCCCGCTTGGGACGTGTTCCAGCTCCCCGGACCGAAGTAGGCGCTCAGTCGTTACCGTCGCCGCCCGCCTGCGGGCACGTACCCGCCTGGCTCGCGAGGCGGCAACTCATGCTCTTGTACTTGCCGCTGCTGCCCGTCGAGACGGCGCAGCAGATCATGCCCATCGCGCAGCCCTGCGAGACGCACTCACCGCAGTGCTCGCACGCCATGCCGATGCACGGCGGGGCCGCGCCGTTCGCGCCGCAGCACATCGTGCCGGCAGGCGCGCCGGCCGGAGGGCACGTGCTCGTCGGCGGAGGAGGAGGCGGGTTCGTGGGCGACGGCGCGGGGACGCTGGCGTCCACGGCGACGATGGGAGCCGCGCCGTCCCCGGTGCTCGCGTCCACGCTCGGATTCGTGCTCGTGCCCGGCGCGGCGTCGGTCGTCGGGCTCGCGACCGTCGGGAGCGTGACCTGATCAGGCTCCGCGAACGGCTCGAGCTGCGGACGGGCGATGCACGCCGTGAGAACGGCGGCGAGCGAGCAGAGGACGAGAGCGGCGCGCATGCAGGATGTCTAGCTCATGGCCGGCGTTCGCCAACGTGGCCAAAAGCCTCAAACCGCCGGTGCGGTGTACGATCGTCGCCCTTCTGCATCGAGCACCGTCGTGAAGTCGCCGAGCGACAGCGGCGGACGCGGCGGGAGCTCCTGCTCGCGCGCGGCGGTGCCGAGATGGATGAAGCCGATCATCTCCTCGCCTTCCCCGAGGCCGAGGCTCTCCGTCAGCGCCTTCGCCTTCGTGAACGGCACGCTCTTCCACACCGCCCCGACCCCGAGCGCGTGCGCCGCGAGCACGATGGCGTAGCCCGCGCACGAGGCGGTCGCCGTCTGCTCCCACGGCTCGATCTTGCCGGATTTCACCGACGCAATGAGCACCACGAGGGTCGGCGAGCGGAACGCCTTGTCGCGCATCTTCTGGAGCTTCACCGGCGCCATGCCCGGCATGTGCTCGGCGGCGGCGGCCACCAGTGCGTCGCCGAAGCGTCCGCGCCCCTCGCCCTCGGCGATCACGAAGCGGAACGGGCGGAGCAGCCCGTGATCGGGCACCGCGCCCGCGGCGAGCAGCATCTGCTGGAGCTGGGCGGGAGAGGGGCCCGGCTCGACGAGCGCCCCGGCGCTGCGCCGGTTGAGAATCAGCTCGAGGAGCGCCGCGTCGTTCATGCCTCTTTCTTCACTGGCGCCTGCACCCCCGTCAAGGGCTCCTCTCTTGATAGTCGTTTTCAACAGGGTCTGGCGGCGGAGCTTGCTGCGTGGTGCCGGCCGCATGCCTCGCTCCTCGCTCTCGTCCTGCATCGAGAACCCCAAGGCGTTCGGCCCCGACCAACCAGCAACGAGACCGCCGAGGTCGTCGACGACCTGAAAGCGCGCTTCACTGCCGCATCCTCTCGTCAGGGCGGAGCTGCTGCACCGCGTCAACGGTCTGCTAGGGTGCACCGCTCGCGATGCCGTCGTCCCGCCGTATCCGCCGCGCGCTCGCGGCTTGTCTCGGAATTCTCCCGCTGATCGGAGCGCTGGGGAGCGTCATCTGGATCATGGTCGTGAGCGCGAGCACCGGCGCGCACGGCACCCCTGCGGTGCTGCTCGACTGGGTGAAGGGGATGCTCGTGCATCCCATCGGACTCATCGTGCTCGTGCAGTCGCTCTACACCGGGCTGCTCAGCCTGCTGTGGATGCGCTACCGACCGTTCCGCATGCCCGAAGGCGCTGTGCTGCCGCGCGTCAGCGTCATCATCCCGGCGTTCAACGAGGGCCCGATGGTCGAGCGCAGCGTGCGCTCCGTCGCCGCGAGCGACTATCCGAAGGAGCTGCTCGAGATCATCGTCGTCGACGACGGCTCGCGTGACGACACGTTCTTCCACATGCAGCGCATCCGCCGCGAGCACGCGGGCTCGGTGAAGCTCGTGCGATTTGCCGGCAACCAGGGCAAGCGCGAGGCCCTGTGCGCTGGCTTCCGCGCCGCGAACGGCGAGATCCTGATCACCATCGACTCCGACAGCGAGATCGAGCCGCGCACCATCCGCGAGATGGTCGCGCCGTTCCTCGCCGATGCGAACGTGGGCGCCGTCGCCGGGCGCGTGGCGGTGCTCAACCGCGACACCGTCATCAGCCGCATGCTCGAGGTGCAGTACACGCTCGCGTTCGACTTCGGCCGCGCGGCGCAGTCCGCCTACCGCGGCGTCGCGTGCTGCCCGGGCGCGCTCTCCTCCTTTCGCCGCGAGGCGGTGCTGCCTTTCCTCGAGGAGTGGTCGAGCCAGACCTTCCTCGGTCGGCCCGTCAACCACGGCGAGGACCAGGCGCTCACCAACATCGTGCTCCGCCAGGGTTACGACACCGTCTACCAGCGCACGGCCGTCGTCCACACGCTCGCGCCCACCACGTATACGCAGCTCTCGCGCATGTTCGTGCGCTGGGACCGGAGCTACGTCGTGGAGGGCTTGAGCTTCGCGAAGTTCATGTTCACGCGCTACCGGGAGAGGAACCGCATCTTGCCGGTGATCACCTTCATGGTGACGAACCTGCGCATCGCGCTGTTCTTCTGGGCGCTGGTGCAGCTGCCCACGCTCTTCCGCGTCGACCTCCATCTGCTCGCTCACTCCTTCGCCGCGCTGCTCGTGGGGGCGCTCTTCTCGGCGCTCTACTACCTGCGCTTCGAGCGCAGCTTTCGCTTCCTCTACGGCGTGCTCTACGCCGTGTTCAGCGTGTTCATGCTCCAGTGGATCCTGCCGTGGGCCATCCTCACGGTGCGGGACGAGCGCTGGGGAACGCGCTGAGGCTGGGCTGACCGGCGAGCACGCGGCGCATCGCGCCCTGCGGTAGCGAGTAGCCGTCGGGGGCGGTGAGGTCGCCGGTCGGGACGAGCAAGCCGGTCTCGTCGAGCAGCTGGATGATCACGTTCGCCGCCTCCTCGGCCCGGCGCGCCGTCTCGTCGGGGGTGAGCGTGCGATCGATGCCGGTGCGCACGAAGTCCTCGGCGACGAAGCGCTTCGCGAGATCGCGCAGCACCGCGGTCGGCACCACGTCCTCGCGCGCGAGGCAGCGCAGGATCGCGCCGGCCGGGCTGCGGATCGGGGCGATCTCGGTCTCGATCCACACGCGCGTCGTCGAGCCCTCGCGGGCCTCGCGCTCGATCGCCTCGAGGGCGCCCTCCACGCCGATCTCCACGGCGCCCAGGCTGCCCTCGCGCGCGCGCTCGCGATCGTAGAGCTCCAGGATCGAGGAGCCGATGCGGCGGAGCAGCAGCGGCACGCCCTGCGTCTCGTCGACGATGCGCGCCAGCGCGGCATCACTGAAGCGGATGCCCTGGCGCGCGCCCAGGCTGCGCATCATCGAGGTCGCCGCCTCCTCGCTGAGGCACGGCACGCACACGCGGGGGAACGTCCCCATGATCGACTGGTTGGCGAGCGTGCGCAGCGGCGCCCAGAGGAGCGGGTGGAGCGCGCTCGCGAGGAAGACCGACACCGGCGAGCCGCGCACCGAACCCGGGTGATCGCCGACCGCGCTCTTGAGGCGACCGACGACGATCGCGAGGACGTCGAGCACGTGCGAGAGCTTCTCCGGTCCCACGCCGAGCACCTGCTCGATCTCGTCGAGCACAACGAGCAGCGGAGGCGCGCGGCCCGAGGAGCCAGCCGCGCAGCACTGGGAGAGCTCGCGGAACCACATGGTGAGGGCTGCCGCGTCGAGCTCGGAGCCGGGCGCCGGGACCTCAGGCAGCGTGGTGCCTGGCCAGCGCTCGCGCGCCGACTCCACGAGCCGCAGGCAAGCGAAGCGCAGGATGGAATTGACCGCGGGCAGCGGATTGCCCAGCGCGCCGATCTCGTGATCGAAGCCGGCGAGGTCGACGTACGCCGAGGCACCCGGCAGCCGCCGCGCGACCTCGAGCGCGAGCGACGACTTGCCAAAGCGGCGCAGCCCCGTGACAACCACCCAGTGGCCCGCCTGCGCCGACGCGAGAAGCCCCGAGACGAGGCGCTCGCGATTGAAGAACTGCGCGGAGATGGTGATCCGGCCACGCAGCTCGAAGGGGTCACCGCGCAGCGACGACTCCTCCACGAGATCGAGGAGATCGTGGGCGTTCTTCGACCACTTCGCGCGCGTCACGCCGATGGGCAGGATCTGGATCGCGCGAGAGCCACCCTTGGCGGACCAGGCGAGCATCGCGCGGATCGCAGACATGTCGGGCGACGCTGCGTCGTCGTGTTCGAGGAGGACCACCGTCGCGCCGGTTCGGCGCGCCACGAACGCGGCATGATTCACGTCGCGCTCGAGGACGCGCGTGCCGGGCGGGGCGCGCATGACGAGCGCATGACGACCCCAGCGCTCCCACGCGGGATCGTCGGGCAGGGCAATGGCGAGGGTGTCCTGCCGCGAGGGCAAGAGGTTGCGCCACCGATCACGACGGATGGTCAGCCCGATGCCCTCGAGGTGACCGGTGGTCTCCTGCACCCAGGGTCCGAAGGCGGCGCGCGCCGCGCGGAAGCGGCGCCACCAGCGGGCGAGGACCAGCGTGGTCACGATGACCAGGAAGGTGGCCAGGAGCCACCGCGTGCGCGTCGTCCACGTGGTCTCGAGGCGCTGCACGAGGCGGCAGTCGTACGCCGAGCCCTCGGGGACCTCGGCGCAGTGCCGGCAGCGCTCCTCGGTGAGGCCGAGCGCGGGGCACGCCTTCTTGCCCTCGATCACGCTGCCCACCCAGCTCCGCACGGCCATCGCCCCGTCGAGCCGCGCCCGCTCCAGCGGCTGAGC
>Ga0123336_10002838_pt1 | contig 14870 bp, 13 predicted proteins | sample SSSSmetaG_FD_96466 | JGI IMG/M metagenome (GOLD analysis project Ga0123336, IMG submission 96466) | Glacier valley bacterial and archeal communities from Borup Fiord, Nunavut, Canada, to study Microbial Dark Matter (Phase II) - ​SSSS metaG | ecosystem: Environmental > Aquatic > Freshwater > Ice... | reverse complement strand
TAAAGGACTGGAAGTTTTTAAATTTTACGGTCTGTACCTGTTATATTTTATCATTGGCATCGCTTTGCTATGGCTTATATTAATAACGGTAGGTTTTATCATCCTTAAAAAAAGAACGCCTGCCTTGCTTAGACGTATAGCACAGCCATTGCTTATTGCATTTAGTACCACCAGCAGCGAAGCGGTCTTTCCCAAATTAACGGAAGAGCTGGAACGCTTTGGCTGTAAGGATAAAATCGTTGCTTTCATCCTGCCACTGGGTTATAGTTTTAATCTCGACGGCAGTATGATGTATATGACTTTTGCAAGTCTGGCTATTGCGCAGGCTTATGGGATTCATCTCGACCTAGGCACTCAATTGACTATGCTCATCGTACTTATGCTCACGAGTAAAGGTATCGCCGGTGTGCCGAGAGCTTCTCTGGTAGTGGTGACGGCAACCTGCGCTATGTTTAAGATACCACCGGAAGGGATAGCGCTGATTTTGCCCATAGATCATTTTTGCGATATGTTTCGTACAGCCACCAACGTGCTGGGCAACGCGCTGGCAACAAGTGTTGTTAGTAAATGGGAAGGAGCACTGGAAAATCCGGAGACAGAGATAAGCGTAAATAAGTAAATTGCTGAAGGCCGATAGCAAAATATATATTGTTGCAATAACTTACCAGGCTAAGTGGCGGCTGATTAAAAAAGATGATTAATATTGCGCAGTTTTGGTTGAACAGCCGGTAATGTATTATTTATTAATCAGACAAAATTGTATGATCCAATTGTTAGCTTTCACATTCAAGGACCTTTTAAATCCTGATTTTTATATTAATAACGGAGGTCTGTGGTTGATCCTGTTTCTTGTTTTTGCTGAAACAGGATTGATGATAGGGTTTTTTTTACCGGGTGACAGTCTGCTGTTCCTCGCCGGGATATACAGCAGGATGCTTATCAACAGCGTGATACCCGGCGGCCTTGGAAGTGATTTTGCTGACCTTTTAGTACTGTTTGTTTTAATAACTGTTTGCGGCATCATTGGAAATATGGTAGGTTACTGGTTTGGTAAAAAAGGAGGACCATATTTATTTGAAAGGAAAGATTCTTTCTTTTTTAAAAGAAAATATTTAATTCAGGCTAAAGAATTTTATGATAAACACGGCGGACAGGCGATTGTATTCGCCCGCTTTCTTCCCATAGTCAGGACCTTTGCTCCTATCATAGCAGGAATCGTTCAGATGGAAAGAAAAAAGTTTATGTATTACAATGTACTCGGTTGTATGGCATGGGTTTTTACTATGTTGTTTGCCGGGCATTACCTTGATAAGCTCTTCATCCGCGAGTTTGGATTCGATCTTAAACAACACCTCGAACTTATAGTAATAGGCATCATTCTTATTACCACTCTTCCTGTGATATATAAAATATTTTTTGGTAAAAGAAAGATAGAGTAGTGCCATGTTTACCATAAAGGAAAGCTTTGCCGTCTGTTGCCAGGCGAGGCTGCGATGGTAAACAACCAAATAATTGTTTATGAATAAAACTGCCGCTTCTGTTTTTAGTATCCCTGTATTTGTTGCAGCGCTGGGGTATTTCGTAGATATTTATGATTTGTTATTGTTTACGATTGTTCGTGTGCCCAGTTTAAGCTCAATGGGTTTGGATGATACACAAATAAAAAATGACGGACTGCACATTATCAATATGCAGATGATCGGCTTGCTGATAGGTGGAATATTCTGGGGGGTGCTGGGGGATAAGAAAGGCCGGTTAAGTGTTTTATTCGGATCGATCCTTTTATATTCCGCCGCCAATTTCGCCACCGGGTTTGTTCATAACGTTGACCAGTATGCCTGGGCAAGATTTATCGCAGGCTTAGGACTGGCAGGGGAACTGGGTGCAGGCATTACACTGGTAAGTGAAATTTTACCAAAAGAAAAAAGAGGTATCGGAACGTCGCTGGTTGCCGGTGTCGGACTAAGCGGCGCGGTGCTGGCGTACTTTATTTCAAAAGAATTCGATTGGCGTGTTTGTTACTTCATCGGTGGCGGCTTAGGTGTTGCATTATTGATCCTACGTATAAGCGTAGCCGAATCAGGAATGTTTAAAGAGGTAAAAGATAAAAATATCCAAAGAGGTAATTTCTTCCAGTTCTTTACTGATGGGGCAAGATTTAAAAAGTACCTGTTAAGCATTTTAATAGGTCTGCCAACCTGGTATGTCATCGGTATCCTGGTTTCTTTCTCCCGTGAATTTGGCAAAGCCTTCGGCATACAGCAAGCCATAGATCCGGGCAAGGCTATCATGTATGCCTATGTTGGAATAGCCATTGGTGATATCACCGTTGGCCTGCTGAGCCAGCTGCTTAAAAGCAGGAAAAAAGCTTTATTCATTTTTTACGGACTAACCATCGTATCTGTAATTATATATTTCAGACAGGCCGGTGGAAGCGCTTCATCCATGTACGCGATCTGCGCCGCACTTGGCTTCAGCACAGGCTTTTGGGCCATCTTCGTAACCATGGGTGCGGAACAGTTCGGTACTAATTTAAGAGCAACAGCCGCTACTACCATACCTAATATGGTCAGGGGTTCCCTGCCATTGATAGTATTGTTATTTAAAGATCTTTTACAGGTTTCCCTCGGGTATAATATACTCATCAGCGGAATGATAACCGGTGCCGTAGTAATCGCGATAACATTGATAGCAGCCTGGTTTACAGAAGAAACTTTTACCAAGGATTTAAATTACCTTGAATAATTTCAATCATCCATTTATAATCAAATTTAAACCGGCTTGAAATTTCTGATCATACGCTTAAGTTCTATCGGCGATATCGTTCTCACAACTCCCGTGATAAGATGTCTTAAAAAACAGTTGGTTACTGCTGAAGTTCACTTTCTTACCAAATACAGTTTTCATTACCTCGTTGAAGCTAATCCTTATATAGATAAATGCCACTTTCTTCACGATGATATAGAAGAGATAATCGATGATCTGAAAAATGAAGAGTTTGATTATATAATAGATCTGCATCATAACCTTCGAACTTTAAACATTAAAAGGCGGCTGGCAAAAAAATCATTTTCTTTCAACAAGCTTAATGTAGAAAAATGGTTGCTCACCACATTCCGGTATAATATTTTACCCGATGTACATATCGTTGACCGTTATCTTGAAACAGTAGAAATTTTTGGCGTAAAGAATGATGGCGCCGGTCTTGATTATTTTATCCCTGAGGCAGACCTGGTAAAGGAACAGGATATTCCTACTTCACATCTTGCTGGTTTTATAGGATTGGTAATTGGTGCCGCTTTAAATACCAAAAAATTTCCGCTGCATAAGCTGGTGTCATTTTGTAAAGAGATTAATTACCCGGTAATTTTATTAGGAGGTAAGGAAGATTTTGAAGACGGTGAAAAGATCGCCGCTATAGATCTGTTTAAAATTTATAATGCCTGCGGTAAATTCCGGCTTAACGAATCGGCTGACCTGGTAAGGCGTGCGAAATTGATTGTAACCAACGATACAGGACTTATGCATATCGCCACGGCGTTTAATCGTCCGGTTATTTCATTGTGGGGTAATACAATTCCTGAATTTGGAATGTACCCTTACTACGGTGAAAAATATTTGTATGGATCATTTGTACATCCCGGCCATCAGGATTTCACACTACCTTATACTATTATTGAAGTAGAGCATTTAAAGTGCCGGCCCTGTTCCAAGATCGGGTATAAAAAATGCCCACTAGGTCATTTCAAATGCATGGAACAAATAGAAGTTTCGTTGTTGCTTGATAAGGCGAAAGAATGGCTTGGTTAAAAATTTATTTCGGTAAAACTTCATTCATGCTCCTCACCGCCTCGGCGCTTTTTTGAAAGGCAGCTTTCTCTTCTGCGTTAAGATCATAATCGAGTATCCTTTCCCAACCGCTTTTTCCAATTACGACAGGCACACCCATGCAGATATCGTTCTGACCATATTCGCCTTCCAGTGATACGCAACAGCTGAATAATTTTTTCTCATCACGAATTATTGCTTCCACCATTGCCGCACCTGCCGCGCCTGGCGCATACCATGCCGATGTGCCAATTAATTTTGTAAGCGTTGCTCCGCCTACCATAGTGTCGGCAACGATTTGCTTCTGTTGTTCTTCACTTAAAAATTTTGTAACGGGAACACTGTTCCAGGTTGCATAGCGAATCAGGGGAATCATGGTTGTATCACCATGGCCGCCAACAACGATCGCGTTAAGATCCATTGGCGAGCAATTCAACGCTTTGCTCAGGTAACATTTAAAACGGGCGCTGTCAAGCGCGCCGCCCATGCCTATGATTTTATTTTTTGATAGTCCGCTTGATTTTAAAGTGAGGTAAGTCATAGTATCCATGGGATTACTGACCACAATTATAATTGTATTGGGAGAGTGTTTCAGGATATTATCGGTAACTCCTTTTACTATTCCAGCATTGGTGCCGATTAGTTCTTCACGAGTCATACCCGGTTTACGCGGCAGGCCGGAAGTAACCACCACTACATCACTATCTGCTGTTGCCGCGTAGTCATTGGTGACGCCTGTGATGCGGGTATCGAACCCAAGTAAAGCAGCCGTTTGCGTCATGTCAAGGGCCTTGCCTTCGGCGAAGCCATCTTTGATGTCTAATAAAACAAGCTCCTGCGCCAGTTCTCTACGGGCGATATTATCGGCACATGTAGCACCAACGGCTCCGGCTCCAACTACGGTAATTTTCATTTTATATTTATTAATTTAATTATTAATTCTGTTAACTATCATATGTCCTGAAAAATCTGCTATCAGCAATCAGCAATCAGCTGTCCTCATTCCGATGTATGATATACTATCCTGCTGACAGCTGAAGGCTGTTTGCAAATACTATACTTTACAAATGACATAACACTAAAAATTAATCAGCAATCATTTATCAACCTTTGACTATCATCACCTAACCATTACTCCTAAACGCTTCCACCAGTTTCTGTATCGGCGTTGTTCCCTCAAAGGTTGTAATAAGTTTTCCCTTGTCATTATAAAGAGCCATGAAAGGCAGGTTGAGTATTTTATAGAATGGAGGAAAAAAAAACTGGGTGTCTCTGCCCATTTTAATATTCGGGTAAGAGGCTATCTTATAACTTTTATAAAAAGATTTCATCTCTTCGAATGGCTGGTAAGTAGCCATAAGGATTTGAATATCCTGCAGTTGTTTGATACTTGTAAGCATGCTGTCTACCTGGTGTTTGCAATGATCACAATCGGGACTAAAATACAGGATCATTGTCTTTTTGTTCTTGCTAAGATCATCGCGGGTCATCTTTAAGCTATCCACTTTTAATAAATTAAAAAGCGGAATAGTTGGAAAGCGAAGGTAAGGCGCTTTAAGGCTGTCGGATTGTGCATATACGCCTGAAGCCATAACGAGTAGCAAAGTATAAAGGAGCAGCTGTTTCACTATTATTTTTTTTCAAAATTACAGGTAAACCTATGGAAAATTTTTGAACATGCTTTTATTTAACAATATAATTTTGGTTATTTACGAAACATTCGTAGATTTACGAAAAGTTCGGAAAACTTAATATTTTATTGAAGATGGACAAACTAACTAAACAGGAAGAACACGCCATGCTGGCCATCTGGAGAAATGGCCCGGGTGTTGTAAAAGATTTTATGGATCAGATGCAGGAACCCCAGCCTCATTATAATACGCTGGTGTCTACAATCAAAAACCTGGAAAAGAAAAAATATGTGGTAAGTAGGAAAATTGGCAACATATATCAGTATACCCCACTGGTGGTTGAAGGAGACTATAAAAAAAATTTTTTAACCAATGTCGTCAAAGATCATTTCGCAAATTCCTACAAAGAGTTGGTAAGCTTCTTTGCCGAAGAAAAAAAAATCAGTGTAAAAGAATTAAAAGAGATTATAGATATGATTGAGAAGAAAGGAAAGAAGTAGATATCAGGGGTGAGGTGATCAGGTGTGTGTTATCAATTCTTAAAATTAACGACAAAACAAAATATTTATCAATGCCATTTTTCATTCAATACCTGATTAAATTTTCTATAAGCGTTGGGTTGCTGTATTTATTCTATTATGTGGTTTTACTGCCTTTGACATTTTACCAATGGAACCGTTTTTATCTGGTGTGTTATTCATTGTTGTCGTTTGTTATTCCATTTATAAATATAACTGAATGGCTGACTGTTAAAAATATTGATAACAGCTATTTGGTAAATTCAATACCTGCTGTTGATAAACTAACGTCTCATTCTTTTAATACTTTGGGTGAAAGGAATATTTTATCCCCTGTGTTAAGTTGGAATTTTGCGGGGCTGTTGTTTATAGCCGGCGCATTTATAATGCTGACCAGAATTTCATACCAGTATCTTTCACTCAGGGCACTGAAACGTAAGGCTGTATTGTTAAAAACTGGTGACTTCAAATTTTATGATGTCAACAATGCTATCGCTCCTTTTTCTTTTGCCAATGCTATTTTTATTAATAGTCGTTTGTACAATGAAGAAGAGTTTAATAAAATACTCGAGCATGAATTTGTTCATGTAAAGCAGAAACATACCATAGATATTGTAGTAGCTGAATTGATATGTGTTGTTAACTGGTTCAATCCTTTCGCCTGGCTTATACGAAAATCTATTCGTCAGAATCTTGAATTCATCGCAGATAAAAATGTACTGGATGGTGGAATTGATTCGCGTCAATATCAATATCTTTTATTAAAAGTGATGGGTCTTCCGCAATACAGTATTACCAACAATTTTAGTTTCTCTTCATTAAAAAAACGTATCGCCATGATGAACAAAATGAAAACCGCCAGGGTTCACCTGGTAAAGTTTGTTTTTATATTACCGTTGCTTGCAGTGATGCTTCTTGCCTTCAGAGATGCCCGAAAGAAATATGGAAACAAAGCTAAAATTGTTGACATCCATACATATCTGGGAACAGGTTCGGATACGATACCACGGACACCGGTTCCACCACCACTACCAACAGACCAACCACCTGTTCCACCTCCTCCTGTACCAGCTGTGAAAGCTAAGCCCGGTAAAGTCCCTGTTCCCATTGTATATCCTGTAACAGCTGTTAAGAAAATAACGGTCTTACAAAACGTATCTTACAATAAGCAGGGTAACACTATAAATAAGAAGCAAGCTGTTACTTTTAAAGCGCCCGTGACTGCTAATGTTCTGGTAAAAAAGGCAATTACTGCTGATACTATTTCCCATAAACAAATTGTCAAGGGAGTTAATCAACATGGTTCCAATCAGCCACTATATATTGTTGATGGAATCATGCTTCCAGAAGGTAAAGACATTCAAAACCTTGATCCAAATTCAATCAAAGAAATAAATATTTTAAAAGATGAAAATGCCGTAGCATTATATGGTGAAAAAGCTAAAAATGGAGTGGTACAGGTTAAGACCAAAGATAGTTCTGCGAATGAAGATGTTTCAATAAGTTCCCGATCCAAGGTTATGATAAAAGGATTCTCTGATTTTAAAGGCCTGATCATTGTTGATGGAAAAGAATCTGATAACATTAAGCTAGCCGAAATTCCATCTGCTAATATTGAAAGCGTGAACGTTTTAAAAGATAAGTCATCCACTTTAATATATAATGAAAAAGGGAAAAATGGGGTGATTATTGTTACAACTAAAAAGGTATTATAAAGGCTGTAATTATAAATAAAATAATAACCACAGAGGAAGAAAGAGGTAACCCGGAGGGGCAAGGAGAATTCTCTGCGCCCCTCCGGGTTACCTCTTCCTTCCTCCGGGGTTAAAAAAGCCTGCATACAGCCTCCGCCATAATTTGTCAACTGTATTTCCAATTCCCTACCTTTGCCGCTCTTCAAAAATAATTCTTATGGCAACTACTGCAGATATGAGCCGCGGACTGATTGTTAAACTGGATGGCAGTTTGTATTCGGTGGTCGAATTCGGACAAAATAAAACTGCCAGGGCCGGTGCAAAGATCTGGGCTAAACTAAAAGGCGTAGACAATAACCGTTCTATCGAACATACCTGGAACAGCGGTGATGTTATTTACCCTGTACGTGTTGAGAAAAAGCCTTACCAGTTTTTATATAAAGATGATAGTGGCTATAACTTTATGGATAACGAAACCTTTGAGCAGATTTCTTTAGCGGAGGGAATGATCGATGCGCCGCAGTTTTTAAGAGATGGCCAGGAAGTTAATGTGTTGATCAACACGGAAACAGACCTTCCTATGAGCGTTGAGCTGCCAGATAAAATTGTAGTACTGGTAACCTACAGTGAACCCGGGATGAGAGGTGATACGGCGACAAGAACATTAAAACCCGCAACAGTTGAAACAGGCGCTACCGTTATGGTCCCGCTCTTTGTAAACGAAGGCGAACTGATCCGGGTAAATACCAAAACAGGTGATTACGTTGAAAGAGTGAAGGAATAATAATTGAACAGCATCCCTGCCGGCTTCACTCTTCTTTATACCTTGACAATGAAATGATCTTTTGGTGTTTTTTCAATTTGGATATTGGCATCGATATGTATGTTTTATGATTGGAATTCATATCTTAGCCGTCCATTACTCACGGAAAATTGATTATTATGGATTTCAAACAGATACAAGAGTTGATCCGCATGATCAACAAATCCAACATTGGTGAAGTGACTATTGAAGAGAAGGGATTTAAGGTTACCATAAAACAAAAACAGGATGCGGTGCAGCAGCTCATCAGTGCCCCGGCGCTGTCTTATGTACAGCCGCCTTTACAACTTCCTGCATCGGTACCTTCAGGGGCTTCCTTAGATAAGCCTAAGTCTGCTGTTGAACCGGCACCTTCTACGCTGCTTACGATTAAGAGTCCTATGATAGGAACCTTTTACAGAAGCTCTTCACCGGAAGTTCCTTTTTTTGTTAATATAGGTGATGAAGTAGTTGCGGGTAAAGTGGTATGTATTATTGAAGCCATGAAATTATTTAATGAAATTGAAAGCGAAATAAAGGGAAAAATTGTAAAGGTGCTTGTTGATGATGCTTCCCCGGTTGAATATGATCAACCCCTGTTTTTAGTTGAACCCGCGTAAATATCTTGAGATGGTCAATCTGAAATTCTAAAATGACAGTCATCATTTTCAGCATTTTATATTGACTTTTTTATTGCGGTGTTGCTGAAGGCAGCACTTAAAATTTTCAAATTCAAACCATGTTCAAAAAAATATTGATTGCCAACAGGGGGGAGATCGCGTTACGTGTGATAAGAACCTGTCGCGAAATGGGTATTAAAACGATAGCTGTTTATTCAACTGCCGATAAAGACAGCCTGCATGTAAAGTTTTCCGATGAAGCGGTTTGTATCGGTAAACCTGCCAGCTCCGATAGTTACCTGAATATCCCTCACATCATGGCTGCCGCCGAAATTACCAACGCGGATGGTATTCATCCCGGTTATGGTTTTTTAGCGGAGAATGCCAAGTTCGCGGAGATATGTGGCGAACATGGAATAAAGTTTATAGGGCCAACGCCTTCTATGATAAGCGCTATGGGTGATAAGATCACCGCTAAGGAAACCATGATCAATGCAGGAGTACCGGTGGTGCCCGGCGGCGAAGGTTTGTTACAAAGTGTGGCGGAAGCAAAACGCCTGGCAAAAGAAATTGGTTACCCCGTTATCATGAAAGCTACTGCCGGTGGTGGTGGAAAAGGCATGCGCGTTGTCTGGGAAGACGGTGAGATTGAAAAAGCCTTTGCCAATGCCAAGCTCGAGGCCGCTGCTTCTTTTAAGAATGATGGTATTTACATGGAAAAGTTTGTGGAGGAACCGCGTCATATCGAAATACAGGTAGCCGGCGATCAGTATGGAAAAGTTTGTCACCTTAGTGAAAGAGATTGTTCAATACAACGCCGGCATCAGAAGCTGGTGGAAGAGTCACCTTCTCCTTTTATGACGCCTGAGCTCCGCCACAGGATGGGTGAGGCCGCCATCAAAGCTGCTTCTGCAATCAACTATGAAAGCGTTGGTACCATTGAATTTTTGGTGGATAAGAACCGTAATTTTTATTTCATGGAAATGAATACGCGTATCCAGGTAGAGCATTGTGTTACCGAAGAGGTTGTGAATTATGATCTTATCAAGGAGCAAATAAAAATAGCTGCGGGAGAGCCTATCACCGGGTTAAATTATGAACCACGTATGCATGCCATCGAATGTCGTATCAATGCGGAAGATCCTTACAATGATTTCCGTCCCAGTCCTGGCAGGATTACTACGTTGCACCAGCCCGGTGGCCATGGTATCCGCGTAGATTCGCATGTGTATGCCGGTTATACCATTCCGCCTTATTACGATTCGCTGATTTCTAAAATTATTGCTGTCGCCCGAACACGCAGCGAAGCCATAAGCACTATGCACCGCGCTTTGTCGGAGTATATTATCGAAGGGGTGCAAACCACTATTCCTTTTCACCTGCAGTTAATGAAAGATGAACGTTTTCGCAGCGGTGATTTCAACACCAAGTTCCTGGATAATTTTAAATTGATATAGTGTTTAATTAAAATTTGTTGTCAGCCTGAAATATGTCAGGGTTCAATCTGGTGAAACTTCTTCGCTTCGCAAGGTCGAACCCTGTTAATGATTAGTGTAATAAGATTTTCTAATTAATATTTTTTCTTCTTTGAATCTTTCCTTGTCTCTTTAAATGTCGACTGCTGATCCGGTGTTAGAAATGCATTCATCTTATCTGATCTTTCTTTTGTTAGCGCGACAATCTGTTGTTTCTTTTCTTTCCTGCTCAGGCTTTGGTTGTCTTTTATAGCATGCGCTTTATCTTTAAAATCTTTGTTCAGCTCTTTCATTTGCTTTTTTTGATCTGAGGAAAGATTGAGCGCGGCCATTTCTTTTTTGCGTTCTTCTTTTTTTGTTTCCTGCTTTGTTCTGGCTGGTGCATCCTGAGCATAAGACATCATTGCAAAGCTCGTTAGAAACAAACCGATAGCGAGTAATTTTTTCATAATTTATGTTTTATAAAACCAATAGACAAGCGTATCAGATACCAGTTTAAATGTTGTATGTTAAACTATTTTATGTTAGCAAGATGTAATGACAAGATGATTGAGCTATGAGCTATCAGCCGTCTGCTAAACTATAAGACAGTCGAAATGCTTTATAAAATAATGAAGATTATAATATATATGACTAATGATAAATTCCCAGTTATAATTTTACTATCCGAAGGGAACCCAGGCAAACAGTCATTTGCTGACGGCTGATAGCTGATAGGTGATAGCTGAAGGCTGATAGCTGATAGCAACAAGACAACCTTACTTTAAACTCATTGTCATCTCTTCCATCTTATTGGCAACATTATAAAAGCCGGCAAGTTTTCGGATAACATTTTCAACCATAGCGTCCGGACAGGAAGCGCCACTGGTAAGTAATAGCTTAACGGGCTCACTGGCCGGAAGATAGTTTGCTGTTAGTAATTCCTGCTTTGTATGAAAATTATAGTGAAGGATTTCTTTCGGTGACAAAATGTTTTCTTCTGAGCTGATAAAAAAAGTTACCAGCTTTTCCTCGCAGAGTTCCACCAGGTGTGAGGTGTTAGAAGAATTGTAACCACCGACAACAATCGCAATGTCTGCCTCAACATTTAGCATGCCTGATACTGCTGTCTGGTTATCATTGGTAGCGTAACACAATGTATCCCTGGTATCGGCAAATCGTTCGCCGACATTCAAAGCGTTGAGATTATATTTTATGATCATTGTCTGTTTGAGAAAATCTGAGATCGCCTGCGTATCGCTTGCCAGCATGGTGGTTTGATTCACTACGCCAATACGTTCCAGGTGTTTATTGATATCAAATCCATCACTGTACTGCCCTTCAAACTCCTCCGCAAAATAACCGGCAGATTTTTCACCGTTGATATATTTTGCCAGTTCAATGGCTTCTATCATATTATTTAATACCAGTGTTGGCGTATGAAAGGAAGCATGAGAGAATGTGGCCCTTGTTTCTTCGTGGTCGGGTTTACCATGAACGATAACGGTATAATCTTTTTTAGCAATCTGCTCCGAACGGTTCCATACTTTTTCAACAAAGGGACAGGTAGTGTTGTATTTTGCAGTTTGAATACCTATATCGTTTAATTTCTTTTCAATGTCGAGCGTAGTGCCAAAGGCGGGAATGATAACAATATCATCAGCGTTTAAAACAGAAAAAGGAATAAGCTGGTTGCCGTGAGTATCCTGTAAAAATTGAAGTCCTCTTTGTTGCAGGTCAGCGTTCACGTGAGGGTTGTGTATCATTTCACTCAATAAATAAATCCTTCTGCCAGGATTTTCTTCCAGTGTACGGAATGAAATTTCAATGGCATTTTCAACACCATAACAAAAACCAAAATGACGGGCAAGGTAAATTTGTAAAACGCCAAAATCAAGTAAGGTAGGAGCATAATCTTTCTTTAACCTGTCATCAAGCTTACGCTTATTCTTGATCGCATTTATAAGCGGACTACGATAAGTTACCGGTATGTTGAATGTTTTCATTGTGTTGATAATACTGCTGTCTCAAAGGTACAAAGGAACTTTGAATGGAAAGAAATGCCCTATCCGAAATCATATATTATAACTTTGTTTGTGCTTAAGGGCTAAGTGATTCTCATCTGTAAAAGGGTTAACTTTCAATATCAATATAAAATATGAGTGAACAATTTACACCTGTTAACTGGAGTAGTGATACCAATATTTATGAAGTGAATTTGCGTCAGTATACCGAAGAAGGCACATTCATGGCATTTGAAAAAGAGCTTCCCAGGTTGAAAAACATGGGTATTGAAGTGCTCTGGTTTATGCCGGTAACTCCCATAAGCGAAAAGATGCGGCAGGGAACTTTAGGCAGTTATTATGCCTGCTCTGATTATACCGCTACCAATCCTGAATTTGGCAGCATAGATGATTTTAAACAACTGGTTGATTCCGCACATACCCTGCAGTTTAAAGTTATTATCGACTGGGTAGCAAATCATACAGGCTGGGATCATTGCTGGACATGGGAACACCCTGACTTTTACAGGCGTAATAATGAAGGTAATTTTTATGACGCACATGGCTGGATAGATGTAATTGACCTTAACTACGACAACCCCGGTCTTCATACAGCCATGATAGAAGCTATGAAGTTCTGGATTCATGAATGTAATATCGATGGGTTCCGTTGCGATATGGCCATGCTGGTGCCTTTGACATTCTGGAAAAATGCAAGAACAGCGCTCGACGGTGGTGACAAAAAATTATTTTGGCTCGCAGAATGCGAAGAGATCGATTACCATGAAGCTTTTGATATTACTTATGGCTGGAAACTTTTACATTGCATGGAAGCCTTCTGGCGTAATGAAGCAGGTATCGAAGGACTTACAAACTTACTAACATATTATCATACTGAATTTCCTCCTGGCGCAATGCATGCTTTGTTCACTACCAACCACGATGAGAATTCACATAGCGGCAGTGAATACCAACGCCTGGGAAACGCGGCCAATGCCTTTGCCGTACTATGTTCTACCTGGAATGGTATCCCGCTTATATACAGCGGACAGGAAATGCCCAATAAGAAAAGCCTGAAATTTTTTGACAAAGACGCGATAGAATGGAATGGCCATTACGAACTACATGACTTTTTTAAAAGATTATTATCGCTTAGAAAGTCAAATGCTGCCATGCAGGTAACAAATGTACAGGTGCAACGCATCAACACAAATGATGACCGGTACCTGTTTTGTTATGTCAGAAAAAATGGTTCTGATGAAGTGCTGGTAATTTTAAACTTGTCCCACAAGGATATGTCTTCAGTTAATTTGAATGCAGTTACAAGTGGGCAATACAGAAATATTTTTACTGAGGAAGTAATAGAAATTAATAGTGACAGTAACTTCCAGATGAATGCATGGACGTACTTTGTTTACGAAAAAATAGATGGATGATAATTATTTATCACCAAAATTTACTATAGCTAATTATTAGTTTTGACTGAAAGAAAAAATAAAGTAAGGAAAGTAACAACGATAGCACATCCTGAAAAAGCGATAATTGCAGGGAGGTTAAATGAGCAGGTGTTGAAAAAGTAAAAATATAAAAGCCTCCCAGGACCTTTGCACATTAGTCGGATATGATATAAACTTTAAGGATGCAAGTTTGTAAGGTGATATTGGTGTTTTAGCTTTTGATGTTCTGCAATCAACTTATAGAAATAAAGAAGAAAAGCCGGGAACTACTCCCGGCTTCTTAATTTATAATACACTTCATTATTTATTGAACGTCTGGTTTAACCTTGTAAGGAAACACTCCTTCGAATCCCGGATACATTCCTTCCAGCTTAATCTCGCCTGATGACTTCTCAATTTCTTTTTTAAAATCATTCAAATTAAAAACTTCTTTGCCATTAACCTTAGTGATAACATAATTTTCTTCCATTCTTGTCCTGGCAATGGCACCCTTCTCTTTTTTTCCCACCAGCCTTACACCACCTTTTATTCCCATGTCCACTGCTTCATTCTTTGATAAGGTTTCGAAAGTAGCACCCAGCTTATCTAGCACTGAATTTTTTACAACTTCTGTGGTGTTGACAAAATTTTTGAAAGTAAGATTGGTATTGTATTCTTTGTTGTCTCGGGAATAGGTAATGGTAATTTTATCGCCAGGGCGATAGGTTGCAACTTGTCCAACCATATCAGGACCAGTATAAACAGGCACACCATTTATCTTGGTGATGAAATCACCTTTGCGCAGACCGGCAATTTTAGCCGCTCCTGAGTCAGGTACATCCATCACATAAACACCCTCTCCGTCCTTAATTCCTTTTTCTGTT